>JGI994J12354_10001733_pt1 | contig 21891 bp, 18 predicted proteins | sample IntmicLarv3ML3BL_FD_12354 | JGI IMG/M metagenome (IMG submission 12354) | reverse complement strand
AAGAATATTTGATGCCTTTCCTTATCTGCAAACCTAACTAATTTGTCTTCAATTGATGGGCAATATCTTGGTCCTCTTCCTGTAACAACGCCACTATACATACTAGAACGTTCTAGGTTATCCTTAATTATTTGATGTGTCTTGGCATTGGTATATGTTAGGTAACATAGTATCTGTTCTGCAAATGGTTTAATTTGAACTGTTTCATCACTAAAACATATTTTCTCTAAAGTACCTGGTTGTTCACTTAATTTACTAAAATCTACGGTAGACGTTTTGACTCTAGCTGGTGTTCCCGTTTTTAGTCTAAAGGTCTCAAATCCTATTTCACGTAACTGAGCACTTAATTTGTTTGTAGTTGGCTGTCCATCTGGGCCACTACTAGTCACCTCATCAGATATCATGACACAAGCACTCATAAATGTTCCTGTAGTTAAAATAACAATCTCACTTGTTTCTTTGTTTCCGTCTTTGAAACCAACCCCACATACTTTGTTATCTTTTATGATTAAATTTTCGACTATTCCTTCGACAATAGTTAAATTCTCTTGGTTTTCACAGACTTCTTTCATCATCTCGCTATAAGCTATTTTGTCTGATTGAACTCTCAATGACTGAACCCCAGGTCCTTTGGTTGTGTTCAACATTTTGAATTGTAACGCTGTTGCATCAGCAGTTTTTGCCATTTGCCCACCTAGCGCATCTATTTCCCTTACGACTATTCCCTTTGCTGGACCTCCCACCGAAGGGTTACAAGGCATAGAAGCAATCATATCCTTATTAATCACACACAAAAGAGTATTAAACCCTTTCCGCGCACACACTAAAGCAGATTCTACTCCAGCATGGCCTGCTCCTACTACAATAACCTTGTACATTAAATACACCTCTTATTTCTGCCTACTAATTTTACCTTATTTCTTGCATGATTACTATACGTAAAAAAGACCGTCTATAGACGATCTATTTTAGAACAATATATCTTCATATGATGGCATTGGCCAATATTCTTTAGCCACAATTTCTTCCAAACCATCTACCGAAACACGCATTTTTTGCATAATTGGTATTACTTTTTCACAATATGTTGTTGCTTTAGTTGCTACATCACCAATACACTTTGTAGTCAAGAATACCTCTTTCAATTCTTCGTTAATGATATATGTTTTCTCAGTTAATTCATTAACCTTAATTAGTATTTCTGATTCTACTACGTTACCTAAGCCAAGGTCTAGTTCTTTTTTTAGTTTAATGGTTTTACTTAGATGTTGCATATAATTAATCACAGCAGGTAATATATCTTTTTGAACCATATCAATCATTGTTGCTGTTTCAATCTTTATCGCGTTTGAATAACTTTCAAATAAAGTGTGTTGGCGTGCTGTCATTTCTTCTTTATTGAAAATACCATGTCGAGTAAACAAATCTACATTTTTATCATCTGTATAATGAATAATTGCTTCAGGAGCAGTGCAATAGTTCAGAAGACCCCTATCTGCTGCTTCTTTTACCCAACTTTCATCGTAGCCATTACCATTAAAGATTATTTTCTTGTGCTCTTTCAGTGATTCTAAAATCCATTTATTCAAATCTTCATGAAAATCTTCGGCTTTTTCCATCTTATCTGCAAAATCTTTTAGTTCATCACCAATAATAGTGTTCATTATCTGATTAGTGCAAGAAACTGAGAAATTTGATCCCAACATTCTAAATTCGAACTTATTGCCAGTAAAGGCAAATGGAGATGTGCGATTACGATCGGTCAAGTCTCTGCGAAAATATGGTAATACATCTGAGCCGACTTTTAGGTACTGTTTTCCTTTTCCTGGTATCGTTTCCCCTTTTTCCAAACCCATCAATACTTCTTCCAAGTCCTCGCCTACGAAAATAGAAACGATAGCAGGAGGTGCTTCATCAGCTCCTAAACGGTGATCATTACTTGCAGAAGATACTGAGATTCTTAGCAAATCTTGGTGTTTGTCAACTGCTCTGATAATTGATATCAAAAAGACTAAGAACTGAGCATTCTCTGATGGTGTTTCCCCTGGCTCTAGTAAGTTCTCGCCTAGATTTGTTGATAAAGACCAGTTATTGTGTTTACCACTTCCATTTATATTAGCAAATGGTTTTTCATGTAATAGGCAAACAAAACCATGTTTGTCAGCTATGGTTTCCATTAGTTCCATTGTTAATTGATTTTGGTCAGTTGCACTATTTACATTGGTAAAAATCGGAGCTAATTCATATTGCCCTGGGGCTACTTCTTTATGCTCCGTTTTGGATAAAATACCAAACTTCCATAATTCCTCATTCAATTCATTCATAAAACCTTGAACTCTAGTATCAATAGACCCAAAATAATGATCATCTAATTCTTGTCCTTTAAGTGCCGCTGCTCCAAATAGAGTTCTACCTGTTAATTTTAAATCCCTTCTCAAATTATATTTTTCTTTATCTATTAGAAAGTACTCTTGTTCTGGTCCAACAGTCGGATATACATATGTTGCTTCGCTACCAAAAAGACTTAGAACCCTGAGTGCTTCCTTATTAATAACATCTATTGATTTTAGTAATGGTGTTTTTTTATCGAGAGAATCTCCGGAGTATGAACAGAAAATTGAAGGAATGTATAGTACTGTGCCTTTAACAAAGGCGTATGATGTTGGGTCCCATGCTGTATAACCACGGGCTTCAAAGGTAGTGCGACTTCCACCGTTAGGAAAACTCGAAGCGTCTGGTTCTCCTTTGATTAGATTTGAGCCAGAAAACTCCATTACTACATCTGATGTCCCTAAGGGCGATATAAAACTATCGTGTTTTTCTGCGGTTATTCCCGTCATTGGTTGAAACCAATGTGTGAAATGAGTTGCCCCTTTTGATATTGCCCAATCTTTCATGGCATTTGCTACTACACTGGCAATTGTTCGATCAAGTGGCAAACCTTCTTCAATAGTACTTTTTAACTTTTTATACGTACTCTTTGGCAGTCTTTCTTTCATTACTTCATCATTGAACACATTACATCCAAAAATGTCTCTGATTTTTTCCATTACTTCCTCCTTATAAAAAATTATGTTCACATAATAGAACTTGTTAATGGTAAAGTCAATACAATTTTACTCATTGTTATCCTGTAAACCTTTTCATCTGAAACTAATGCAATAATTCTTTATTTTTACACTTTTTTTCGTTACAATAAGAATGAACCCTATATGAAAACAAGNACTTACCATGCTTGTTTTTTATTTTGGAATTCTTCTAGNAACATCGCCAATACAAAAAACAAAATTGATTTTTCATATTTAGAGCTATCATATTAAATACAGACAAGGAAATAGACGCCATGTAATATTCTTAATTTCCTATTATGACAGAAACAGCAGGGTATGGTTCGCTTAGATCTATACCCTGCTTTTGTTTGCTCCCCTTAATTTGATGGAGAAAAATCTATTCCATCTTCTATTTCTTCATAATTCTACGAATAGAAGCATGAAAAAAGCGTCGATAAACTCAGACTTTTTTATCACTCAGCACTAATGCTATCAACTCTAGCAAAAACCTTTTCAATCCAGTCAAGGGCTTCGCGAGAAAGTGGAGGCATCGTTAGGCTATTCATGTTTTCTTTTAGGTGTTTAGGACTGGATGTTCCAAACAAAGTTACATCAATCCCATCAGAATGCGTACAGAACCGATATGCTGCTTCCATGACTGTATTTGCATATCCATTGTTTACAAGATANATTAACCCCTCATCAATATTGATGTCATCTTTACTAATCTGATTAAGATTAACCAGTCTTTCTAGTAATTCACGCTCATATTGTCGCTTTGACATCGCATTACGGACTGCAAACATGCACAGTGTACCAACATTTTGTGCTTTTGTTAATTTGAAAATATCTTTTTGTGCGGAGAAATTCAACATGTTATAGCCTAGCATTATTACATCAAATAAATCATCCTTTAATGCCATTGCAGCCATTGTATGATTTGTGTCTTTAGCGAACCTTTCAGTTATTCCTATATTTCGAAGTTTTCCCTTTGCTTGCATTCTTAATAGTTCAGGATAGAATTCTTCTTTAACCAGCAAATAGTCATCAGCTGTAACCCCATGAATATGGTAGATATCAATGTAGTCGGTTTTAAGTTCAATTAATGCCTTATCCAACAAGGGTTCCACCTTTTTAGGGTTATGACGAGTTTCATCATCAAAAAATGGATACTTTGTTGATATTACATAACTACTCCTGTCAAGTCCTTCCAGCCCTTTGCCAACTGCCGGCTGGGTACCATAAGCCTCAGCGGTATCAAAAAATCTTACACCACTATCATAAGCTAGGCGCACAATTGATGCTGCATGGTCAAGCCCTTTGGTAAACATACCTATTCGACTTTTACCACCACAACCTAATCCCATAGTCGTTACTTCTAATCCGGTTCTTCCTAGTATTATTTTTTCCATTGTTTCCCTCCTTTTTAATACGAGGTTCTCTGGCTTAATTCTAGCACGTTTCATAAATGATATTTTTTTTAGCTTATCTTTTTTTACTGTCCTTTTTTTGAATAGACAAAAAAGTTAAGAATAAAGTGTGATGTAGAATTATGGTAATGAAGAAAAAAACACAGAGCATATTCCCCTGCATTTTTAAATATTATTACTTTTGTTATAGGTTTCGAATGCGATAGAAATACTTATCAACTAAATCATCGTTATGTTTTGCCGCATCTCCATCCATAAAAGCAATGTGTCCATTGTAGAATACATCTGGAGTAAATCCTTCCTTAACAAGAATTTCTACCATTTCGGTTAAGATCATATTTTGAAGCAATATCATTGGGATAGTACTGCTGGAACCTATTTTCATTGGAAAGCCTTCAATATCTACTACTGCATCACCAATCAAAGAACAATTATCAAGAACGATATCAGCAATATCTTTTAACTTAACTCCATTTTTGTGTTTAGTAGTTAAGTAATCGGCATAATCCACTGCTGTTATGGCAATAATTGGAATTCCTTTTTCTTTAGCCCTTAATGCCGCATCAACTGGAGCAATATTGTTTCCTGAATTAGAAATAATAATCATTACATCATTAGGCGTAATACGATGGTAATCCACAACATGCCTGCCTATTTCATAGGTATTTTCCATTAAGTAACTTTTGGTAATTTCTGTAGACCCCATAATACTTGGTTCTAGAAGCGCACAATAATTGGCCGGTGTTGCTGCGCGCCAAAAAGCATCTTCGCATATTAAGTGTGAATGGCCAGCCCCAAAACCATAGATGATTCCTCCGTTTTTAGTACATTTAGCCAATAGTTCAGCCGCTTTTATTATGTTGTCGTGTTGAGTTTCCTTAATCTGTTCCAATATTCCCATTATTCCCTCTAAATAACGCTCATAGGCCCTCATTTATAGTTCCTCCTTATTTAAGGTAATAATAGCATTATATCCTTCTTTTTTTCTATCAAATTATTAACTAACAATTGTACCATCAGGTAAATCTACACTAGCTAGTGCTATTTGACCTTCGTGTTCCCCCGCTAATAGCATTCCTTGAGAGTCAACTCCTCTTAGATTAGCGGTTTGCAAGTTACTGACAACAATAACCTTTTTTCCTACCATTTGTTCTGGAGTGAATTGGCTAGCTATACCACTAACAATTTGTCTAACTTCATTTCCTATATTAATTTGTGACACAAGTAATTTATCTGCTTTTGGGTGTTTCTCGCATGAGACTACAGTACCTACTTTTAGTTCTATTTTTGCGAAATCATCTATGGTTATTCTTGGAGTTTCTTCTACTTCTTCGTCAACTGGTATTTTCGCCATTACTTCTTCAGCATCAAGTCGAGCGAAAAGTATTTCTGGAGTGTTAACCTTGTAACAACATACGGCTTTACCAAATGTTTCCAAACTATCCATAGTAATTGCATCTGTATTCAGTTGCTTGAAAATTTTCACCGCTGTTTCTGGCATAAAAGGCGCTAGTTGAATACTGGCATAACGAATGCCTTCTAGTAAATAGTAAAGAACTACTGCTAATCTGTCCTTCTGCTTTTCATCTTTACCTAGTTTCCAAGGCTCGGTTTCATCAACATATTTATTACATCTACGCAACAAATCGAAGATAACATCTATCGAGTCAGCAACCCTAAGTTCATCCATTTTAGTTTCAATCTTTCCTACTGATTCTTGGGCCAAGGTTCTTAATTCAATATCTACATCGGTTTCTGAAAAAGAATCTGGAAGTGCTACTTTGCCATCAAAGTATTTATTTGTCATGCTTATTGTTCTGTTTACTAGGTTTCCTAAAATGTTGGCTAAATCAGAATTAACACGATCAATTATTAGTTCCCAGGTAATGTTTCCATCATGAGCAAACGGCATTTCGTGTAATACAAAATACCTTATTGCATCAACACCAAAAACTTCCACCAATTCATCTGCATACATAACATTTCCTTTTGATTTACTCATCTTTGTATTGTTCATCATTAGCCATGGATGACCAAAGACCTGTTTTGGTAATGGGATGTCCAGTGCCATCAACATAATTGGCCAATAAATGGTGTGAAACCTAAGAATATCTTTACCAATCAAGTGCACATCTGCTGGCCAATATTTATGATATAATTCGCCATTACTTCCATCAACATCATACCCTAAGCCAGTGATATAATTCGAAAGGGCATCTATCCATACATAAACAACATGTTTATCATCAAAATCTACTGGTATTCCCCATTTAAATGATGTTCTAGAAACACACAAATCTTGTAGCCCTGGTCGCAAGAAATTATTCAACATTTCATTTTTACGCGATTCTGGTTGGATAAAAGTAGGGTTATCTTCAATATGCTTAATCAGTCTATCTGCATATTTACTCATCTTAAAGAAGTATGCTTCTTCTTTTGCCTTAAATACTTCCCCTCCACAGTCAGGGCATTTGCCATCTTCTAGTTGAGCATCAGTGTAAAACGACTCGCAAGCAGTACAATACCACCCTTCATAACTTCCTTTGTAAATATCCCCTTGTTCATAAAGTTTTTTGAATATTTTTTGAACCTGCTTTTCATGATATGGATCTGTTGTCCTCATAAACTTATCATAAGAGGTGTTCATAAAATCCCAAATATGCTTTACCTCATCAGCGATTTCATCAACAAAAACCTGTGGGTTTTTACCTGCTGATTTTGCTTTTTCCTCAATTTTTTGTCCATGTTCATCAGTTCCAGTTTGAAAATAAACATCATATCCGTTTGCCTTTTTATACCTAGCAATACTGTCAGCCAAAACTATCTCATAGGTGTTCCCAATATGGGGCTTACCTGAAGTATAGGCAATTGCTGTTGTTATGTAATACTTTCCTCTTTCTTTCATCTTAATTCCTCCATTTTTTGAAAATTAAAAGCGCCCCAAAGGACGCTTAATACGTGGTACCACCTTAATTTATACTCATTTACGTTAACGCCGCCATACGTGCTTATTTACTTATCAATAAGCCAGTTCCAAGACCATCTTCTTCTCTTATATAAGACTAATTTTCACCAACCATTAGCTCTCTAAACTTCTATAAGAAATTACTCTTCTTTTCACAACCTTTGTACCTACTAGTATAACGGACAAAGAGGGCTTTGTAAATGCTGTTATTTTCACTTTGCATAACTAGATTGAGTTAAAAGATATTTAATTTCTTCCACCGTTTTTACAACTTCTTTTTTACTTGTTATAGAGAATATCGTTATGCCCAAAATGCCCCCTATTCCTGTCGAACCACCCCAAGCTTCTAAATAAACCACACCCTCTATCATTTCAATTTGAATAAATTCCACTGATGCGATAAATCCTTTTCTCCAACAAAACGTACTGGTTTTTCTTCGATTGGTCCTAATGTAACCCTTTTTTCCCAAATAAATACCCAGCAACGCAAGAGTTTTATCTCTAGGGATTTTCGTCGGAATCTCAGTCGTAATTTTCTTCATTATTATCTCCCTTTACTTTTTTTCTATCGTACTATCTACATGCTATTTATGTCAATCTATAGTTGAACATCTATAATACAGTATGTTTATTATGTTATAATGTCTTTGTTCGAAGGAGGTTTTCTATGAGAAAAAAAAGAAAGTCACGAACCCTTTTGTTTCTTGGAAGTGTCGGAATATTGTCTGCCTACATTGGCTCTCAATTGAAGAGTGTCAAAAAACGTTATGAAGTAGAAGAGAAGATTATTGATTGCCCAAATTATTGGTTAGAGCAGCTCCCAACTAATACGAATATTACAAATAAAGAACAACTCAATTGCCATTTCAGTGTTGTTCGAAAAGTTGATAAACGCCAAGTAGGTACTTGTGTTCTTTATTTCGGACAGGAAGAAAATTCTTACTTTGGTGGACATATTGTTATAGTGCCTGTTAGTACAGAAAAAGAGAACTTCAAAAAGGAAGTCTTGGCAGCTCTAATTCATCTGTCGAAGGAAAAAATGATGTCGCATTTGTATTTCGTGGCTAATAAGAAAGACATAACTTCGATTCAAGAAATAGAAGAATTAGGAGCTAAATTTACTAAAGATATTTTAGTGCCTGAAACTCATCGCAATTATGTACCAAAGCAAAAAAAGATTAGACAGTATAAATTAGTCCTTTTTGACTAATAACTGATTCACGGAGGAATCAAAATGAAAGTAAATAAGAAACAAGTTGTTTTGTTTGTAGTATTATTTCTACTATGTTATGTGACGCCTATTTATGCCAACTCTTCTTGGCACTGGCTAACTGATACCCCTCTTACTATTCTTCCAATTGCTGTGATTTTAACCTTACTTACTGAAACGATAATAATTTGCCGGGTTAATTATTTGAATGCAATAAAGTCTGTATGGGCTTTTATTGTCATTGCCTTTGCGAATGCCGTTTCATTTTTTGCTCCATACGCTTTTTGGGCAATAAATCCTGATCTTATTCCTGTTGATGAAGGAGGTTTCTTTGAAGTACTAAATGCTTATGTTCGCAAGGCCCCTGTATATACGGTTGGTCTAGGTTTTTTACTTCTTACACTTATAGTTGAATCGCCTATTGTTTATTTTGCACTCAAAGGGCGAGTTAAGGATAAAAAAATGTTATTATATTCAATACTAGCAGCTAATACCCTTACTACCGTTTTAGTTTCTCTCATTGAGCGCACATTATTTTACGGACGTTGGTAAACATTTGCCTTGTTTTGGATGCTTGGTTTGTTTAGACATAGAAAAGGAAACAAATTTGTACTAACGCCAATAAGTTGGACGTTAATTGATTAATAAATATTAAGGAGTGAGTTTTGAAGTTAACAGGACTCATTCCTTTTTATTTCCTTCATCTGATTCGCGATGTACTCCTATATCTTGTTCGTGTTATTTCCTGTCTTCAACATCGAATGCTTTTAATTATATATCCATGTTTTCATTGTATTCAAAGTATTCCATATTCTTCTGCTAGTCTTATTTATCGCTGACCTTTTAAAACATCCTTTTAATATTTGTTCTTTAAACTCTTCTGTGTACTTACTAAACTTTTGCACTTTTTGCCATGTAAAAAGTACCTCCTTTCGAAGATACTTTACCTCTCCCTTTTATTTAGTGTGTACTATTTGAAGGCTATATCAATGCTCCTTTTTCTTTTATGTCATTAATAAGCACTTCGCTTTGCCCTTTTGCGAATGGAGAACTCATTGCTTCATAGAACATTGAATCATAAGCATTTTCATCAGCAAAATACATATAGTAGCCATTGCCATAGCCAAATATTTCAAAACCAACATCTTTCAGGTTTTTACCAACACTACTAAACAATTCTCCAGGGACAATAGCTATTTTGGTATTTTCTATTTCCATAATGGAATATTCTACCATTTCGGACACCTTCCCTTTTAAACCTTTAGCTAAATTAACGGCTGTTGCTGCTCCTTCTGCAAACGACTGTATTAGCCTCAATTCTCCTGAGGAAACATTGTTTTTCTTTGCTTCCTCTATTTCTGCTAGATATTTATCAAGCTTTGCTTGTTCTTCTTCAACAGGAGGAACCTTTTTGATGGCTAATTCTTTGCTGAATTTATTAACTGCTATTTTAGTTAGTGGTCCAGAATACTCAAAATTTTCTAGCGCTCTATTTATGCCGTTTATTATTTCTTCAGCATATATTTCTATTTGTTCAAAAGTTGCTGATTGACGAGTATAGCGAGTGCTTATATCCCCACAATCACCATTTATAAACATTGTCATGTCATATGGCAAATCCCTTTCAACTGGTCCTGGCAAATCTCTACTAACCATGATATTTTGTGCACCAGTAACTGTTGGATGACAAGCGTAGTTGTACATTAATACTTTTTTACCATCCAGGCGATTGAATTCGTAAACTAAGATTTCATTGTCGCCTGGTAAATTAGGGTCATGTCTTTCTTTGCCCACATTTTCAACATATGAGCGACCTATTTTAACTTCAGTTTCTTCAAGGTTTGAAATCGCATTTTCAATACCGCAATAGATTCTATCAGCAAATCTCTCAATAAAATCTAACTCTGCTTCACCAAACATCTGTTGCATGTTTTCAAACAACCCATTTCTTGTATCCAAGAAACCACCCGGACCTGAATGCGTGTGCGTTACAGTGATTACTATATTATCTTTCTTTATGCCAAGTTTCGCCAATTTTTCCGATACTTTATCCAGTACCAAATGGCTAATATTCAGCAAATCACANTTAACAAACGCAAACTTATCATTTCCATTATCAAATACTAAGCACCGTGCATATAAATCATCATGAACTTCCACAGCAATTCTAGTCTCAGCAAAACCTCGTAGTCTGATTGGAAGATCTGGTGTAATGCACTGTCGGTCAAATCCTAACTTTATCATTGTGTTATCCTCCTACAATGATTATTTTAGCAGTTTTCTCTTTCTTTTCAATATAGTATATCAGTACATCATATTTTAACCATTAGCATTATCAAAATTCCATTTCAATTATCTTAGTTTCAAAAATTACAATATTAATTTTACACTGCCGAGATATTACTTATTGTATTAGTGAAAATAATAATGACCTCCTAAGTTGGAGGTCATTAAATCGTATATTATTCGCTTTGTATTCCTTGCCTAGCTACTTCCTCTTCGTTTTTTCTCATGATAATGTCGATTGCTTCTGCAACTGAGTTAACAGTATATTTTGCGTACTTCCTTACACCTTCTTTTGCTTGTGACATTGCAAAACTATTTGGGGTAGCAAAGAACATTGAAATATCATTTTGATTATCACCAATAACTGCTATTTCGTGTTCCTTTAAATCGTATATTTTCATCATACTGCGAACCCCATGCCCTTTATTGACACCTGGTTTCATCATTTCTATGTATCTGCTGCCTGAAGAATAAATATCAAAATTACGATCAAACTTGTTTCTAAGTGTTTCTATCCACTCATTTAACCTATCTCCATCACGAATTGATACCGCAAGACAAGTAATGTCTGGTTTTTTACGATCATTTAGCCATTCCAAAAGAGTTACATCACTTATCGTCCCTATTCCTCCTTCATTAGCAAATGATTTCATCTCATCCATATACCAAGAATCTGTATGACCCAAAATATATGTAAAGGATAAGTCTGTTCCCACTACTTCTAAATGATTCCTATATTCATCTTTCGTTAGTTCTTCTGCTACCTCTCTAACAATATGCCTTGGTGGATGATTGTGTTCTACTAGGTTATTTTTATGAATGATAGTTGCACCATTAGTTCCTATCATATCAAAATCAAAACCTAATTCTTTCATTAAAAAATATGAGTATTCATGGTGGCGCCCACTCGCTGTTACAAAAGTTCCTCCTTTTTCCCTAAAACGTTTCATAGCTGCCATGTTTTCTTCACTAACTGAGCGACCATCTACCATTTTAGGCATTAAAAACGTTCCATCCAAGTCACTAACTAACAGTTTTATCATATTAATGTCCTCTTTTCTGTTTCGTTGAAATAATAGCGATATACTTCATTTTTTGATACTCCGTGTTCCTTAGCAGTTTTCTTTATTGCTTCAGATGCACTTAATCCTTCTTCAATATATTTATCTACAATATGGGCAAGATCATATAGGGATATAACATCCTTGTCGTCTTTCTGATACCCTTCAATAATTACTACCATTTCTCCTTTGCAATCGTGAACATTTTCAATCACTTCGGAAATTGTTCCTCTAAGATATTCTTCATACTTTTTAGTGAGTTCCCGCGCAAGGCACATTTTTCTATCACCTAAAACTTCTAAACAGCCCTTGAGCATTTTTTCAATACGGTGAGGAGCTTCGTAGAAAACAAGCGTTTCTTCATGATTTTTCCAATAATCTAGTTGTTTCTGAAATTCACTTGTTTTAGAACTTAAAAAACCAACGAATGTAAAGGGTTGTGCTTTAATCCCAGAAGATACTAAAGCCGCCAAAATAGCACTTGGTCCATTAATAGTAACTACGTTATAACCAGCATCTATTACTGTTTCCACTAATATTTGACCCGGGTCAGAAATTAAGGGATAACCCGCGTCACTTACTAACGCTATGGACATGCCTTGACCTAATAGTTCCAGTAGACCCTTGCAACTTTGTTTCTCATTGAATAAATGGTGAGTAATGAGTCTTGTTCTAATATCAAAGTGTTTTAATAGTTGCCCCGTATTTCTGGTATCCTCAGCCGCAATCACATCTACATTGTTGAGTATTTCGATGGCTCTAGGAGTCATTTCTTGTAAATTGCCAATAGGTGTTGCTACAAGATATAGAGTAGGAGTATCACTGAGGAAGCTTTTCTGTCTTTTCATTTGCTTTCTCCGCTGTTTCTTTGCCAGTTATTTCTCTCAATTCATCTAGGCTGATAAAAACTGTGTTTTCTTTATTTGAAAGTTTGGCAGTTTGATTTAGCACATTTATGCCCGTAATTCTGAATTTTTCTTTTTCATATACAACTTGGGCATTCATTTTAGGTAAACCTTTACGTTTTTCCTTGTATACTTCATCTTCGAAACTTAAGCAGCACATTAGTTTACCACATTGTCCTGATAGTTTTGGGATATTCAAGGCCAAGAATTGATTCTTTGCCATATTGATTGAAATTACGTCAAATTCTTCCATGTAACGAGAACAGCAAGTTTCCATGCCGCAACATCCCAAGCCTCCAACGATTTTTGCTTTGTCTCTAGGTCCAATTTGACGAAGTTCTATCCGGCAATGGAAAATTGAAGCGAGATCCTTTAGTAGTTCTCTAAAATCAACTCTTTCATCTGAAACGTAAGAAAAAATTACCTTACTTCTATCTAGGGTATATTCAGCACTGATTAAATTCATGTCCAAATTATGATTAGCAATTGCTTGTTGGCAACGCTGTAATGCTGATTCTTCTTCATCTTTATTTCTGAGATAATCTTCTTCATCTTTTTTTGTTGCTTTTCTAATAATAGGTTTTAGTGGAATATTTAGGTTGTGTTCAGCACAATCTCTAACTTCACTTATTGCTTCCCCTAATTCCATCCCTCTTACTGTTTCAACTACTACTTTATCGCCATACTGAATATTGTCATCATCAAGCCCAAAATTATAAGCTTTTTTGGAACCTTTGAATTTGATTGCTACCATATACTTAAAAGTTTTTTCTTCTTGTCTTTCTTTTTCCACTTCTATCCCTCCTTTATTAGTAAGTATCCTAATTTATCTACTGTTAATAGGATATTAACATTTCTTAATAAATCATCACGGCAAACTAGTAGCGCTTTTTGAATTTCAGCTAATCTTGTTACATCAATATCAAATCTATATAAAGATTCCATCCATTTTATACTGTCTGCTTCTCTTTGGTGCAATTTATCCTGACAGAAGATAATACCAATATTTAGGAATAGTTCTAACACCTCTTTGTTTTTTTCTTTCCTTTTTGGATTAAACCCTTCTGTTTGAAGGTAAAAAAGGGCATCTTTAGGATTCTTAGACAACACTTCGACAAACCCAAACCATAGACTTAACGCGTTTTGAAACTCTTCAGTGGCAGAGACTTCAATTATTTCATCTACTTTATTTAGCATTTGACTTAGGATATGCGCATCTAATTTATCTACTTGTTTAACAATTGCTTCTTCATACACTTGATTGCGATTGCTTTTTTTTAAAGGAATTATCTGGCATCTTGAAATAATTGTTGGTAGCAACCTGTCTATTTGATCAACACAAAGAATAGCTGTTACATCACCAATTGGTTCTTCTAAGAACTTTAGTAAACTGTTTAGTGCTGCGATTGATGCATTCTCACAACCATCTATCAAATAAATCTTCTTCCCATACTTTTCTAGAGTGGTTGTTGAAAAAGCTTTTTGAATGTCAATAATTTCTTCTTTTTTGATGGTTTCTTTTTTTCCATCAATATAAATAAAGTCTGCGTACTGACCATTTTCTATTCTAAGACATGTGTTGCATTTTCCACAAGCATAGCCATCTACCTTAGTTTCACATACTATTGATTGAGCCAAAAGGATTGCTATTTCTAATTTATTTGAACTTTTGTCCCCAGCAAGCAAATATGCATGGCTAGTTTGCTCATTTTGTAGTGAGTTTTTTAACATGCGATAAGCAACTGGTTGTGTTTCTTTGAAATTAGCTAGCATCACTAATCAACTCCACGAGATATTGACTTACTTCGTCAATTATTACTTCTGGTTTACGATTTGCGTCAAACACTTCAATATTTGATTCGAATCGTTTGTTGATTTCTTTATATCCATCATAAACACGATCATGAAAAGCGATGCTTTCCTGGTCCAGTCGATCTTTGAATTCACGATTACTTATTCTTGCTAACCCTACTTCAGGTTTAATGTCTAGGAAAATAGTGCGACTTGGAAGTCTTCCCTCAATCGCAAAATCGTTTATTTTCCAAACCTCATCAATTCCTATTTCTCTAGCATAGCCTTGATAAACTAGAGAACTATAAACAAAACGATCGCAGATAACTATTTTGTTATCTTCAATAGCTGGTAATACCTTTTCAATTAAATGTTGGCGACGACTAGCCGCATACAATAAAGCCTCAGTCCGATTATCCATGGTTATGTTCTTGGGATCAAGAATGATATCACGTATTTGCTCAGAAATATCTATACCACCTGGTTCTCTAGTGTAGATAACTGGGAAACCCAGTTCTAATAATTTATTGTAAACTCCCTGACTAATCGTTGTTTTTCCGCTGCCATCGCAACCTTCAAAAACGATAAAAAGTCCTTCTTTCATATAATCTCCTCACTTGCCACTACATTATAACATGATTTGTATAAATTCCTTTTACAAAAAATGCTATACTAATGTAGAAAAAGAGGGCGCATTATGGAAGTGAAACAAGCACAGTTGTGTGATGTAAAACAAGTATTAGACATTATTGAACAAAACCAACAGTATTTAAAAGAAGAGGGGATTGACCAATGGCAAAATGGTTATCCTAATCTTGATTCTATTACAGAGGATGTTGAGCAGGGGAACTGTTATGTTTTAATTAGCGATAAAGCAATTGTTGCAACCGCTGCAATTATTGTGGGAATTGAGGACACCTATAATATTATTAATAATGGGCAGTGGTTTACAAAAGATTCTCCATACATTACCATTCACAGAATAGCTGTTTTGCCTGAGCTAAAGGGAACTGGGTTAGCAAACCACTTCCTTGATTTTTGCTTTAAAACTTTTACAAATTGTGCCAGCATTCGCATCGATACTCATGCAGATAATATTTCAATGCAGAAGTTTCTAGCCAATAACGGTTTTAATTATTGTGGCGAAATCACCCTTAATGATGGGAGCCCTCGAATTGCTTTTGAACTTTTGAAGCAAAACTATTGCAATTAGTCTATATTAGTTGTAGACTTACAAAGGAATTTAGGAGGTGAAAAATAAATGAGAGAATACTTTTCTATTGGTGAGGTGTCTAAAATTACTGGAATTTCAATTAACATGCTTCGCCATTACGACAAAATTGGATTATGCCGTCCCGTCTTAGTAAACGACGAAACTAACTATAGATATTATCATGCAGACCAGTTATTCTATTTTGATGTGATTTTACTAGCAAGAAAAACTGGTATGTCGCTTGAAGAAGTGAAAGAAGTCTTAGATACTAAAAATATGGTGCGTTTTAAATTGTTCCTAGATGAAATCAGAGTTAAAAGCGAAGATAAGATTGAAGAACTTAAGGCTAGTATTATTGATATTGCGAACATTGGCGATAGAGTGAATACTAGCGAAATTCTTGCTAGAACAAAAGGCCTATATCAACGTGAAATCTATGAAAGAGATGTTGTTACCTCAGAGATGTTAGATCCATCAGTGTACAATAGCCAAATTAAGCAAATGACACTTTTGGAGAATATGATCAAAGAGAATGAATTGCAGTCAACTTTTGAGTCTGGTACAATTTTTCAGCTAAAAGATGAATTGTTGCCTGTTGCTATTTTTAAAGCTGTTATCCTTAACTATGATACAGATGTTCAAATTGTAACTAGAATTCCACACGGAAATTATTTGTGTGTGAATTATACTGAAAAGACTAGAGATAAAGCCTTGAAGCAACTCTTAAAAGGTATTGCAGAATTACAGTTAACATCTTCATTGATTGTTGATTCTCGATTAATGAGTGATATTTTCAATCATGAAACCGAGCGTCGCGAATTGCAAGTATTTGTAGGTGAGGTTTAATGCCAATTGTTGAACTTCTTGTTCCGGTTGGGAATGAGTTAGCGCTTTATGCCGCTGTACAGAATGGTGCCGATGCTGTTTACCTTGCAGGTAAAAAGTACGGTGCCAGGGCATTTGCGGGAAACTTTACTGATGAGCAAATGATTAGTGCTATTAATTATTGCCATTATCATGAAGTAAAAGTATATGTTACTATGAACACCGTTTGTTTTCCTAGTGAAATTGAGGCGGCGTTTTTATATGCTCAATTTTTGTGTGAACACAATGTCGATGCTCTTATTATCCAAGATTTTGGTTTATTAGAGGTGTTGAGAAAAAGACTCCCTAATCTTGTGTTACACGCTTCTACTCAAATGCATTTACACAACATCAATGCGCTAAAGATTATAAAGGATATTGGTGTTGAAAGGGCGGTTATTTCCCGGGAAACACCTCTTGATTTAGTAAGGGAAATGGCAAAACTAGACATTGAGATTGAGGTTTTTGTATTCGGTGCTCTTTGCGTATGTTACTCTGGTCAATGCTACATGAGTGCCATTAATGGTAATAGAAGTGGTAATAGAGGCGAGTGTGCTCAACCATGTCGACTAAAATATCAGTTTTATCGTGGTAATGAAAAAATAGCACTTCCTAATGATTATTTATTGAGCCCTAGGGATCTAAATACTATTGAGCGTATCAGTGAGTTAATTGAAACAGGGGTTACTAGTTTCAAAATCGAAGGTAGAATGAAAAGACCCGAATATGTCGCTCAGATAACTTCCGAGTATCGAAAGGCAATTGATTCATATAAAAATGGAAGACAGTTCACTCCGAATGTTAAAGAACTAAAGAAATTGCATAATCGCGAATTCACAACTGGTTATCTTTTTAACCAGAAGGGACACGAAATCATTAATTCTTTTAGACCTAATCACATCGGTATCCCCTTGGGAAAAGTAATTGGCTATGGAAATAATCAAGTGCAGATTAAACTTACTGAAAACATTTTCCAACATGACGGATTAAGAATCCTTGATACTAGCGATTATGGTTTAGTAGCAAACAAAATTTACAAGAATGGTTTATTAGTTAATAAAGCGCAAAAAGGGGATACTATTGCCTTTGACTTTGATGGTAGAGTAAAAATAGGAGCAGATGTTGTCCTTACTTCAGATTCTAACCAGCTATCTAGGCTTCAAAACAGTTATTTAAGTCCCAAAAGATTAACGAAAGTTAATAGCGAATTCCATGCTCAAATTGGGCAGCCACTTAAACTGATTTGCACTCTTAACACTTATCAAGTTGAAGTAGTTAGCAATGAAGTAGTGCAAAGTGCAGAGAGACAACCTGTTTCTAAAGAGAGAATTATTGAACAATTATCAAAAGTTAATGAACTTCCCTTTGTCCTAAGCCCACTTGAATTATTTGTTGATAACAACATCTTTATTTCTATAAAATCCGTTAATGAGTTGAGAAGACAAGCAATAAGCAAACTAAAAGAGCGCATTAATAAAACTATGCTTAATTTACCAAGTGATTATGAGTTCATTTCATCAGAAACTGATGTATCTCCAACTGTCAGTGTAATAGTAAGTAACCAAGAGCAGTACGATGCAGCCAAAATGTTTGGTTTTGGCCTTTATACTGATAACGCAACTTTGTACTATAGTCTATCAGAACAGAACACTGGAATAGGCTTTGTAAAACCAAGAGTGAACGAAGATGAAGAAAGAATCGTAGCAGACAAAGAGTATATTTGTGAGCTAGGGCAGTTGCATTCCAACATTTGCAATGACATAGCTACAAACCATTATTTTAATGTTACAAATGCGTACGCAGTTAAATTTCTTCAACAGTTTGGCGTTAATAGAATCTGTCTCTCAACAGAACTAGATTTCGAAAAAACCGTTGAGTTAATTAATCAATACTCTTCTATTTATAAGAGTGTTGCTCCAGTAGAGATTTTCCTATATGGATATCGCGATGCTATGATAACAAAACTTAATATTCCGAAACTATATGACGAAACTGCAAAAGGGGACTTTTATTTCCTAAAGCAAAATAACAAAAAGTATTCGTTACTTTTGGATAGGCAACAGAATACGCGCATTTTAGAACCAGCACCTTACAACATTATTGCAAAAATGAACGAATATAAAGAAAAGGGTGTTTTCCATTTTCTAATTTCATTTACTATTGAAAACAAACATGAAGTCAAACAAATATTAGCTCAAATAAACTGGCACAATTGAAATTAGTGCCTTTTTTTATTACAAAACCTCCCAAAATTATGTGCTAAGATGCTTTAGATTAGGAACATCACACAGTATACTAATCATGCTAGTTTTCTTTATCTTAATTTTCTTCAATGAAACATCGGATATATTTCAAACTTTCAATTACACAAAAAATCTATATACTCACTAAAGCAGACAGAAGTTTTTCTTTTTTTGTTTTTTTTATTAAACAATCTAAAAAAAGAAAATTTACTTTTACTTTTTTCCTCAAAGCTTATGTAATATAATCATCTTTCTTTAGCAAATCAAAAAAATTATTTGATATTGAATGTTTTTCTTTACTATCAAAGCAAAAAATAAGCTCAAAATAATGCTTTTTTTCTAAGATAGGTTGTTTTTTTGTTTGCACTTTTATTAGAATTTCTAACTACAGTTAATTTTATTCGCAAAACTGAACATTTGCTGCTTTTTTTTGCAAAAAAATATTTTCCATTCCATTTTTGATTTCGTTTTCTTAATAAATTATGTGAAAACCATCCTTTTGCGATGCATATCACATAATTTTTAACGAAAAATTTTAACAGCGGTTTTCTCTTCACAAAAACAAAACTACTTTTTTCTTTTTCTTGCATTTTTTTTGTAGAAATACACTTCAAGTTGAATTTTTTCTTACCAAGTGAGACATTTTTCGCATAGTGATTTGCAATAAATAATTCTCTTTAACATTTCGCTTTTTTTCTGAGCATAACCGTGTGATTTTGCTATACTTTTTCTTAACTTCACACAATTATAATCCATCAATTCTGGTTTTTTTACTTTTGTATGCAATAAGTTTTTTCGGTGCTATGCACTTGGGGATTTTTCTTTGAAACTTTATTCATTTTTCTTTATTAATGGCAAGAAAATTTAAAAATGGTAAATCATACTGAGAAATATTGGAGAGTTTTTCGTATTTTGCTTTTCTTTACTTTTTGATTTGAACACATTTTCAATTCGATTATGTGATACTGCATTTTTCATAATCAAAATCACATAATTAGAGTCTGTTTGTTCAAGAATTTATTTTTTGAGCGTCATTAAAAAATGCATTTTGCATTTTCTTTTCTCTGTTTCTTATTCTGTTCTGCACAATTTTACTTTTATTTTTGAATATCGATACAATCTACCCACTATTCCAAAACAAAAAGCCTTAATGCTATTCTGTAATGAAAGAAAGTGCCTTCTTTTTTCAGTTTTTCTTTCACGAAAGCTCCTGTTTGCTTTTTCGAGAATGCAATTTGATTTCACAGATCACTTTTTACAGATGTAGAACCTCTCGATTCTGCCACTTTTTGAATTTTCTTGCTCAAACATATTTTAACTTCTTTTGTTAGCGCAGTTTTTTTCTATAATTCCCATAATTCTTTGCACAAAGATATGTTGCTGCTCCCAAAAAGTCCATGTTTTTTCTACCTAAACCCTCCTTTCTGTTTTCAACTGTGATATGATGACTTCTATACTTTTCTAGAAATTAGAAACTCTAATACAGTTGTAGCCTTGTTCAGCAATTTCGCAACTGCCGCTATTTGGCATTTAGGCATTCTTTATTGTGCGCTACAATTTGCATAAATTGTGCTCACGAAAATGCACTATCATTTTCAAAAGCACTGCATAACTTCTTTTGAAATGTGGAAGGCACTATAACTTCTTGAGCTGCTTTTATTAAAAGCAGGCATTTTATTGCTAACTGTTTTTGCTCACTTTTCGTCAATTTTCTTCCGCCAAATCCGTTTTCTTGCCCCCTTCACTGTTTGCTTTGCAATTTTACGATTCTACATTCCTTTTTTTGCCCTCTAATCACTTTTCTAAATACCGAGCATTAAGCGCATTATCTTTTAGTATTGTTCTGGGATGAAACATATAACTAACCCCGCTATGCTCTAGCTACTACTTCTTATTCGCCTCCAGCATTCACTACAACATGAGACGTAAATAGTGATAAGATGCAGAATTTAACTATTATACTCAGAATAAGCTACTATAAGCGCATCAGAAGCATATACAACCTATATTTGTACATCGCTATTTTTTGCTCATTCCTGTAATAAGCTCGCATGCATTATTCGTTCCTATCGTGAATGGCAACTCGTCTGTAGCTTTTTATTTGCTGGAATTCAGGAAATTCAATATTTTACATTTGCATTTTTTGGCTGCTTTTTTTTCCAAAATTATCGAATTTGCACTTTTTTTGCTAGTTTCCTAGTCTTTTGCTCTTTATTGTAAACTCTATTATAGTGATAGATATTTTTTTGCTTGAAATAGTTGGCAAAATCCTTTTTTTGTGGTTGCCCCTTTTCACGCAGCCAGCAAAAGATCAAGGCAAGAATCCTGAAAACATATATCTCTGTGTGCTCTCACTGGTGCAGTTTATACTATATCAAGTGCCAGGAAAGGGTACTAAATGCACTACAGCGCTTCTAAGAGCGATACTTGCTTCCTTTCACCACTTGATCTAGTTTTCATTTCTTGTTCCATTTTAAGCCCATTTTCTCTTTCCTCGTTATCTGCCTCTTTACTTTGTCTGTACAGCACATTGCCGCCTAGCGTCAATTTATTTCATTTCTTGTAGCTTTATTCTGCACAGTCTACAGAAAAATAGTCACCTAGGAAGAGGTTAGACAGCCGCTTTTTTTTGTTCAAGTATATTTCAAATGAAAAACCAAAATGTTTTCATTTTCTAAAGTTCTTACTGGAGTGGTTAGGTTGCTTCTTCATTCTCTGCTATATTTTACCAGCGGTTGCTTCTTAGTGCTCTTCACCATCTTTATACATCAAAAAGGTTTTTCGTTCCGTCTTCACATCCTCGAATTTCCTTTTCCTAATTATCTGTAATTTCTGTTATTATGGGTTTTCTTAAAGCAACTTCTACTTTTAGT
>JGI994J12354_10001732_pt1 | contig 21902 bp, 17 predicted proteins | sample IntmicLarv3ML3BL_FD_12354 | JGI IMG/M metagenome (IMG submission 12354) | reverse complement strand
ATGAAAACAATGAAGGCAATAACGAATATAGCCAGCCGAATATCAAAATAGAATACCGGCAGCCGGAGGCTCCGGCATCACCGGCTTATAGCCCGCCGCCAAGCGCTCCGGCTAATGAGCCTAAGAAAAAATCAGGGGCAGGGCAGAAATTCGCCGCCATGGCCATGGTTGTTGTACTGGGCTTCACATGCCTTGGAATAGGAATAGGCATTGGCAGCAGCATAGGTTCAGGCGGAAAAGCGGCGGAAGGTATAGCTTCGTCAATTGGGGCGCAGCCTACGGAGCAGCAGCTTCCTAGAATTGAGTTTAAACCGGAAGACGGCGGATTTGTTGAACCTGAAAGGTCATATATGGGAAGAAGCAGCACCGCATTGACAGCCGGCGATTCCGATGTGGTTTCGGTTATAAAAGATATTTCAAACTCAGTGGTGAGCATTAATGTATCCATTGTTTATACGGATGTTTTCAAAAGAACTATGGCTCTGCCCAGTGCAGGCAGCGGTATTATATGCGCGGAGGATGACGGGAATATTTATATAGTTACAAACTATCATGTTATAGAAGCAGCCGAGTCCGTTGAAATATCCATTGATGATGATACATCGTTTAAGGCGCATCCTGTAGGCAGTGATGCTGAAAATGACATAGCGGTAATTATGGTTTCAAAGGCAGATTTAATCGGTGCCGGTGTAGATGATTATGAAATCGCAATATTCGGCGATGCAAAAGAGATGGAAGTCGGCGAAACCGTTATAGCTATAGGCAATGCCTTGGGCGAGGGGAAATCGGCAACCTTAGGCATAATCTCTGCCAAAAACAAACATATTACAGTAGATTTAAATAATTATGTAGATGTAATCCAGACAGATGCCGCCATTAATAAAGGCAACAGCGGCGGCGCCCTTGTAAACTTAAAAGGCCAGGTAATAGGCGTAAACACAGCTAAGCTGTCGGCGGCAGGCGTTGAAGGCATGGGGTATGCCATCCCTTCCAACACAGTTAAGGATATAGTGGATACTTTAATGGAGGAAGGCTCTGTTGAAAGGCCGTATCTTGGCATAACAGGCAGTGAAATTACAGAGCCGATAAGAGAGCGCTACGGGCTTGCATCACTGGGAATTTATGTAATGGAGATTTCCGAAGGCTCAGGAGCAAGAGATGGCGGCTTAAAGGTCGGCGATATTATAGTCAGTTTTAATTCAGTTCCTGTTTTAGCAATGGGAAAATTGCAGGAGGAAGTTACAAAAACAAAAGTCGGCGATACGGCGGAGGTTAAAGTTTTCCGCGATACTGAGGAAATAACGCTTAATATAGAAATGCGGGATGCCAACGCTTATAAATCTTTCTGATTTTAAAAAGACAAAGGGTAAATCTACCAGCCAAAACCGCTTGTTTAATAAGGCGGTTTTGGTTTTTATCCGGAAATTGTTTACACTATATTCACAATATGTTTAAATTTAAATGGTAATATAGAATTACAGCAGAGAAATGCCTGTGCTGCGGAGGTTGCTTTTATGGATGAGCTAAATAATAATCCTTTTGATGTATCTGAAATTGATAGGATACAGGCGGAAATTGATAAAGATTTACTGCCTTCAAATAATGAAGAATCTGTTTTGGCCACAGAGCAAGCAGATATGGCAAGTGCTGATTCGGGAGTTAGGGAAATTGTGACTGAAAGCGTAATTGCCCCTGATTTCGGGGATAACAAGGCAGCTGAGAATATGGCTGATAATAATGCGTTTTTCAGAGAAACTGTTAAAAGTGAAACCGGAAAGCATACAAAGGGTAAATTTAGGCGCTTTGCTGCACTTGTGTGTATTGCCTCTATTTTTGGCGGGCTTGCCATAGGCATAGCTATTCCGCTAACTACACAGCTTGTTATACCCAGATTAACGGGCAGCAGTGCCCAAAATTCATATAATATAGAACAAAGCCCTGCATTTACATTCCTTCAAGAGGCAGAGGGGCTTACAGACCCTTCTGTGAATGAAACTTTAATGGGAGTTCCCAGCTTTGCCGGCCTTATTGACAGTGTAGAGCCTTCCGTAGTCTGCATAACTTCTATGAAAACGAATGCAGTAAACAGCCTGTTCGGTTCTCAAAGCGGAGAAAGCGTTCCTTCCGGCGGCAGCGGCATTATATTTGATAAGGATGATGAAAAATTATATATTGTAACCAATGAGCATGTTGTTTCAGGCGCTGTGAGTGTTGCTGTTTCCGTAGCTGGCAGCGAGGAAGTAGCGGCGAGCCTTGTCGGTAAGGATGCCGATTCGGATTTGGCTGTAATTTCAGTCAATATAAAGGACTTGCAGAAAAACGGCATTAATAATTTCACAATCGCGGCTTTTGCCCGGTCCGGCTCTATGCGGGTGGGTGATTTTGTAATAGCCGTTGGCAATGCTTTAGGCAAGGGCAATACTGCCACATTCGGCTTCGTAAGCGGCGTTAATAAAGAAATTGAAGTAGAGGGCAAGCCTTTTACGGTGATTCAGACAGATGCGGCCATTAACCCCGGCAACAGCGGCGGGCCTTTGATAAATTTAAAAGGCGAGGTTATAGGCATCAACATGGTTAAATTTGTTGCGGACAGAGTTGAAGGTACAGGCTATGCGCTGACCAGCGACCTGGCAATGCCCATAATCGAGCAGATACGCAATAAAACAGCAAGACCCCTTCTGGGTATTCAAGGCTTTAATATGACTGATACGGTTGCAAAAGCCTTCAGCCTGCCTATGATGGGGATAATAGTGGAAACGGTCGTTCCCGACTCAGGCGCCGACAAAGCCGGTATTAAGCCTTCCGATATTTTAACAAGTTTCAACGGGCAAACGGTTTTGAATATGAGTCAGCTTTCGGAGGAAGTGCAAAAATGCGCCATAGGTGATACTGTTGAGGTTATACTCATTCGCGATGGTAAAGACACGATTACGTTAAATGTGACCCTTCTGGAAGATAATAGTGCTAATTTCTAATTTTCGATAAACTCCTCTCCTTTTAGGTACGGCCGAAAGGCCGTCCCGCTAATAATGTATATTGGAAAATATACTTGATAAAAGCCCCTGCTTTTGAGCAGAGGCTTTTTAGATGTATATGGGAGTTTGAATATTGTATTATATATGTGATATAATTATTTTTGAGTAAGCAGAATTTATTAAGGGGGCTAACATGAAAAACCATATGGGAAAACTTATTAAAACAATACCAAGCAATAAAATCCATTATATTATTCAGGTGATTATTTATTTTGTAATTGTATTATTTATATTCAGCATTATTTTAACTAACGGCTATACTATGGAAAAAAATCCTGAAATGTTCGCTCTTTGGGCAGGCATGTGGGTTTTCGGCTTTTTCGGCACATTGCAGTTTGTGGTAATGTTTATTACAAAAATAGATGTGTATGAAAACGGTATTGTTTTGCAAAAAGGCGGCATAAGAACATATATGCTCTTTAACTGCATAACGGAAAGCAATTGGGGAAAGGTGAAATATCTTTTTGTTACCGTTACAAATTACATAGATTTTTCTTATATAAACAAAAAAGGCAAGCCGAAAAAAATAAGGATTCAGTCAAGTGAAATTTCTAAAAAAGCGCTTAAAAATTTGGCGAATGAATATAAAGAGCTGATAAAATTTGACAATGATGTAAATGGTACGACTCAGATATATTCGGGCTATTAGAAATTGCTTATGCAGCATATAGCTTCAAACCAAAATATAAGCATGAAAGCTGTTTTCATTAAAGGAGCAACTATGATTAGCGAGTTGAAAAAGCTGCTGCCTCAATATACGGTTGAAATTATAACAATAGCCGATTGGGATAAAGTGTTGGAGGTTTACAATACCAATCAAGATTTTTTCATGCTTTCAAGCGGCAGAGCGGCAACTGCTGAAGATATTAAGGCGGATATTGCAGGGGTTCCGCCCGGCTTCGGTTTGGAAAATAAATTTTATATAAGCCTATGGAAGGATAATGCTTGCGTTGGTGTTCTGGAGTTTTTAGACGGCTATCCCGCGCCGCAAAATATCTGGATAGGGCTGCTTCTCATACACGGCAGCTGCCACAGAAAAGGGGTAGGGAGAGAAATTGCCTCAGCGGTTTCAAAAGCCGCAGGCAACAGAAGCTGTATTTCCGTTCAGCTGGGAGTTTTGGAGAACAACAGAAAAGCCCGAAACTTCTGGACAAATATTGGGTTTGAAAAAATAAGGGAATCCAAAATAAAAGAAGAGGGCAAGCCCGGCCATAAAGTTTTTGTTATGGAGAAAAGGGTGGTATAGTCGGTTTTAAATAAAGAAACTGACTATACCGCCAATAAATTTAGAGCTTTATTTTGAATATACAGCTTTCTCCGCCGGACAGTACGGTTTGTATGGCTGAAATTTCAATATTCTCACCGAATAAGGGCGTAAACATCGGCTCGAAGAAGGTGGCTGCGCATTTGCAGTAGGATATGGGTATGCTTTTGTCCAGATGGTTAACATATTCGCAATGGCAGCGCTGCCCGATAACAGTGTTGCTTGAGGGGTATCCGCCGTCACAGTCGCAGGCATACATTTTTGTTATATAAATGGCGTTATCATCTGGATTGTAAGAAATATTGCGTCCGATTACTCTTTGCTTTTCCATTTCTAAAATAAAATCTTTAATACTGCTGCTTTTTTCAAACAATTGCTTTGCCTTTTGTATTTTGTTATCTTCAATTTTACAGGGGCAGGCTTTTTTATGGACATTTTTCCAGTCACAGCCGGCTACAATGCGGTTGAAGCATTCTTTAAAGCCCAGATGCTTATAAACATTAACGCCATCAGCCTCCGCCCGCAAAGAGATGGTTTTAATGCCATTTTGTGAAAGATCTTTTATGGCGGTATCAATGAGCGCTGCTGCATATCCATTTTTCCTGTATTCTTTTAAAGTAGCAACCATTTCCAATACAGATGTATCGCCTTCTGTAATTGTCATACAGGCAGTGACGGCTTTATTATTGACTATGCCTATGTAAAATTGCGTATTTTCTAATTTCAAAACATCATAAAACTGCTCTGCGCTAACCAGCTCACCTTCAAAAAGAGCCTTATTTATAATATTTAACCAATCAGGCAGACCGCTTTTTTCTGTCACTTTTTTTATAATAAGCTCATGATTTTCAGGTATATTAGGTTTGTATTCATCAATATACATCATCATGCAAGGGTCTGAATCGTTTATGATAAATCCTTTTTCGGATAAAATCTCATGTAGGTTTTCAGGCTTTGTTCTAGGTGTAATCAGCATGGAATCAGGGAGTATGCCTGCTTTAATGAAAGCAATCATCTGTTGTATACGGTAATTTTGGTTTTCTTCAATATTAATATCAAATATTCTCTCAAAGCCCTTTTCAGTTTCGCTTTTAAGGTAAGATATATCGCCTATAACCAGCTTTTCTCCGGCCATTTTTCCCCAGGTTGTCCAAGAGATTTCTATACCTTTAACAATAATATCAATTTCATATTGTGATAACATTTAGGGCCATCTCCTTGGAAAATAATATATTTCATATATTAATATATCATGCTCTGTCTGCTATTAAAAGCGGTATAAAAAACATGTGAAAAAAATCCCCGCAGCGCAATTCGCCACGAGGACCTCTTTACCGGTTGAAAGCTCTAGCCGAGCTTGCTTCTTAAAGTCGCGAGCTCGTCTGTTAATTCTTTAGGGATAGTTCCGTTAAATTTGCTGTAGAAGGCTTCGATTCCATTGGCTTCTTCTTTCCAGAGATTTTCATCTATGGTTAGGAGAAATTGCAAGTCTTCTTTTGTTAAGCCGCTTCCTTCAAGCTCAATGTCATTAACATCAGGCATAAGGCCGATTGGTGTTTCAACCCTATGGGCCATGCTTTTAACGCAGTCCATAATATATTTGAGAACCCTTGTATTCTCGCCGAAGCCCGGCCATACAAACTCGCCCGTTTCATTGGTTCTGAACCAGTTTACATTGAATATTAAAGGCGCTTTGTCGCCTAATTTTTTACCCATTTCAAGCCAGTGGCCGAAATAGTCGCCCATGTTATAGCCGCAGAACGGAAGCATAGCCATAGGGTCGCGGCGGACAACGCCAACTTGACCGGCTGCGGCTGCTGTGGTTTCCGAAGCCATGATGGAGCCGATGAAAACGCCGTGCTGCCAACTTCTGCTGCCGTAAATGAGAGGAGCGGTTTTGGCGCGCCTACCGCCGAAGATAATTGCGGAAATCGGCACGCCCATAGGGCTGTTAAACTCAGGGCTTATGCAAGGGCAGTTGCTGGCGGAAGCCGTAAAGCGGCTGTTTGGATGGGCGCCTGCGGAACCGTCTGTATGATCCCATTTTTCGCCTTTCCAGTTAAGGGCATTTTTCGGCGGATTTTTGTCAAGCCTTTCCCACCAAACTGTATTATCATCAAGATTTTGAACAACGTTTGTAAATATAGTTCCCTGCCTTGTGGCGGCGAGAGCGTTTGGATTGGATTTTTCACTTGTTCCCGGAGCTACGCCGAAGAAGCCGTTTTCCGGATTTATAGCCCAGAGCCTGCCGTCCTCCGCTATTCTAAGCCATGCAATATCATCGCCAACCGTCCAGAATTTATAACCTTTTTGAGCATAAAATTCGGGCGGGATAAGCATTGCCAAATTGGTTTTACCGCAAGCGGAAGGGAAAGCCGCCGCAATATATGATACATTGCCCTCTGGGTCTTCCATCCCCAGAATAAGCATATGCTCAGCCAGCCAGCCTTCTTTTTGGCCTTGTGTGGAAGCTATACGTAGGGCAAAGCATTTTTTGCCTAAAAGAGCGTTGCCGCCATAGCCTGAGTTGACAGACCAAATGGCATTATCATCAGGAAAATGGCAGATATATCTTTTTTCAGGATCGAGCCGGGCTACGGAGTGGAGCCCTTTTACCCAGTCTGTGGAATTGCCTAAATGCTCCAATGCGGCGCTTCCCATGCGGGTCATAATAGCCATGTTGAGCACAACATAGATGGAATCTGTGATTTCAATGCCGACTTTTGTAAAAGGTGAGCCGCTTGGCCCCATGCTGTATGGGATTATATACATAGTGCGGCCTTCCATGCAGCCGTCATATATTTCTTTAAGCATGGCATAAGCCTTGTCTTTTTGCATCCAGTTGTTTGTAGGGCCGGCGTTTCTCTCGCTTTCCGTGCAAATGAGCGTGCGCTCTTCAACCCTTGCAACATCTGTAAGGTCTGAGCGGTGCAAATAGCAGCCCGGTAGCTTCTCCTGATTGAGTTCAATTAAATCACCATCTGCAATGGCCTGTTTTCTGAGTTCGTCCAGTTGACTATCGCTGCCGCTTATCCAAAGTGTTTTTGCCGGCTTTGTAAGTTCAACCATTTCGTCAATCCATGATAAAATACTCTGATTTGTAGTCATGAAAATCCTCCTAATATTTAGAGCCGCTTTTAAACTGCGGACTCTTACCCGTTTTATGAGAACGGTATACAATATACTAGCAGTGTAAGCGCAAGGGATAGAAGTGTCAAGGCGGCTAAACACAAGAATCCATACTAATAACGAGATGGAATGTATAAGTGAAAAACTATACTGATTAGGATAAGTATAATAAAAACCAATTGTCAGAAAATTCAAAACTATTCAGGATGCCTGTTAAATAAGGGAAAGGATGAAATTCAGCTAAGCTATCAAACTGAGCTTTAGAAAGATGCGATAGTTGTTAAATCATTAACTATAAATCTTTTTTGGATTCATTTTGAATATAATCGTTGGCTTATAAAAAAACGAGCTTTAAAATGGTGATTATGATATTATTATATGGGCAAAATAAATATTTTTTTGCCGGTTTCTGAGAAATGGATTTACGAAAGGGAGAAGGCTTATGATTGAAAAAATAAAAGACAAAAAGCTGTTTATATTTGATATTGACGGAACTATATCCTTGGATAACAGGCTGTTTCGCCGCACAAAGGATGTTTTTGAGAAACTTTGCGCCCAAGGCAAGTTTATTTATGTGATTACAAATAATTCTTCCAAGCTGCCGGGCCATTATATAGCCAATCTTGAAAAAACAGGGCTTGATGTGGCTAAAATACGGCTAATAACCTCTCTTGATATAGCCCTTGGTTATTTGGCGGATAATGGGTTTAACAATATATATTTTGCGGCGAATGATGTGGTTTCGCAATACATACAGTCAAAGGGGTTCCGGCTTGATGAAAATGATCCAAAATGTATTCTTCTTACATTCGACACAGAGATAAACTATGCGAAGCTGTTAAAAATCACAGAGCTTTTGCATAAAGGTGTGCCGTATTTTGTGACCCATACAGATTTTGTATGCCCTACGGATTTGGGATATTCCGTGCCTGATGTCGGCAGTTTTATGGCGCTTATTGAAGCCGCAACGGGGAAAGCTCCGGATAAAGCCTTCGGCAAGCCTGAAAGCTACGGCATAGAAAAAGCCTTGGAGGAAACGGGGCTGAGCATAGACGATGCCATTGTTTTCGGAGACCGGTTGTATACGGATATTGAACTGGGAAACCGGGCAAATGCTACAAGTGTTCTGGTTTTAAGCGGGGAAACTGATATGAAAATGTATGAAAAATCCGGTATAAAAGCGGATATTGTCATTGAAAGTATAGATGAGCTGTATGATTACCTGTAAATGAAACCGGCAAGCTAACACCTTAAAGAGAGGTTTTTATTTTGAAAATTGACCATATTGCCATGTACGTGCAAAATCTTGAAAAATCAAAAGACTTTTTTGTAAAATACTTTAATGGAGTATCAAATGGCGGATACCACAACCCAAATACAGGCTTGAGAACATATTTTATTACTTTTCAAGATAAATTGCGCTTAGAGATAATGAATAGGCCGGACATGTCGGATAAAGAAAAAAGCCTTATGCAAACAGGCTATATTCACATTGGTTCAGCGTAGGCAGTAAAGGAAAAGTGGATAAAATCACAAGGATACTCGCGGAAGACGGATACCGTATAATAAGCGCTCCGAGAACAACAGGTGACGGCTACTATGAAAGCTGTGTGCTTGATTCAGAAGGAAACCAGATCGAGATTACGGTTTAGCCTTAAGCCATGCACTCATAATAATAGATAATAAAGAACATGCAAAAAAGCCCTCAATGCATCGTTCGGGCATTTTTGCATGTTTTCCGGCTTCTGCCCGCCGGAAAAGGCAAAAAATAAAGCCCTCAGTAAGTCAAAACCGCATAGGAGAATTGCGGCATTGACTTTGTCGGGCGTTTTTGCATATTTTTCGGCTTTACGTACCGGCGTCTTCCGGCATATATATTTCTCGCAGATATTCTTTTTCTGCCAAAACAAGTTCTTTTACATCTTCGGCCTTTTCTTTAAGCCTTGCAGGGATACCTCTTGAAACAATAATGGGGCTTATGAAGTGCATAGCTTTTTCCAGCTGCCCCCGCCTTCTGTACAGCTCGCCTAAGAGATACTGCAAAGTGTGGGAGTCCATGCCTGCTATAGGGAAATGCTCATGCTCGTAAGCAAAGAGAAAGCCTTCAAGGGCATTTTCGCGAAAAAGTATTTCGTTATCCTCGTCACCGATGTCGTGATGCAGCCAGGAAAGCTGCAAGCTGATATGGGCTTTTTCACTTTCGTGGGCTTTTTTAACATTAGCGGAAAAAAGTGCCATTTTGAAGCGTTCTATGGCGTTTTGAACAGTATAAATCTGCCCATATTCTTTTGGACGGAAACGGGGGGTGATGCTCTCCAATATATCCCGGGACTGCTTTGCATTTACCTTGCTGAAATAGCTGCGCAGGGCGCTGTAGCCGCATGACGGGCATACAATCGCCGCATAGTAAAGCGGATCATAGGGGGCAAAGTGGCTGCGCAAATCCAGATCACTTTTTTCAAGGCGAACTTTATATGCCGCTACATCCCAGCTTTCAAATTTAGCGTTGCAAACAGGACAGTCGATTTTGCGCTTGACTATGGTTCTGTTTAATTGATCGTTTGAAATATCGGTAATGTTCATATGTATTCCTCACTTTTTAAAGAAAAGCTACGTGTTGTTAAAAGTTTAAAATATATCTTAAACTTTTAATTTTGCAGCTACATAGCTGAATTAATAGCCATGATATAAAAATACAAGATTATGAATAGTGATTTTTAAAATTAATTTAAGGTTCTATACACTGTATATCGGCTGAATTTTAAGTAAAATAAACTATGGATATGAAAAAAATACTAAAAATTTTACAAATATTTCTTTGGAATACAGTTGCAGACTCTAAAATGAAGGTATCAATATACCGCTTTACTTTTTTGAACTGAATTGGGCTCGATTTCATAAACTAATTTATTCAGCAGAGCTCTGTTTTGGCCGTAGCTTTCGGCGGAGTATAGCCTTTGTATTTGAAAGCAGGATATGATGAAATTTATGCGGCGGAGTAAATATTGTTTTTTAAGTTTTGTTAAGTTATAATAAATTTATATTGCGGCAAATGGAGCTTTTCATTTGCTATTACATATGTTTAGGGGGAAAGAGATATGCAATATCGTAAGTATGGAAATACCGGCTTTGAATCTTCTTTACTCGGCCTCGGCTGTATGCGCCTGCCCAGAATAGTAGGGGAGTCGCCTGATTCAGCTCCGGTTGACAGGGAAAAGGCTTATGAGCTTATATGCTATGCCGCTCAAAACGGTATAAATTATTTTGACACTGCCTTTACTTATCATGGGGGAACAAGCGAGGAAATTCTTGGAGAAGCCCTTGAAGGCGAGCTGCGCAAAAATGTAAAAGTTGTTACAAAGCAGCCGTTTGCTGTGATGAAAACTCAGGCGGATATTCGCAAAAATCTTGAAAGCACCTTGAAAAAGCTCCGCACGGATTATCTTGATGTGTATTTGATACATAATATCGGGGATGGTTCATGGAATGAGATACGCGACCGTAAAATATACGATGAATATGTGAAACTTAAAGAAGAAGGAATTATTAAGAATATAGGTTTCTCTTTTCATGGCACTTATAATGTTTTCAAGGATGTACTTGCAACCTATGATTGGGATATGTGCCAGGTTCAGCAGAATATGCTGGATACTGCCTTTGAAGCTACGGAACAGGCCATTTTTGATGCAGGGAAAAAAGGCTGCGCCATGGTAATTATGGAACCGTTAAAGGGCGGCGGTTTAGCGGGCGGCCCCAAAAGCGTTTTGGATATATATGAATCATCAGGCTTTAGCCGCAAACCGGTGGAATGGGCTTTTAGGCATTTGGTGAATTATCCTCAGGTAAGCACAATATTAAGCGGCATGACCACTATGGAGCAGTTGAAAGAAAATATAGCTATGTTTTCTCAGGCTGATATGGTTGCTAACTGCCTCAGCGATAAAGAAAAAGATATTATTACAAAAGCCATTGCCGCTTATAAGGCTGTTGTAACAATACAATGTACAGGCTGTGAATACTGTCTGCCTTGCCCTAATGGTGTTAATATACCGGGAGTTTTCTCCCGCTATAATGACGGCATGATGTTTGAAAATTTTGACCAGCCCCAAAGAAGCTATATGCTCCTTAACAGATTGGGAAAAGATGTTGGAAAATGTATTGAATGCGGCGTTTGCGAAGCTAAATGCCCTCAGCATATTGATATAATTGAAAAACTTAAAATGGCTCATGAATCTTTAAAAGGCTGGGTTGAGTAATAAAAAAACTGGAGCTTAAGTGAAATTAATTCATAAATAAACCCCTGAGATTTACGAAAGCTCGTAAATTTCAGGGGTTTTAATTTAGATTAGCATTGTTGAATTATTCAACATCTATACTTTCTGTTCTTCTTTCCAGCTCGTCGCCGTTGCTGTCATAAACATAGATATAATAATCGTCGCTATAGTCAATTCTTATGTAGAAATTCCAAATACGCGTGGAGCCGGATGCTGTAGGTGGGGTAGAGATTTCTCTAAGCAGCTCATCATACCGGTCCCTGACAATAAGTTTTTGAGCCGCGGTTCCGGTGGTTACGGTAAGATCGCATTTTGCTCTGGCGGCAACTTTTTCATATTCAACTTTTTGAATAACCTTATCGGTGTTAACGGTTGAAGCGCTTTTAACGGTTAAATTGAATGTTGCAGATTCGCTGGCGCCTGCTTCATCATAGGCGGTTATGGTGTAAACATAGTCGCCGGGCTTATTTTCCGCAAATATATAATTATCCCAAATATAATGATTATCCGTATAATCATTGCGATTGTTCAGTTTTCTTACAGCATATCCGTCTTCATCAAAAATAGTTACGCGCTTAACATTTTTTGATGTGTAGAATACAATGTCAACATCTTTGCCGGGCTCTACAGCTTTGCTGCTTAAGCGGATACTTTCAATGAAAATATTTTTAACGATTTTTGTTACTGTAACGGTTAAATTCTTGCTTGATAAAGAATATCCATCGTCATTTCCGGCATAGATTATAAGTGAATTTTCGCCGTCCTGATCAGGGTTAATGCTAATATCAAAATATCTGCCCTGGCTGTCTTCCGTATAATTTGTTGATTCCGTAATTAAGTGGCCGTCAAAATCAGTGATTTTTACAATGTTGGCGGCTTTGTTAGTATCAACGGAAATTCTAACTTCCTGACCGGCCTCAATATTAGTTTTATTTTGGGCCACAGCATATATTGTAATTAATTCCGTAGGTGTTTGGGGTTCGCTTACTTGAGCTGGCGCAGGCGCTTGGGCACTTGGTGCAGGGGTAGAGTGGCTGCCTACATCTGTCCATATATCAACAATGCCGGAATCATCCCATTCAACAACGCAGCCGATGGCTTCAGCCAGCATACGTATGGGCATTAAAGTGCGGTCATTGACAATAATTGAAGTAAAATCAAATTCAACGGGAATGCCGTTTACATAAATCTTATTGTCATAAACTGTGTGTATCATGGTTCGGCCGTTGCCGGAAAAAACCATAGTACGGGTGGCGCCGTTCCAAACATAAGTCATGCCGAAATGTTCGGCAGTGGCAGCCAGAGGAACCATAGTCCGGTTGTTTAAAATTTGCGGCTGAACATCTGTATAGTGAAGCTCTACACCATCCATATAAACTTCGATTGCGGCTAAAGCGCTGACGCTGGAAATTAATGAAAATGCCAATGTAAACACAGCGCTCAGCATAAATGAAGAAAGAAATTTGCTTTTCACTTTTTATTCACTCCTTACAATAAATATTATTTGCAAAAATGCAATTATCATAAATATATTACAAAACTGTGAATACTTTATGATATAAAAAAAGACTTGTTTATATTTTTACATATAAAATGATAACATTTTCGTAATAGTATGTAAAGTAGCGGGAGTATTAAGTTTACTTTACAAATAAGCTAAATATTTGCATTTTTCGCTGAATTTTGACAAAAATTGTGCTTGGCTTGCGCAATATGCCGGTGAATAGCTATCAAGATTCTATAAAACCATATAAATATTTTTGCGCAAAGAAACAGCAGGAAGGTTTTTCCTGCTGTTTCTTTTTAGGGGGGGTGGCTATATAAGAATAGTTAAAGACTAGTAATATCTGACAATAGTAAATTTATTATCAGGTTTTTTAATGTTTACCTCCAAATTGGCTTTTTTAACCTGTGTGTCATAGGTGGCATCAATTTTGAACCATGTGCCGCCTACATAAATCTCATTCCAGGCATGTAGCTGATTAGGTATATCGCTGGAATATCCCATTTGTAGCTTAGTGGGAATACCCGTACTGCGGAGGGCGCCGGCAAGAACCGAGGCGTAATCATAGCAGATACCTTTTTTTGCACTGTATATGCTGTCAATAACGGGAAGGTAATCGCTGCTTCCCTGGCTTAATTTTGAGGCTTTATCGTAATCATAGTCAAAATTTGAAATAATATAATCATAAACGATCATAACTTTTTCATTTTCATCTTTAGCGGATGCAATTAAGTTTTTCATTTCATTAATAGTTGTTTTGCTGTTTTTATAATCAACAAGCTGAATTGAGCTTGTATATAGCGCTTTTTCTGAAATACTTGTAACATTAACTGTTTGTGAAGATAATTTTTTATATTCATTGCCTGTTACGTTTTCAAGTACGGTTATGGTATATTTACCGGTCCCCAGTTGCAACGGATAGATGTTCTGGTTTGTTTTAGAATAAAGATAAGTGTATTTTAATTTTTCGCCTTCTTTTTGTATCTGAACCCTGACGGTTTTAGCGCCTGGTGTTCCCGTTACGGAAACGATACCGTTTGCGGTTTGCGAAACATCAATTTTAAAATCAGCGGCAAAAACCTCTGAAGATTTATTGGTCATAATAAATATTGTCAATAAGAACATAAAGCAAAAACGTTTCAACATTTTCATCCTCTCCTTTCTGTATGATGTGATATAACATGGTGACGGGGCTTAATATGCCTGAAGTAACCAAAGTTCCATTTTAAGAATAATAATTTTGCCATAAAATGAAAATACACCCCTTCCCTCATGCTTGTAACCGAAATTCCGTAAACAAATTGCCTGCGAAATTAAAAGTGGTTAAAAACTAACTGCATAAGTTAAGTGGTGAACTATGGGTTAGCTTTTCGGTAGACCGGCTGTCATAGTATAAACCTTAGACCCGTGTCTTTGCGCCCCAGACTTTCATCTGGTTTGCCTTTGTCGGTTAGCGAACTATTCTATTAATTTTATTATCGGTAAATTTTTCCAAACCTTTAATATAAATTCAATTATAATTGAGAAACAATTGATTTGCAAGCATAAAATCGAAAAAAACTAAACTTTAACTGAATTTAGACTAAATCACCAAAAGAATCTTTAAGTTCAACAGCCTTTTTATACATAATGCAGATAAGGGAATAATGCAAAAGCATTTGTACTGCAATTTTTTAAACTACTGCTTTAAGTCTTGAAACTTTTCCCCGTTTAATTCAATTAATTTGCCTGCTATTACCATGCGGGTGTTGTCGTTTGTGTTTGTGCAAGTGGATAATTGTATGATTCTGTCGGTGCTTTTAATATTAACACCGGTATCGTAATGCGCCATTTCATCAATTTTTGCAAGTAAATTGCCAAAAACCTTCTCTTCATAATTAGCATAAATATAAGGAAACGAAACATCCGGAGTATAATATGAAAATATTTCAAATATCATATCGTCATAAAGTGTATTAAACTGTATATATTTATGTTCCTGCCAGAATGAAAAATCGCTATATTTTCTTAAATCGTGAAACATAATATTATCTTTCATATTATGGCCGTAAATAATTGTGTTCATATCTCCGGTTTCTATATCGTTTTCATAATCCAGAAAAATTGAGCCTGCCTGATTGCTTTTCTTATTTATATCCCGCAAAAGGTAGAAATCATTATCCTCCGCCTGAACAACGGGGTATTTTATGGAAGTTCCCTCAATAGTCAAAAAACCGACTATATCTTCATTATCATATTCTTTTTGCAGGGCGCTAAACTCAGGGCGGACTACAGCTTCTCTAGGTTGTGGGTCTTGGCTCGGCTCAGGGGAGGCTTCGTTAGGCTGCGCTGAAGTTGGCTGACCGGGAACTGTACTTTCTTCCGCTTTCTGATTATTCTCTGTTTTTGCGCCTTCATAAATTTCAGCGGCTTCCTGCCCCAGCTTCCTGCCGCTGTTGGCGGTATGGGAATCGAATACAATTCGCAGGGCGAAAAAAATTAACACAATGCAAAAAAGGCTTGTCAATATTTTAATTAAATGGGCTTTAATAAAATTCATGATTTTACTCCGTATGTGAGAATAAGTAAAATATTTTAACAGTGGTTAATTATATATCGGTATGGTAATATTTTATATGAAAGAAAATTGAAAATTTATAGTAATTAAGATCGTTTGCTGATACAGATGGTGTAAGCTATAGTAGCCTTGCATGGTTTTTCAGAATTTTAAATATATTGGAGAGAGTTGAGCATGGATATATTTTATAATGATATGAAAAAAGACTTGCCCCAGGGAGATTTGCATAAATTATTTATCGCTGTTGGCTGGTCGGATGGGTCGGAAACGCCTGAAATGGTGAAAAACTATAATATACCCTTTATTAATTCAACTCTTGTGGTATCTGCATGGGAAAATGGCTGTTTGGTTGGGGCTGTCAGGGTGCTCAGTGATAAAATGTTTCGCTCGGTAATTTATGATTTGGCCATATATCCGGAGTTTCAAAATAAAGGAATAGGCAAAGAGCTGGTTAAGCGCTGTATTGAGCATTATCCCAATTCGGAATGGCTTGTTCAGACAACGAAAGAAACGGTCGGCTATTATGAGAAATTGGGATTTGAAATAAATAACGATAAATTTTTAAGCATACCCTGTAAATATTTTACGTTAACTTAATTTGCGGCTTGTAACTTTGGCAAGCCCGGATGTAACATTTGAATTTTAAGCGCACAGCTTGAAAGGGAGGACATATTTTGGAGCGGATTCGTGAATTAATAGATATTTTAAATAAGGCATCGGAAGCCTATTATGTTAATAATGAAGAAATTATGCCCAATTATGAATATGATATGCTTTATGATGAGCTTGTTAGGTTGGAAGAGGAAACGGGCACAGTATATCCCGACAGCCCAACTGTAAATGTGGGCTACAGAGTTGTCGGCTCTCTAACAAAGGTTGCCCATGAACAGAGAATGCTTTCACTGGATAAAACAAAAGACCCGGCACAGCTAAAGGATTTTCTGGCAGACAAAGAAGGCGTTTTAAGCTGGAAGCTGGATGGGCTTACCATAGTGCTTAAATATGATGGCGGCAGGCTCATTCAGGCAATTACAAGGGGTAATGGTGAAATCGGTGAAGATGTTACCCATAATGCAGTGCATTTTGCAGGTGTTCCCGCTTCCATAGACTATAGCGGCGCAATAGCTTTCAGGGGGGAAGCCGTTATTTCCTACAGTGAGTTTGAAAAAATTAACGAAAAGCTGGAAGAAAGCGTGAAATATAAAAATCCCCGCAATCTCTGTTCGGGAACGGTTCGCCAGCTGGACAGCGCTGTGTTAAAAGAGCGCAAGGTGGAATTTAATCTTTTCAGCGTTATGACAGAGGATGCTTCCGTAACGAAAGACAGCAAAAGCGCAGGGATTGAATGGGCGAGCAATCAGGGCTTCATACCCGCCTATTATAAAATGGTAAATGGCGAAAATGTTGAGGAAGCCGTTTTGTGGTTTAAAGAGCAGGTAGGTAAAAACAATCTGCCGTCAGACGGGCTTGTGCTTACATTGGACAGCATAAGCTATAGCGCCTCTCTCGGCTCAACATCTAAATTCCCCAAAGATTCTGTAGCGCTGAAATGGGAGGATGAGACCGCCCTCACAAAACTTGTTGAAATCAACTGGAACACTTCCCGAACAGGCTTGATAAATCCCATAGCCATATTTGAGCCTGTGGAGCTGGAGGGCACTACGGTTAACCGCGCAAGCCTTCATAATCTCAGCATAGTTATGGGGCTGGAGCTGGGAATAGGCGATGAAATAAGAGTTTACAAGGCCAATATGATAATACCTCAGGTGGCGGATAATTTAACAAGGAGCAATACTTTTGAAGCGCCTGATAAATGCAGCGTATGCGGCGGGGAGACGGAAATTGTTGCTCAAAACGGTATACGGTTTCTATATTGTACAAACCCCAACTGCAAAGCTCAGCAGGTAAAAGCGCTGACTCATTTTGTTTCCAGAGATGCCATGAATATTGAAGGCTTTTCGGAAGCCACTGTTGAAAAATTCGTCGATAAAGGCTTTACGGATAATTATCTGGATATATTCAGCCTCCATGAAAAGCAGGAGGAAATAATGGCTATGGAAGGCTTTGGGGAAAAATCTGCCAATAATTTATTAGCTTCCATTGAAAAAAGCAAAACCTGTATGCTCCATAATTTTATATACGCTTTAGGCATTAACCATATAGGGCTTGTAGGGGCGAAACTTCTATGCGGCAATTTTGATTATGATTTTTCTTCCATAATAAACGCAAAAGAGGAAGAGTTGACATTGATTGACGGTTTCGGCTCTATTATGGCGCATGCGGTCACAAATTATTTTTCAGGCGAAAAGAACCGCAGCATGGCAGAGGATGCCTTTAAACTTCTGAATATTCAAAGGCCGAGGGCTGAAAGCGCAGCGCTTAGCGGCAAAACCTTTGTAATCACAGGCAGCCTTGAGCGCTTTGAAAACCGCAAAGCCCTGCAAAGCTACATTGAGAGAATAGGCGGCAAGGTGGCTTCTGCCGTAAGCAGTAATACGGATTATTTAATCAATAATGATGTAGAATCTTCATCTTCAAAAAACAAAAAAGCAAGAGAGCTGGGTGTGGAGATTATAAGTGAGGAAAAATTTATAGAAGCCTTCGGCAGGAACTAGATATATAAACAAAAGATAAATATAACAGGAGGGAAAGGCATGTTTAAAAGAGAGAATGAAATGGCAGGGCGGTGCAAGCTCTGCTACTTAAAAATACCGGTTGAAAACTATCACATAGGCGTTTGCAGAGATTGCGCCGAAAAAGAAGCTGAAAACATTAGAAAGCGCATTATGATTTCAGGCGTAATCGGCATAATTCTTATTGTTATGATGTTTTTCATATCTAATTATGCGGCTTCAAATGCTTATGAAAATATTGAGCAGTGGGATAAACGCATATATATACATATAGCAGGAGGGCTATACATTCCATTTCATGAAACTACATATGCCGCGATTGCATTTCCCTCGATATATAGGCAGGTTATAACAATACTTGTGTGCTTTTTCGCACCCTTTAGTTCTTTTGTGGAATTCCCATCTAAACGCTTGGCGCCTGGAGGAGTAACATATTTCTATTTTGGTGTGGCGTTAAAGCGAGGGGCTGGAGATATAATCGATACTATAATATCTTTGATGCTTATGCTTGTATCCGGCCCGTTTTTCTTCGTATACAGGCTGTACAAACTTCGGCAGATAAATAAATATATAAATACATTTGAGCGGGTTGGAATTTAAGCCGCATAATATGGTAGGGCTATGAAAAGCCTTATTTTACAAATACTATCCGAGCTGTTAATTATATTGAAAATGCGGCGCCAACCGCTTTTTAATACAATTGACAGCTTAGATATGTTTATTATACTATTAGAGTAATTTATAAAATGGGAGTATTTTGATGAAAAATGTGAATGAACGCGAAGCTGCGGTTTTCGCCATGATGGATATTATTGGTGAAGGCGGATATAACAATATTGTGCTTAACAGAACCTTGAATAAGATGGAAGATGTGCCGCAGTCTTCAAAAGCCATGATTACGGAGCTTGTAAACGGCAGCTTGCGCAATCTCCTGCTGATTGATTATATAATAGGTATATATTCAAAAACGCCTGTTAAAAAAATGAAGCCTCTCATTAAAAACATATTGCGCATATCGGTTTATCAAATTATGTTTATGGACCGCGTGCCTGATTCCGCAGTGTGTAATGAAGCTGTAAAGCTGGCGAAGGATAAAGGCTTTGCCGGTTTATCTGGATTTGTAAACGGCGTTTTGAGATCCTGCGCCAGGGGTAAGGAGGATATTAAATATCCCGATAAAGCCGCAGATTCGGCGGAATATCTCTCCGTCATGTATTCCCACCCTAAATGGCTGGTGGAATATTGGCTTTCTTTTATGGAAGAGAAAACCGTAGAGCGTATACTTAAAGCCGATAATGAAACGCCTGAATTAAATATATGCGTAAACACAGTTAAAACTACAGCTCAGGAGCTAAAGAGTATTTTAAACGAAGAAGGGATTTCTGCGGAGGCCGTTCATGAAGCCCCCAACGCTTTGGCTCTCAAAGGCGCTTCCAATTTGAGAAAACTTAAAAGTTTCAGAGACGGGCTTTTCCATGTAATGGATACCAGCTCTATGAAAGCTGTGGAGCTTCTGGGGTCAAAGCAAAATGAAAGCCTGCTTGATTTATGCGCAGCTCCCGGCGGCAAAAGTTTTTATGCCGCGGCAATTATGGGCGGCAAAGGTAAAATCGCCGCCATGGATATTCATGAGCATAAGCTGGAGCTTATAGATGAAGGCGCAAAAAGGCTGGGCTTTGATATAATTGAAGCAGGGGCGAATGATGCACTTGCGGAAAATCAGGCTTTTGCAAACAGCTGGGATAAGGTGCTGCTGGATGCGCCTTGCTCAGGGCTTGGCACCCTTCGCAAAAAGCCCGATGCCAGATATAAAAAATCCATGGAGGATGTGGAAACGCTTGCCCAAATCCAACGCAGCATGCTGAAATCAGCCGCTAAATATCCCCAAATAGACGGCAGGCTCATGTATTCCACCTGTACAATATCCGTAAAGGAAAATGAGGAAAATATTGAGTGGTTTTTATCAGACTACCCATATGAGCTGGAAGAGCAGATGATTATTTTGCCGGGAAAAGGCGCAGGTGACGGATTCTTTGCCGCATGTATGATAAGGAAGGAATAATATGGATATAGCTTCAATGACTATAGATGAGCTGGAAAAGTTTTTTCAGGATATAGATGAGAAAAAATTCCGCGCAAAGCAGGTTTATGAATGGATACATTCTAAATTTGCTGAAGATTTTTCGCAAATGAGCAATTTATCATCAAGCCTTCGAGCATTGCTCGACAAAAATCATCAAATGCCTATGGTGAAAATCGAAAAAAAGTATGAATCTTTGGAAGATGAAACCGTAAAATACTTGTTTAGAATGGAAAAAAACACTATAATAGAGAGTGTTTTAATGAGATATTCTTTCGGTAACTCCGTTTGCATATCCTCTCAGGCAGGATGCGCAATGGGCTGTGCCTTCTGCCATTCAGGGGAGAACGGCCTCGAGCGCAATTTGAGCGCTTATGAAATGCTGGCGCAGATTTATCGCATTTCGGCGGATATAGGGGAAAGAATTTCAAATATCGTTATTATGGGCTCGGGGGAACCTTTGAGCAATTTCGATAATGTTGTAAAATTTGCACGCATTATATCTTCTGATGAAGGTGCAAATATCGGCAAAAGGCATATTACGCTCTCCACCTGCGGCATAGCGCCCGGGATCCGCAAGCTGGCCGATACTGGGCTGGGGCTTAATATCGCGCTGTCCCTTCATGCGCCAAATGATGAAATCAGGAAGAAGCTCATGCCGGTTGCAAACAGCTTTTCAATGAAGGAAACCGTTGCCGCCTGCGATTATTATGCGGAAAAAACCGGCAGGCGGGTAACATATGAATATGCTTTGATAAAAGGAATAAACGATGGAGAGCACCATGCCAAAGAGCTGGCGGAGCGCCTGAAAAACAGGCTTTGCCATGTGAATCTTATTCCGGTTAATGAAGTCAGCGGTAAAAACTTTTTCCGACCTGATAAGAAAACCATACAGACTTTCAGTGCGGTTTTAAATAAAAATTCTGTTGAAACCACTATTCGCAGAGAGCTTGGCTCAAGCGTAAATGCCGCCTGCGGCCAGCTTAAAGGGGCATATAATAAGGAAAATGAGAATCTGGAATAAATGGTTTTTGTTATAGATAAGATTAGCTTAGAAACAGCCTGAATAACAATGATTTTAAGCGGATAACCTTATTTGTGAAGCTCTTGCTTGTAAGTAACCGGAATTTTAAAAGCGATATTAGCGTCGCAGACTTTAATCGATATGGCGGGCTTTGCCTGTCATATGATTTTCGGAATTGTTCGTACATTTAATTTAGGCGAAGTAAGGAAAAAAGCGCCTTCTCCAAGCCAAACCGCATAGAAACACTGCGGTTTCGGTTCGGTTCAGTTCTTTTTTCGCAGCTTGTTCCGCCGGAGGAGTGATAATTATGGAGTTCTATGGGTTGACCCATACAGGAATGGTTAGAGATAACAATGAGGATTCGTTTGCGGTATTTGGTGACGGATATGGTACCCTTCCTAA
>JGI994J12354_10001731_pt1 | contig 21903 bp, 21 predicted proteins | sample IntmicLarv3ML3BL_FD_12354 | JGI IMG/M metagenome (IMG submission 12354) | reverse complement strand
GGGGGGGGGGGGGAGTCAAGGGGTTTTGGCATTACTTTGATAAAAAATGAACTTTTTTTTGCTAACTTACAAAAAAAGTACCGCGTTCATCTTTTCTTTCATACTTACCTTTCGTAGAATTTAAGTTTTTGATTAAACTTTTTCCGAAAAAGTTTTATGGATCTTATGAAGGTTTACGAAACCAAACTTTTAAAAAAGTTTGACCAAAACTAAATGCTACGGAGTTTAAGAATGAAATAGCAGCGAGGATTTACTAAGTTTACATTTGAGAGTGCTTTTTCGTCCATTTTGGGATGCAGATTGAACGAGGCGAGATGAGGTGTATTTTAATACTCCGAAATCGAAGACTCGTTCAAAGCAGATTTAACTAAGGTTCTCACCTTAAATGAGAAAAAATAAAAAAGCTAATGGATATATTACAAAGCTTATATTAGAAAGGTATTTTTTTGTCCATTTTGAGAGGGAGATTGGACGTAGATAGATGAGATGTGCCGCAGCACTCCGAACATCGGCGGCTCGTTCAAAGGCGAAGCCGATCTCACCTCAAAATAGGCTAAAAATTTATAACATTTGCATAGGCATAACTACATACTGGAAACTGTTTTCGTTTGGAATAGTAATTAGTCCCGGGTTAAGCGATCCTTTGAGCGAAATTTCAATAGTTTCACTGCTCAGCGCGTCTAAGACATCCAAAACATACTGTGCGTTGAATGCTATTTCAACAGCTTCACCTTCCATAGATATAGGCACTTCTTCGTGCGCGCTGCCGACATCACCGGATTCAGCGGAAATGATGAGGACATTATCAAGTGTTTTAAATATAGTCTTATTTGCCTCACTTTTAGCGACAATAGCCGCTCGTCTGACAGCGTCATACAGCTCTTCGCGGTTAGCTACTAAATGCTTATCAGTGTCTTTTGGCACAACGCGGTCAAATGCAGGGAAGTTACCTTCTATTAAACGAGAAATTAGAGTTATGCGGCCGGATGTAAACTGAACATGTTTGTCGTTTATAATCATCTCTATCTCTTGTTCAGCGCCGATTAACCGCTCAAGCTGATTTAGTGAACGAGAAGGGATAATAATCGATATCTCATCATCTAACTTTGAATTTCCGATCAAGCTTCTACAAACAGCGAGACGATGAGTATCTGTCGCTACAAGTATAGTTTCTAAACCATCAAAATTAAAGAGACAGCCGGTTAATACTTGACGCGCTTCATCATTAGCTACCGCAAAACTGGTACGTTTAATGAGCGTACGTAATACATCTCCGGTAAATTTGATGTTAACCCCATTATTAACAACCGGCAAAAGCGGATACTCAATAGCCGGAAGTGTATTTATTTCGTATTTCACTTTAGGCGTTGTAGAAGAAACAACAAGACGTGACTGATTTGAATCAAGTGATATTTTTAATTCTCCGTCAGGCATTCTTCCTATAAGGTCATAAAGCTCTTTATGGAGTACTGTAAGAGATCCTTCTTCAGTATCTTCAAGCTCTAAAATAACGCTCATAGCTATCTCAAGGTCAGTTGCCGTAATAGTTAAATTATTTCCCTTAACTTCCATCAAAACATTTGCCAAAATAGGCATAGTGCTTCTGGAAGACACCGCGTGGCTAACGCTTTGCAGGGATTCGTAAAGGCTCTTTTTTGTACATACAAACTTCATAATCCATAAAACTCCGTAACTTTATTTATATCTATTATTATACAATATTTAGGTGCTTTCCACAAGTAATACCGCTTTTTTTTTTATTTATTAAAAAAATACTTCGCTACTTTAGTCAATATTTTTAACACCTACTACATTATACTCTTTAAAGGTTTTTTCGCCGCCGATAGCGTTACAGTCTCTTTCTACTTTTAAATCTTCATTCCCTTTTTCATAAGAAATAGTTACTGTATTATAATATCCATCTTTATAATTATACGTAGCGTCATCGTCTTCATAAAGCTTAGCTGCTATGCTGCCATCTCCGTAAATATTTAGTTTAATATTAAAAGATGCCGGATCTTCTGTACTTTGAGTAACTTCAGCGAGAGGCATTATGGTTCCGGCTTTTATGTAAAGCGGAACCGTATCAGTAGTTATGTTTTTAAGCGTAAATTTTCTGTTGCCTTCAAGTTTTTCTCCTGTGAAAAAGTTATACCACACACCTTTTGGTAAGTAGACTTCACGAGTTTTCTCTCCGCTTATCACCGGAGCGGCAAGTAAACTGCCGCCTATCATATATTCGTCATCAATATCATGACAGTTATCATCATCAGGATAGTCCATAACGAGCGCTCTAAATGGAGGTGTACCGTTTAAATAATAATCATAATAAGCGCTGTAAAGATAAGGTATCAATGATTGACGCAACTCAAATAATGCGCGACATTTATCTGTTAATTCTTCAGCGTTTAGCAAAAATTCATCTGAATTATTTTTATCCATGTCGTATTGTTTCCACGGACAGTGCGCTATATACCACGCATTAATAAGAGAATGGGGCGACAATACGACTGCCTGAACCCTTCTTAACAAATCCTCTTCATCTTTAGCGTCTCTAACTTCGGGAGACCAGAGTAAACCGCTAAAACCGCAGTTTACCACTCCGCGTACAAAATCTTTATGGTTATATAAATCGCTGTATAGAAAAAATGGATACGGAGCCGCATATGAATGTGAACAACGCGCTTGACCTATAGTGCGCTGATTTCTTCTTTTAAAGACATCAAAAACCGCGCGTTGATATTGAATGCCGAATAGGCTGTGGTACTGCTCCCCATCTGCTCCTGATGGAAATTCGCTGCACTCAGGAAATGACCAGTGATGACCATAAAGATAATCGGAGCTGTCGCATTCATCCAATTTATATCCGCTCACACCAAGAGACACATGTTCTTCATCATAAAAACTGCTCACCATGTCACGCGTTTCGCTGAGCAAAAAATCTGGAGTTAGACCATGGAAAGTAAAATAATCGCCGGATTTATCGTACATTTTATCATATAATGGGTTTGATCTGTGAATGAACGCGTGAATCCAGTTATTTACTTTATAGTTTAAGTCGGAAAGTTCGTTAATCATCGCTTTTGGATTAGGAAATTTTTCGTTATCCCATAAATAACTGCACGGGTAACTGGTGGAGAGCCATCCCGGCTCAAGACCGATAATATCTATCGGCATATTGTCCTGTCTCATACTTTTCGCGATATCTAACACTTGCTGTTGATTAAAATCCACTTTTGGCCTATACCATGTGCCAAGTCCATATCTTGGCGGTACAGCACCGCCGCCACTGTAGAGTACGTATCTTTGAACAGCGTTTAATATGGTCGGACCGCCGAATATTTGCAATGTCACGCCCTCTGAGGATGGTACTTCAATAATCAATAAACCATCAGAGCTTTGATCTCTATTGGCGTATAATTCATCAGTATTAGTATGAAGAGCGGTATTATGTGTCAATCCGTTCTGGTCATACTTTGGTTTGCTTGAACCAACATCAAAGATTATATCGCGCGCGCTGTCAACCAATATACCGTAACCTGCTGTTGAAACGATAAACGGTACAGGAGCGTGTGAATCGCCAAGATCGGTAGTTGGATCGCTGTTAACCCTTATTTTTTTCTTTTTCGCCCTCTGATTATGGGATTTTAACTGCAAACCAAGCCCATAAAATTGTTCGTTTGACTTAAAAGGTATTAATAATTGATAGCCGCGTTTGGTAGATTTTATTTTTATGTTGGCGATATCAACAGGAATTTGAGAAACTTCTTCCATCTTTGATGTTGATATAGCTTCGAATGCTTTATATTTTGAAGGAACTATTTCTTCCGGAATGCCAAAAGTTATCTCCCATATACCATTATCTAATTTTTTTATCATTTTTTCTCCGATTTTTACATGATACAATATTTTATCATTGATTTTCAAATTTTCCAGCAAAAAGTTAAAACGAACAAATGATTCAAAAACTCTTTGATGTTTAGAGTCTTTTCATGTCTCGTTAATTCTTATATACAGTTGGACATAAAATAGACTCAAACGATTCACCGGTTAGTAAACAACCAAAATTACAGTCATTTAAAACGTATACCGCGGAAAGACTATCTTGACAAACTTTAAATCAACTTTTTTTTAAAGCTGTCTTTTAATGTCACTATACGATTGAATATACGGCTGTCATCACAATAATCTTTGCTGTCAGCTATGAAATACCCAACACGTTCAAACTGGAATCTGTCGCCGGCTTTGGCGTCAGCTAAAAACGGTTCGGCTTTACCATCTTTCACCATTAAAGAATCAATATTAATATTGTCTAAAAAAGTCTTACCTTCTTCGACATTGTCCGGATCAGGGGTATTAAAAAGGTAATTATACAACCTAACTTTGATATCAACAGCATTTTTCGCGGAAACCCAATGAAGTGTAGCTTTTACCTTTCTGCCGTCCGGAGAATCTCCGCCTCGCGTTTTAGGATCATAAGTGCAGTGAACTTCGATAATCTCACCGTTTTCGTCTTTTATAATATCTGTGCATGTTACAAAGTAAGCGTATCTGAGGCGAACTTCGCGCCCGGGGGCCAGACGGAAAAATTTTGGCGGCGGAACTTCCGCGAAATCTTCACGTTCTATATATAATTCACGCGAAAAAGGAACTTTTCTTATGCCTGCTTCCGGTCTTTCAGGGTTATTCACAGCATCCATCTCTTCAACCAAATTTTCATCGTAATTTGTGATGACCAATTTTATAGGGTCAAGAACTGTCATTACGCGCTGAACAGTATAATTGAGATCTTCTCGTATAGCATTTTCCATTATAGTAATATCAATAACGCTGTCATTTTTTGAGACACCTACTTCTCGCATCATTTTTTTGAGTGCTTCCGGCGTATATCCTCTTCGACGAACTCCGGCAATGGTTGGCATTCTCGGATCATCCCATCCGTCAACCACTTTTTCATTGACAAGTTGCAATAACCTACGTTTGCTGAGCATAGTGTATGTCATATTAAAACGTGAAAACTCAAGCTGTGTCGGTTTATATATACCGAGGTTATCAATAAACCAATAATACAGCGGGCGGTGATCTTCAAACTCCAGTGTGCAGATAGAGTGTGATATACACTCTATAGAGTCTCCCTGTCCATGAGCAAAGTCATACATAGGGTAAATAGACCACTCATCTCCTGTGCGGTGATGTGTAGCGTGTAAAACACGATACATAACAGGATCACGCATATTTATATTTGGGCTTGCCATATCAATTTTTGCGCGCAAAGTTTTAGAACCGTCAGGGAAAACACCTTCCTTCATCTGAATAAACAGCTCCAGATTTTCTTCTATTGAACGGCTGCGATAAATACTTTCTTCCCCCGGTTCGGTAAGAGTACCGCGATATTTACGCATTTCTTCCGGAGTGAGGTCATCAACATATGCTTTTCCGTCTTTTATAAGTTTAATAGCCCATTCATAAAGTTGGCTAAAATAGTCAGAAGCATAATACACTCTATCGCTATAATCAAATCCGAGCCACTTAATATCTTCTTGAATAGATTTTACATACTCGTCTTCTTCTTTTAGAGGGTTAGTGTCGTCAAAGCGGAGGTTGCATAGTCCGTTATACTCTTTGGCAATCCCAAAGTTGAGACAGATTGATTTGATGTGACCAAGGTGTAAATAACCGTTAGGCTCCGGTGGAAAACGTGTGTGTATTTTGGAATAAACGCCATCTTTCATATCGTCGCGTATAGTTTCACGTATAAAATCAAGCGTCATGTATCCGCCATTTTCAGATGTATTATTCACATTCTCACTCATGACATTATTATACAGTTTTTTGAGTAATTGGTCAATATATAAAGCGCTGTCATTTTGTCACTGTATTAAAAAGCAATAAATTTATTTTAATTTTTTATGTCTGATTTTGTTTACCAATAAGGTCAGCTCTTCGGTTTTTAAAAAATATAAAATTACAAAATAGACTATAAATGCCATTCCGCCGCCCAAGAAACAAGGTAAGAGCATTACAAGTTTTTCTTTTGTCGCACCGGCATGTGTCCCAAAACCGGCGCCGCCAAAATGAATGGTAAGCAAACAAATAAACACAAATGGTATAAGTCCAAGAGCTATCTTTCCTATGAGCACAACAAAAGGTTTTATGGGAAGTCCGTCTGTTTTTTTCCGAACCATAGTGTATAGAGCTATTATTTTTAATAGTCTGTAAACTAATAAAGCCAAAGCAACAGCAACAGCGCCATAACCCAAATGAATAACACCAATATACGCGATTAAGGCATAGAACGGCAGAACGCAAATCCCGGTAATGGTTGGACGAAGTGTATCTCGGCTCGCAAAGAAGAATTGATTAACTATTATTTCAAGCGCGCCGACTATCATGACAAAGGCATAGACAGACATGGTAGCAGACGCTTCTGTAACATCGTTCGGACTAAAGTTTTTACTGGCATAAAGAATAGTGATTATCTGTTCTCGAAACAAAAAGACAGCTATCGACAGCGGAATAAATATAAACAGCATTATTTTAGTCGCGGTGGTTAGCATCTCTCGTAACTTGCTCTTTTCTCCGCGTGTAGCTATATCTGTCAGGAAAGGAAACAGCGCTATACCAAATACATACGGGAAAAAAGTTACCGGAATATCACATATTTTTTTTGCGTATTCATAATAAGATATACCACCTGTGCCGGCCTGACTTAAAAAGAATCCCTCTAAAAATACACGGAATGTTGAAAATGCCCATCCCAAAATAAGCGGTAAAGCTAATAGTAAAAAAGTCTTAAAGGCCGGGTCCTTTAAGTCCAGTCTTGGTTTGTATACCGTTCCGTCATAACCGGATCTTATTATTTTCAACCCAATTACTTGAGTCAACAGTTTTCCAAGCGCCCCTATAACAAATCCGGCAGCAAAGGCGATTATACCTATTTCACGGGCAAAAATAACGCCTATTAAAAGAGTTGCCGCCTTTAAGACAAGATCAGACGACGCGGGAAGCGCGAACTGTTTATATGAATTAAGCAAACAGTAAGTTATAGCTGATGTGGCGAGAAATATCATCGCTACTATGAAAATTCTTGTCAATTTCAGGGTGAGCGCGATATCAATACCGCTTTTAGAAGCGTCAGTCTGCCATTTCCGTCCTACATCTCCAAACATGCTCAAAAAATCTGAGGTGAAGATAAGACCAAAAACGCCGATCACTACCATGACTATAATCATAAGAGTGATAATGGTAGACGCCAACTGCCAACCTTTTTTTTCTCCTTCTTTTTCCATTTTTTGCACAAATGCCGGAAGAAAAGAATGCATGATAACCTGATCGCCGAGCGCCATAATAGGAGCGGTTATTTTTCTTGCCAAAAAATACGCGTCGGTTGATTTATCCGCGCCGAATATATTGGATAAAACCATAGTTTCTATAAGCCCGAAAAAACGCAGAAAAACCTGAATTAAAACAAGGGCACCGGTCGCTTTAGCTATTTTTTTGCCAACACTTGTATCTAAAGCGTTATCGTTCACTGTTGACGGTTGATCTTCAGACTCACTGTTTTGAATATCATTTACCTCTTGCGGTACAATTTCTTCAATTTCATTTTTCTTATCTTTGTTACAAAAGTCGTTATTTTTTTTATTATTCTCGCTCATACTGCACTTTATACTTTTAGTTTTTTAGAGAAATCAATCAAGAAATGCTGCTGCCGCAACGGTTTTGCCATCAATAATATTGCCGTTTTTTATCTCTTTTAACAGCTCATCTTTTGTGAGTTCAACAACATCTATGCGCTCATCAATATCCATAGGCAGTTCCCTATCTACTAAATTAGTCGCTTTATACAGATAGAGCTTTTCTGAGCTATATCCGGGAGCTAAATAAATAGCTGTCAAATACTCGAGTTCTTTAGGGAATTTTTTTATTTCTTCCATCAACTCTCTTTCAGCGCAAACTTTAGGGTCTTCGCCTGTTTTCAGCCCGCCGGCCGGTATCTCCAGCATAGCGCACTCAGCAGCATTCCTCCACTGGCGCACTAAGATTATCTTACCATCATTTTTTATGGGGATAACAGCAACCGCTCCGTGGTGAATCATTCTCTCCCGTTTAGACACCGTACCATCAGCTAAAGTTACAGCATCAACCACTAATTTTACAACTTTCCCGTCAAAAATATTTTCAGTATCTGTTCTCGCCTCTTTTAAATGTATAAACTCATTACTACTAAAATCCATATGTTTTCAACCATCAATAAAATGCCATTTCGCATTATATAAATTAATTCCTAACAACGTAAGTACTGTTTTTCTCGGCGCGAGTTTCTTAATAACACCCGCTACTAACATAACTGTTATATTCACTACAGATATTAACGTTTTTCCCAAGTTGTCAATTTTGCTACAGTTGCCAAAGTTGAACCGATCTGTATTTCTGCTCTTAGCCTGTTCTCATTCTCTAAGATACTCATCGCTTTATTTGTTATATTGACCGCGTTTTCGGCAGGGATTATAGCCACACCGTCGTTATCTGCTATCGCGTAATCACCGGTTTTTATATGGACACCTTTTATTAAAAGCCGGCTTCCTATTTCCCCGTAACCCTTCGGTTCTCCAGCATTTGGACATGTTTTAGTTGAAAAGAGCGGATAGCCCAACTCACGATTCTCATTTGTATCGCGTATCGCGCCAAATATAATAGTGCCGCCAAGCTTTTTAGAGATAGCGCTCGTTGTCGCGAGTTCTCCCCAAATAGCAGGCGTTGACCCACCGGCGTCAATCACTAATATATCGCCTTCATTAGCCTCATCAATAGCTATAACCGGTTTTGCCCAATCACCGGGAGCGGTCCTCACTGTCAACACTCGCCCTGCACATCTCATACAGGGAACAAGCGGCTTAATCCCTTCGAGCACACCACCGTGAAACATAGCGTCTGAAACGTTCGCGACCGACACTTGACTTAGAATATCTAATATATTATCTTCATTCGCGCGTTTAAAGTCTGTTGTTTTAGGAGCGGTTTTTCCACTGATAACCCCAACAAATTCTTCAGCAGCGCGTTTTGCGTCCTTGCTTTTTGTTATAGCTCCGCCAACTATTAAAACATTACCGCCAAGAGCGATAACTTCTTCCGCGTTACTAAGTGACACACCGCCTGCGACACATATAGGCAAAGATGTCGCGCCGCGGACTTTTTTCAAAGTTTCAAAAGGACTGTCTCCCTCCATTTGGGCGTCAATCGGTGTATGTACATCAATATAGTCAACGCCAATAACCTCTAATTCTTTTGCTCTAACATCAGGGTTTGGTGTGTTTATAAGGTCGCAGGCAATTTTTACTCCATACTCGCCAGCAGCCTCAACGCATTCCTTAATCGTTCGGTCAGAAGCCGCAGCTAAAACCGTAACTAAGTTAGCCCCTGACTTTGCGGCACACTCAACTTCTGTGCGACCGGCATCCATAACTTTCATGTCGGCTACTATAAATTTTTGAGGAAATTCACGCCTCAGCGTTCTTACAGACTCCAAACCTACCGCTTTTATAAGCGGGGTACCGACCTCTATCCAGTCAACTCCTCCGGCAACCGCTTCTTTAGCCATAGCAAGCGCGCGATCAATATCTATAAAGTCAAGCGCTATTTGTAATATAATTTTTCCCTGTGCCATATTTTAACCTTTCTATAAAACTATTTTTAAGTTCAAAATACTTGTTTGCGTATAATTTTTGTACAATATAAGCTTTTAAAAACTATCACTCAACCGCATTTTAATAAAATTATTATACTATTTTTCAGCAATTTTAGCAACTTAACTTGACAATATCAATGTAAAAAAATTATAATAATCTAAATAATAAAACCATTATATATAATAATTATCAATTTAAGGAGAAATCTATAATGAATAAATACCTGCATCCAACAGAAGTACCGCGATCTAAAACTTTTGGCGCTATAGAATGGGAAGGTGAGAGAATAAAAGTAAACAACCATATAATAAAGGGAGATACTTATCCGATGACTTGGGCTGACAATGATAATATCTACACAGGTGTTGGTGATCCTTTATGGTGTGAGATAGATGGAATCGCTTATAACTCACATAATGAAAATTTTAAACCGTATGAAAAAGAATACTTATATAAAATTTATGGGTTATCATTTGAAAGAATTACCGGCGCGGCAGAGTCTTTTCTTGTGGACAGAATAGATGATATGCCGGGATATATAGGTTGGGGAGGACATGGTCCTAAACCATGCGGAGTCACTTCTGTTAATGGAATTATTTACTACGCTGTACAAAATCTTTTGGGGTGGAAACCGCCGCGCCACGGCATAAATTCTCAGCACGGCAGCGACGCGACTATAATAAAATCTGATGACTACGGTAAAACATGGACTCCTGAACTAAACGATACTTTAAGGAGTTTTTATACTGAAAACTTTATAGAGAATGAAGATGGTTTGAATGATCCGGACAAAATGTGGAAACTTTCTATAGAGGAAAGGCATAAAATTAATGACTGGTATCCTATGTTTTCCGGAAATCTTTTTGGCGGTCCTTCTTTTGTTCAGTTCGGAAAAGATAACTCTACGGCAGTAAATGATTATATTTATGCTGTAAGCGCTGATCAATGGGATAATGGCTCAGAAATACGCTTAGGCAGAGTCAAAAATGATAAAATATTATGCAGAAAAGAGTGGGAATTTGCTATCCCCGCAAAAGACGGAAATGTAGAGTGGACAAACAGTCTTCACCGCTCTTCACCGATAATATCCATTGAAAGGCATTTAAGCTTGCCTGAGATGGTATATTTGCCGAGCGTAAAGAAATATATTTTAGCAACTTGGGCATTATACAAAGATTTTAATCCAAATATGGGAAGTGAACTAACTATTTTAGAGGCTGATAACCCATGGGGACCTTTTTCACTTGTTCATTATGAATGGATGTGGTTTAAACAAGAAATGGGATGTTATTGTCCACGCATCCCGCTAAAATGGTTTGATGAAAAGAACATGAGCGGATACATTTTGCATTCAGGTATATGGGACCAGCCGGGATGTTTTGAATATTACATGCCGCAGCTAAGAAAATTTAAACTCGTCCCCGCTTACAACAAATAATAAAAAAACCAAGCGTAAAATAGGTGTGAATATTTGAATGTAGATAAAATACTGTCTAAAAAATATTTGTAGATAACGGCAATTAAGTTTATTTATAATCTTGCGTCAAAAGCAGTTAAACAAGCGGCTACAGGACCGAATGATTTTCTGTGATGGAGGCATGGGCCATACTCTTTAAGGCGAGAAAAATGCTCTTTCGTCGGGTATCCTTTATGCTTTTTAAACCCATATTGCGGATATTCTTTATCTAGTTCCACCATTATGCGATCACGGGTTACTTTTGCTAAAATTGACGCCGCGGCAATATTAGCTGAGCGTGAATCACCCTTTATAAGGTTAATTTGCTGAACAGGAGGGTTTGGCAGAGGAAGTCCATCTATAAAAGCTATATCCGGTCTGACCGTCAAATCCATGATACTTTTCCGCATACCATAGTGTGTTGCGCCGAGAATATTTAACTCATCAATAGTATTAACATCAATAATAGTTATAGAATAAGCTATTGCTTGCTCCAAAATATGGGGCATAAGAATTTCACGTTTTTTGTGTGGCAATTTTTTTGAATCATCAAGCCCCTCTATCTCACTATACGGGGGCAATATAACAGCAGAAACTACAACCGGTCCGGCAAGAGGACCTCTGCCGGCTTCGTCAACACCGGCAATAGTTACAACATCTTTAAAACCATCACAAAACTCAAGGGCAAGTTCATCATTTTTTTTACCGTTTCCAGTTTCGGTAAATATTTTATGCTCTTCAATCCATAGATGAGGTACTTTAAAACTCATATTTTTTAGTTAAGACCAAAAATCTTCATATTTTTCAATGGCCAAAATGTACATACCGGACGCCCTTTTATATCTTTATAATGAACCGCGCCCCAAAATCTGCTGTCAAAACTGTTATTTCGATTATCACCCATAACAAATAAACAATTTTCCGGCACCACAAACTCTCCGTCAGCATTTAAGTTAGGCTCAATATTTGGCTTATACAGATAATTGTAATAAAACCAATTTTGCAGCCAACCGGCCATCATTTTCTCAAAATTTAGAAGCCGCGCGTCTTTAACCTGTTCAACTGCTTCAGCGGTAACTCTATCAATTTGTTCTATCGTAGGGCTATCAGTCACTTTTTCGAGTTCACGTTTTGCAGCTTCGCGAAGTATTTTAATTTCAGCTTCAGTGATGCCGGTAATCGGCAAAGAACCGGGGACTTCAGGTGATATTATGGGTATACTGTTTTTTGCGACCTCTTTTTTTATATAAGGTTCGTCTATAAGCTTACCGTTTCGGTAAACCCCTTCACCTTCAACTACTTTTATCCGATCACCAGGAATTCCGATAACTCGTTTTACATAAGTTAATCTTGGATAAAAAGGCTGAAGGCTTGTCAAAAAACGTTCTCTGTCAACAGCTTGCGGATATCTTGCTAATATATCTTCATCTGTAGTATTTTTATCAAGTACCCAAAACCGTTTTAAAGTATCAAAACTGGAACCATTACTAACATAATCTGAAGCCTCAAAAATAACAATTTCTCCGCGCTCAAACGGACGAAAATGCTGAACAAAACGGTTAGCTATTATTTTGTCCTGCTCTTTTATAGTCGGCACCATACTTGCTGTCGGAACGAAAAAAGTATTTAGGAAAAATGGTCTGATAATCGCAAATACTAATATCGCGGCAATAATGAGAAGGTCTAAAATCTCTAAAAAATAATCTTTCTTATTTTTATTGCTTTTATCTGCACTATTTATTTTTTGACGGATAAAGTAAACCCAAAGCAGTCTTAAAGCTATAAGGATTATCGAAATCAATATAACGTTCTCTACTTTATCCAGCCACATCAAAGCTACCATAAATGGAGTAAGATTCATTTTAACCTCTAATATTTTTGTTCATTTTTGTTCGCTTTTCACAGGACGCCAGACAACACAGAGCATTTTTGTATCTAAAAGGCTTTTATCTATCGCGCCGAATATCCTGCTGTCAAGGCTATTTCGCCTATTATCTCCAACTAAAAAATATTTATTTTTCGGAACAACAAACTCTCCTGCATCATTTATGTAAGGTACTATTTCGTTTTCATATGTACGAACAACTATGTTTGAACTATACTGCCCGTAAATACTATTATAAAAATCTGTTATCCGCGGCGGAAAATTATATGTAGGAGGTGACGCAACGTAATCTTCTTCTAAAAATTCTCCGTTAACATAAATTCCGTCTCCCCGCACTATTTTTATCCTGTCGCCGGGTATCCCTATCAACCTTTTGATATAGCTGGTGCTGTATTTCTGTTCTTCATCAACGTCCTTACCTTCAGCGCGTGTCATAGCGCGATCCAGCTCAATAGCAGCTTCAGACGGTCTAAAAGTTATGATATCACTTCTTTTAAATGTTTGAAACTTTATAGGCAAAGGAGATGCGAGCACTGCGTATCCGGAAGTGAGTGTCGGCTTCATACTTAAAGAGTCTATACGGTAAACGCGGAGAATAAATGGCTCTATTACAAAAAACACCAATATTATAGCTACTATAGTTGCGTCTATAATACTGGTAATTGAACTGAAAGGCTTCTTTTTTCCTTCATATTCCGGTACGGTTATTGTTTCAATATCAATGTCGTAAATGCCATCTTTGCGCATAGCACGGACAGATTCATCAAATTTCTGCCTGTCTTTTTTATATATAGAGTTACCCAGCAAACCGAGTAAAATTCTCAGTGCTAAGAGCAAAACTATAATCAGTATTAAGCTTTGAATAATCTCAATTGAAATATACATAAAATTATCGAACCAAAAAATGAGCGGCAAGGGTATCTATATTATACCCTTGCCAATGAACTTTTTTTGTTCTAAATACGACCACGCTCTTTGATACGGTTTGCGCGTGCACCAACTCTGTCGCGTAAGTAGTAGATACGAGCTCTACGAACTTTACCTAGACGGATAAGTTCAATCTTCTCAATAAGGGGAGAATGAACTAAAAATACACGTTCAACACCAACACCGTTAGTAACGCGTCGCAAAGTGAAACGCTCATTCAAGAGACCTTTCTGATGGCGAATAACAACGCCTTCAAAAACCTGAATACGCTCACGGTTGCCCTCTTTAATGCGCTGGTGTACTTTTAAAGAATCACCTGTGCGAAATTTAGGCTGTTCTGGCTTGACCTGTTCTAGTTCAAGCTGACGGATGAGGTCATAATTGACTTTTTTCATGTTCCTACCTTCATCGTTTCAAGCGGCCGCCGATATATAAATTTGCTTCATAGCGACATTCAATCCCTGTTGGAAATATCCACAGAGTCTTTTAAGAGACTGTCTAATATTGACATCTCTGAAGAAGATAAATTATCCCTATCTATAAGGTCAGGACGGCGTTTTATAGTCCGCCGCAAACCTTCAGTTATACGATATTTTTCTATCTTCTTGTGATTACCGGATAGAAGCACTTCCGGCACCGCCATTCCCCGAAAAATCGGGGGGCGAGTATATTGTGGGTATTCAAGATACCCGCAGGAAAAGGATTCACTGTCTATAGCTCCTTCTCCTCCTATAGCTCCGGGGATAAGTCTTACTGTACTGTCAATAACAGAAAGAGCAGCAAGCTCACCTCCGGTTAATATATAATCCCCCATAGAAAGTTCCATGTCTACAATCCCATCATGGACTCTTTCATCCATCGCTTCGTAACGTCCGCATATAAATATCAGATGGTCGCACTTTGAGAGTTTTTCCGCTATCTTTTGCGTAAATCTCTCTCCGGTCGGGGCAAGGACTATTACCTTTTTTTTAATCCCATCCCAGTCAGAAATATCCTGATATTCATCCGGTTTTTCGCAATTATCATTTAATGCAGTTCTATTAGAAACATCTTCTTCTATTTCAACATTTTGCGAGCATTTCATATAACATTCGACATCTGAACCCCTAATTCCTTTTTTCATTGCTTCTACAGCTCTAAAAATAGGTTCTGGTTTCATAACCATACCAACACCGCCGCCGTAAGGCATATCGTCAACTGTATTGTGACGGTCTGTTGTAAACTCGCGTAAATTAGTAATATGACACTCGACCAAACCGGCATCTATTGCCCGTTTCATGATACTCTCATTCCAATAACTCTCAAATGGAGCTGTCATGAGGGCTATCACGTCAATAGTCAACATTAAATACCCTCAATAAAGTACAACCAGTCATGGCGATCTTCAATATCTCCGTACTGTATTCCCTGGAGTTCATTGTACAGCTTTGTGAGGGTTTCACCGACTTTTCCATCGTTAAAAATATAAGTATTACTCATTGATGTAACAGAACCAATAGGAGTTATAACTGCTGCTGTGCCGCAAGCTCCAACTTCAATGAATTGATTCAGGCTGTCAACTGCTATAGGTTCCGCTATCACTTCAAGCCCCATATCTTTTGCCAGTTGTTGTAATGATTTATTGGTTATGCTTCCCAAGATAGACGACGATGACGGAGTTTTATATTTTCCGTCTTTTGTTATACCAATAAAATTGCTGGTGCCAAACTCATCAACATATTTATGTTCTTTAGCGTCAGTAAACATCTCTATTGAGTATCCGGCAGCTTTTGCGGTTTTTCCGGCAATAAGCGCGGCAGCGTAATTTCCGCCAACTTTTGCCCGCCCTGTGCCGAGTGGAGCAGCGCGGTCATACTGGTCAATAGCTATAGCTTTTACAGCTTCAGAAAATCCGTTTTTGTAATATGGTCCTACCGGTGTCACAAGCACAATAAACCTGTAGGTACTTGATGACCTCACACCAACTGTCGGTTCTGTACCTATAAGAAGTGGACGTATATAAAGAGATGCGCCTGTACCGTATGGAGGTATATAGTCTTTATTATTCTTAACTGCCATTTCGCATGCCTCAATAAACATATCGACAGGAGGAGCTGCCATACAGATACGTTCAGCGGAATAAATCATTCGTTTGGCATTTTCTTCCGGACGGAAAATAGCTACTCTGCCGTCTTTAGTCTTGAAGCATTTTATCCCTTCAAAGCATTCCTGTCCATAATGGAGTGATGAAGCGGCTATATGTATATCCATAACCGGGTTAGTCTCCAGTCTCAACTTTCCCCACTTTTCTCCATCATAGTCAGCTACTACAAAACAATCAGTCTGTATGTAAGCAAATATCAAATTTTTCCAATCCAAATCTCTCATAATATAATCTTCTTCTTTAACCAAAGTTATAAAACAGCAAACTTACTATGCCGTTCATTAACCTCAGTTGTTCGTTGTACTACTTTTTAAGTCCTTCACGATAAATGACTTTTATATACCCGTTAGTAATATTAACTTCTTTTATAAACTCTTTCACCGCCGGAATAAGCGCTTTTTTTGTCTCATAAACATCATTCGCGCCGGTTTTTATAATATTTTCTATTCGTCCTAAACTTTCTCCTGATTCTGTTATTACCTCTATACCTAGTAAATCATCATAAAAATATTCATCTTTTTGAAGTTCTACTTTATCTTCGCCTTTAATAAAAATCTTAGCGCCTTTTAATTTTTCAGCATCATTTATATGGTCTATCCCTTTAAATTTTAAAATAACACGCCCTTGATTTATCTTAGCAGAACTAATCTCCATAAATTTTTTTCCGACTATCACCCTTTTTAATTGCAAAAAACGTTCAGGATAATCTGTATGAGGAAACGTCCACACATGACCCTTTAATCCATAAGTGGACGAAACCTCACCTATTAAAAGAGTGTATTTTTCAGTGTTGGTATTACTGTCCATTATCCTCAGTATTGACTGAACCAGGAATAATCAAATCACTTGCAGAAACTTTCATAGTACGAATTTCAGTAATAATTCCATCTTTCACCACTATCTGATTTCCCGCCAATTTTTCAAACAAATTATCCCCTATTTTTACAGCAATAGTACCTTCAATAGTGCCGCGCGGATATTCATTGCCTATAGAAAGCTCTTCTATCTCTTTTTTGCGGTCGGAAACTTCATTTTTCATAGCTTCAAGACGTCTCTTCTCAGCGTCAATCTGCTGTCGGGCAGCCATTGCCCTGTTTAAGTCAGTACGCTGCAACTCGGCAAGGGCATTTCTTGCCTGAAAATCAAATTGCTCTATCTGTGCCTGCATTTCTTTTTCAGCGTTTGACAGCTCTTGCTGCAATCTTTCTTTTAACTCTTCGGTTACTATAAATATCAGCGCCACATCTTGGCGTACTTTTATATTATCCATCAAAAATCCTTATCTGCTGTTTATATACAGAATAATAAAATCAACTGCCGGACGAGAAAATAAACGCAGTTTTTCTTATAACATCAACGATATTTTTTTCTAACCTTCATTTATATTTTGAAGGATATTTTAATATCGAAAATTACTCACTACGGTTAAAATCCAACCAAATTTCTTTGCCTTGAAGACCACCGCTTGCACTCATAATAATGCGAAGAGCATTAGCGGTCTTTCCACCTCGGCCTATGACTCTTCCCATATCGGCCGGCGCAACACTCACAATGTAAGCAATATTTTTTTCGCCAACAGTCTCTTTTATTTTAACGCTTCCCTTATCATCTACTAATGAAGTGATAAGGTATTCTAATAAATTACTCATTTTTTTTCGACTCCTCTTGGAGCTATTTTATTTATTCGCTTTTTTCTTCAGCACCCTGGTCTTCAACTTCAACTGCAATTTCAATCTCAGGCTCAGTTTCAACTTCTTCAGCCGGTGCTTCTTCAACCACAGGAACTTCTTCAACAGCAGGAGCTTCCTCGACAACAAGAGTTTCCTCAACAACAGGAACTTCTTCAGTCACCGGTGTTTCTTCAACAACTTCTTCTTTTTTAACTTTCACAGGTCTCGGAGCAGGAACTTCACCGCTAAATTCTTCCCAAAGTCCATCAGCAATGAGTAATCTCTTTACTACATCAGTAGGTTTCGCGCCATTACTTAACCAATATTTGATTCTGTCATGGTGGAGAACTACTGTCGATGGATTAGTAAGTGGGTTATACTGTCCAACAATCTCAATATAGCGACCGTCACGCGGAGCGCGTATATCTGCTGCAACTATTCTGTAGATAGCTGCTTTTTTCGCGCCTACGCGGCGCAAACGAATTTTAACTGCCATTTTTTCTTCCTCACTTTTTTTATTATTCTTCTATAGAGATGGCTGTCTCTACGGTTAGGTGGGTGCTTGCGCATAAAGAAATTAAGATGTTATAATTTTAGTACACTTCTTCTTACAAATAGTACATAATCTGTAATATTTTCTGATTTTAACTAAAAGCTACTATCTTTGGATTCTTAAATTCCTCGATTCCCGTACACCGAACACTAACCTCCACTGCGTGGATTCGTTTATTCTAAGCATTTTTTGCGTTCGGGAGAGCTAATTTGCGCTCAATCAACCTTTGCATTCTGTTTAGAAAATTCGTTTATTCTTTAGTTTTTTAAAACGGCATCTTTATGCCAAGCGGCATTTTACCGCTTGCAACGCGCGACATCATATCTTTCATCTGTTCAAACTGTTTGAGCAATTGATTAACCGCTACTATCTCCACGCCGCTGCCTTTTGCTATCCTTTGTCGTCTGCTGTGTTTTATAATTTCCGGACGCCGCCTTTCTTCAACAGTCATTGAAAAAATAATAGCTCTCATTTGCTTAAATTTCGTAGTATCAAGTCCGACTGGACCAAGATTTCTTTTAATTTGTGAAAACCCAGGTACCATCTCAAGCAACTGATCAAGCGGTCCCATCTTCTCTATTTGGTCAAGTTGCGCTAAAAAATCTTCAAGATTAAAGCTCCTGTTTTTGAGCTTTTTCTCCAACTGCTCAGCGTTTGCAATATCAAGGTTGGCCTCAGCTTTTTCGATAAGCGTGAGCATGTCGCCCATACCGATAATTCTTGAAACAAGCCTATCCGGGTGAAACTCTTCAAGCGCGTCGTATTTTTCACCGATTCCGATGAACTTTATCGCTTTTCCTGTCACCGCACGGATAGATAACGCGCCGCCGCCGCGGGTATCACCGTCCATCTTGGTCATGACGAAACCGGTGACATCAAGCTTTTCATCAAACTGGGACGCTACATTAACCGCGTCCTGACCGGTCATAGCGTCAAGCACAAGCAAAATCTCATCGGGAATTAGGACTTCTTTTATCAGCTCTAATTCGTCCATCAAAGAGTCATCTATATGCAATCTTCCGGCAGTATCAACAATTACGTGAGTATACCCCTCAGCCATTGCAAAATCCAACCCATTTTTCGCTACTGCTACCGGGGTAGTATCTGTTCCTTCTTCAAACACCGAAACATTAACAGCGTTTCCAACTGTTTGCAACTGCGTAATTGCTGCAGGACGCTGAAGGTCTGTTGCGACAAGCAGAGGATTTTTCCCTTTTGCTTTCAGCCATTTCGCAAGCTTTCCGGCGGTTGTAGTTTTGCCTCCGCCTTGAAGACCAGCTATCATAAATACAGTCGGGTACGCCCCGCTTTTTTCTTTTAGGGTTATGTCATCCGCACCAAGCATCTCAGACAGCTCATCACGAACAATTTTAATCACCTGCTGAGAACCGTTTAGTCCGGAAATAATATCGCCGCCAACAGCTTTTTCTTTTATTCGCCCTGTAAAGTCTTTTACCACTTTATAGTTTACATCTGCTTCCAAAAGGGATAAACGAAGAATTTTTAATGCCTCGTCAACATCTTTCTCTGTTAATCTTCCCTTTTTCGCAAGCGACGCAAATAAATCTTGCAGCTTATCGGACAAACTCTCTAACATAACACTACATTATACCAAATTTTTCTGATGTTTGTCAAAAAAATCTTATCAACTAAAACGTAATCTAAGGAAAAATCAGCGAAAGAGAAATATATTTACTCCTTAACAAACTGATTTTCCCTTATAATTTACGCTTTTTAGATATTAGATAAAGAAATCCAAGAACTATTTTCTATCATTTCTTTAAACTAAAAGCCATGTCTCGACTATTTAATTTCAATAGTTGCGCCGGCTTCAACCATTTTAGTTTTGATCTCTTCAGCTTCATCTTTTGTTACGCTTTCTTTAAGTGCCTGAGGAGCGCCCTCTACGAGATCTTTAGCTTCTTTAAGACCGAGTGAAGTTACTTCACGTACAACCTTAATAACGTTGATTTTCTTAGCAGCGTCAAAACCTGAAAGAACAACATCAAAAGATGTCTTTTCTTCAGCAGCCTCTGCCGGAGCTGCTGCTGCGGCTGCAGGTGCAGCGGCTGCCATAGGAGTAACGCCCCATTTATCCTGCATAGTTTTGTATAAGTCGACGATGTCGAGCAGGCTCATAGATTCAATAGCTTCAATAATTTGATCTTTATTCATTTTGTATCCCCTTTAAGAGTTTAATTTATTTTTTTGTTATCTGCTGTTTTAATTTAAGCGCATAAAAGGCAGATATTCTTCCATGGCTATCATTTTTCACTTTTTTTGCGTTAAACAAATAGTAAGTATTATGCAGCGTCTTTTGAGCTATGATAAGCCTCAATGGTACCTATAAGGTTCTGCATAATCGCGCCGAGTGTCATAACTGTATTTGCGATCGGTGACTGGATAGTACCGACAACATTGCCCAAAATCTCTTCGCGAGACGGGAGTTTTGACAGCTCAACGACTTGCGCCGCGGACAGTTCTTGAGTACCTAAAAGACCGCCTTTTATGACCGGTAAATCTTTTCTGATATCTTTTGAAAATTCGGTCAATGCTTTTGTTGCAGGTACAGGGTCGCCATCAACTATCATAATAGCTGTCGGACCTTCAAGCAAATCTTCCTGCACAGGAAGTCCTGCTTCAGGCAACGCACGTTTCAAAAGCGTATTTTTAACAACTTTGTATTCAGCGCCAAGTGGCCTGATTTTACGGCGCAATTTGCTTATCTCATCAACTGTGAGCCCACGATAATCAGTAATAATCATACTGCTGGTTGACTGAAATTCGTTAATCAACGACTCAATTATCGACTGTTTAGCTGCTGTTGGCATAACTTTTCCTCCTTATTTTATATTTTGGTCTATCCCCTTACAGTTTATCTTGCAAAAAAGGTCATAAAAAAACCATCCTTTTCAACCAAAAAGTTGAAGGATGGCAAAGAAAAGCACAATATATCTCTTCAGAAAACCATTTCTAAGGCAAGGAATTATTCCTTTCAAATTTTCTCATAATTTCTTAGTCAAATAATGAGTTTTTACCTTTATTCTTATTTCCTTAAGAGTGATTTGTACCTAACCTCGGCTGGAAATCGCATCTTAAACAATGCGAATAATTAAGCGTAAAATGTTAACTCTCATTAACTTTTTTACCTATCCTGCTGTCTTTGGTGGATTAAACCGTAATATATTATAGCAAAAATCATATCGAATGTCAATACTTTTAATTTTTTTATTAAATTTAAAGGCAATCTCTAAAAACCTTGTATAACATTTGATATTATGTTATAAGTTAGTTATCAAACTATTAGAGGTATTCGATAATGAGCCAATTTAGTTTTACTGCTGAATCTGATGTATTACGTAAGTTATCTTCTATAGGTGATCCCCCCCCCCTTGAGAAATTAGACAGTTATATTGATTAGTCTACCTTTTCTTCTCTTTTAACCGGAGTTTTCAAAGCTGATTACCGTAATGGTGGTCGTCCTCACTTTGACCGCTTGCCGATGTTTAAGATACTCATCTTACAACGCTTATATAATATCTCAGACGACCAAACGGCAATACCAGATAAATGACCGTAT
>JGI994J12354_10001730_pt1 | contig 21914 bp, 15 predicted proteins | sample IntmicLarv3ML3BL_FD_12354 | JGI IMG/M metagenome (IMG submission 12354) | reverse complement strand
GCTTTTTTTATCGGTTTTTTAATTTTTGTTGCCATATCAAAAGGATATAAATTCGTTTATACTTTCAAAATTTTATGCAATAATACGTTAAAATTTTAATATGGAAATTTTTTTAGGGAATTTTTTTTAAACAACAAGTTGAAAGTATTTGTTGCGAGATTGTAAGGTGTTGATTTGTAGTGAAATACTTAAATGTGATTGCGCCTATTGGAATATTCTAAAGATATAAAAGATTACTTACTGTAAGCAAAAAATGCTTTACAGGAAAACAAGCAAGACACGCGCCCACGGCGAACACCTGGCGTAGCGAAGTGAAGTGTGGAATTTTTTTTCACCTGCTTATCTAGCCCTTGCAAATATGTTTTTGTGAAATACAGGGAACGATTGACGAATCGCTGCTACCTACGTTATTTTTAAACGCTTAGATATGAATTTATTCCACTAAATAAACACCTTCAAAATCACTCAATGGGGATTTAGAAAAATCAAAGGTTTGTTTTTCCAAAAAGGGTTGCGTAATTTTCAATTAAATAATCTTTGGTAAAACATATTTCTTTTCTTTTCTTTTCTTTTCAATTTTGCTCTATAATAAAATTGACAATATTTTTCACTTCATTAGTATCAACGAATCACCATAATACTGAGAAGACAAATAAATTACCTTATTTACAATGCCTTTGCGAATACTCAAAAGAATAATAGTAGCATTGAATAGCCAAAACAGCACAACAAACAAGTAAGATTTTAAGCGACCTTGACGTGAAATGTCTGTTTGATAATTATATCACATTCCTTTTAGTTCTTCAAAAGGATAATTCATTGTTGCAGAGTTTGTATTAAGTAAATCAGTCAGAAAAATGCTAACAATACCATAATTTTCTAAACTCACAGTATCGGATTGAATTAATCCTGCCAAAAATTGTTCAACCAAAGCAATATTCTTGCTATTTAGTATTTTATCAAATTCTCTTTTGTGTTTTTCAAATTTAGAAAAAATCTCTTCATCATACTTGTTATGTATGGTTTGTTTTTCGTTCTTCTTTTGTCCACAAGCGACAAAAAGGAATATCGCCACTACTACGATTAATAATTTCTCTAACATAATGACGATTAAGGATTGTTTATTTGTATTAAAAAGAATAAAGTTTTGTATTAATATCTTCCACAATACTTGCGATTATTTCAATTTCTCTTTTCACATTTCCTTCGATTGCGTTAAGTAATTTGTGGTCGCTACTACCTTGCTTATGCCTTAATGTAACAAGTAAGTCATGTAGCTTGTTTAAATGTTTATCTACAACTCCAAATTGTTCAAGCAAATCACGGTGTTTGCTATCAAGAAACTTTTTGTATAAATTTCTGTTTATAACCCATGGCGTATAACCTTGGTTTATATAAATATTCCAACGGTCATCGAACAATGTACTGCCCGAATTACTCAAAATATTTTTTGCCAAATAATATCGACTGTTCAATGTATGACATAATGAAACCGATAGTTGGTAATCGGCTTTTCTTTCTTCATTAGGTCTCGTAAATAACTCTTGTTGAATTATTACGCCTAAAATTGTTAAGAGACAACCTATAATAATACCCCAAATAAATTCGTGTTTCATATGTTTATATCATTTATAAATTTTCATAAACTTTAATTCGCCTTCCCTCAAAAGGTTTGTTTCTGAATTCATTGCTAAACCAATCCATAGGAATCCATTTTCCATCGCTTTCTCTTTGGAATTTAACATAAGCGTGTTCGTATTAACAGCGCAAACAAATCGACCAACTTGCCTTGCAAATGAAGCCATAAGAATTGCAAAATCATCGCAATCGCCGGTATGTTTTTTTTCAGTGTTAAAGTAATAGATTTCTATAGTTTCAGAAGCGCTACGCCAAGTGTTTTCTGTATCTGCTGGCTCGTTGATATAACTCCAATATGAACGAGTATGTTTCCACAAGATCTTAAGTTGTTTGTATTTTTCACAGCTGTTATCACCGCTTTGGGTTATAACACCAGAAACATTTCTGAAAATCCAACCGCCTGTTTGGATTTTCGTTCCGTTTTCTTCCACTCTTGATAAATCTTTTCCTTGGAAAATTATATCGCTTCCATTTTCATCTTTTTTTATCGTATTCACTGTGGGTTTTGAAGTTTTTTTTTCGCCAATGTGTTTTCTTACCTATACATCAAATGCGTCTTCGTCTGTTTTTTCCGAAATTTCGACCGTGTTTTCAATTTTTTCCATTGTGATAAATTTTAAGGCTATTTTTTATCTTTAATTATAAAAGAATAATCATCTTCGACACAAGCAAACTTGCCGTTGCCGAGATATGCAATTTTATCATATTTTGCAGGGATAACTACTCGTTGCAAGCCATCAATAATGCCGTAATATCCGTCTAAATAATATTTTATATAAGCGGTTAAAGTTGTTTGGTTTGGTTCAAAAACAGGTTCAAAAACTTCTTTATAGACATATTCTTCTTTATCGGCATTCCATTCGTGTTTCCCTTTTTCAAGATAAAAATCGTTGATAATTTCCCCGTTTTTATCATATAGTTTTTGAACATAATCTTTCTTCGCAATAATTTTACTGCCTTCATAAATTGAACTAATCCATTCAAATTCAATGGGTAATATTATCTGAAAATCACTATTTAATACACCGTATTTATCGTCAATAGTAACAATAAAAATACTGTCTTCTGTCTCAATATAATCATATTTGAAAGGGACTATTACATTAAATAACGTGTCAAGTATTCCGTATTTATCATTTTTTTGCACAATATAGTTTTTAACAAAAATATTGTAATTATCGTCTTCATCGTAAAAAAAATCGGTGTTTTTTTCAAAACTATTATATTCAAACGGCACAATGTTTTTAAAATTTCTATCGCAAACGCCATAAACATAATGGTATTCAGATTCTTTACCTGCTTGCTTTTTCAAAATAATATTTGGCGTGTTCGCATCTTTCCAATTTATAATATCGTTATACTCAACAGGTAAAAGTAAATCCCCTTTTGTATCTATTATACCAAGTTTTCCACTTTTTCCGGGTACAATGCAAATTCCATTGCTGAAAACAAAATCAAATATAGATACTTTTTTTGTGGAGTAATAATATATTCTGGGATAGAAATAATTTTCATCGAAATCAAATTGAAACGGAATAGCAATTTGTTCCGTTTTTACATTGACAAAGCCAAGTTTCCCCTCCTTATTTACACACGCCGCTAAATTTGATACGGTATCCTCTACCCAAGCATGTAAAAACTGTGGCTCAAAAATTTTTTCGCCTGTTTCAGTGGAAATATAACCACGTAAATTATCTTTGACAACCACTGTTACTGCGCGATTTTCATAAACTTGCAGGATTTTATCATACCTGCCTACAACTTTTTCTGTTGAATTGTTAAAAATTCCAATATCGTCCTTATTGTATTCAATAACGGTGAGATTTTCAGACAATTCATAGCGATAATTTTCACTGTATTTGTCGTTGTACCAACTTGAGCCAAAATGATAGCCCATAATTCCAAGTCCTGCCACGATTGCAAGGACAATTACTATTTTCTTCATCATAAGATATTTATTATAAAATTAATTATTTAAAAAGTTCGTCGGTGTAAAACAGAATTTTTTGCAATCTTTCTGCTGAAAGAAAATTGCGAGCATCGTTTGAACCGATATTTGTAATGCGGCGTGGCTTGTTAACAGGGTACGAATGTACAATGCGTATTACTGCCGTAATTCCAGCATTTGATATAGTTTCACTTGGATTTTCTGTATTGTTTTTTAATTGTTGATATTGTCCTTCGGTCATCAAAGAAAAAGAATACAAACCGATATCATACATGATTTTACCTGAAATATCAAAATGTTCCCAATCGCCTCGGTCAAAATCATCAGGCGTACCTGTTTTACCAAGAACAATTAAACTATCTTTGCCTTCTCTGTGTTGGATTGTATTAATTCGTTGAACTGTATTATGTACGGCAATAAGCGTGTTTGAACTTCCAACTTGCGTGTTTGATTGGGCAGCTTTGAATTTATCTAAAAAAGTATTCCAAGTAGGTAATCTGGTTTCACTGCTGTCATTTAATAGATTACTTGTTTTTTTATACAAGATATTACCATCGTAAATATCACTTGGATTTTCGTTGTGAATATACGATAACATTACAGGAAATTTTGTAACCATTCTTGCCCACGCTTCTGCTAATTTAAGTGGCGACCATTCATTTGTACCCTGTCCTAATACCCAAGGAACAACTTCGCCACGAAAAGTTTCATTTATACTATCATTCCAATTATAATAACTCATATATGTATAGTCAGGTGAAATTTCAGGAAAATAAATATTGTCATTATCGGTCAAAAAATCACGCAATAAATAATGAGCAGGGGTAGGGTTCTTATCATCAGTGTTAATAATGTCTTCCGACTTAATATCATATAACTCATCAAGAATATCTGCAAAAGGACTGTTTTGGTGGATTGTGTAGTATTCTTTATTTCTGTTATATGTATTATTAACTTTTGGGTTAAGAAAAGAAATTGAAGTTTTTCCATTTGACACATTTTGGTTAATATAATTTTTTAGATTTTTTGTGCTTAATGGGTTGTGATTTTCAAAATCAGTCAAACTATACATTGCCAAGACTACAGGATAAACGTCATTTGAAGAAGCCAAGTATGTTTCCAAATTTCTTGGTGACGTATAATGTGAAAGTGTGGAACTTGCAAAAGTGTTTTTTATTGGACAACCGAGAATTTCAGTATCGTAAATATATTTACCCTTCTTATCTTTAAGGAAATTACCTTTTTCGTCTGTTCTAATAGTCGGCTCTTTTGTTATTCCTGAATTTCCACCAGTTTCCAATCCAATTAAATTCGGATGTAATTGCAATGACGCCAAAGTCATAATGGGTTTGAAGCATGAGCCAATATAGCGGCGTATCATATTCGGATTACGTTTGGCTATCTTTCGTTCCTGTGTCAACTCTTTTTGGGTATAATTGTAATATGGTGCAGCCAAAATTTCGCCTGTCGCAGAATTAATCAAACACATTGATATCTCAAAATGCTCGTTTTTTGCAAGTCCACCACTTGGAATAAAGGACTTTCCATATTTATCCAATTCTTTTTCAATGGCTTTTGAAAGAAAAGGGTCAATAGAAAGTGAAATAGGAGCAGCAACAATGCTGTCACTCATATTTTGCAAAAAAGTATTGATTATCTGCTGTGTAAAAACATCTGTGTAATTAGGGTCAATTTGTTTGCGTGTTTTTCCTTTATTTGTATATATGGTATATGCTAAATCTCTTAATGGATTATGCTGTGCTATTTGAAATTCCGCTTTTTTCGACCATTTATCGCCATCTTTCGCATCAATCATTATCCTAATATTTTCACAATCGGGAGAAAAAGATACGGTTTTAAATTTGTCTTTTGCATTCGATTCAAAAATAAGTTCTGAAATGCTGTCTTTTGTAATGCAAATTACTTTTAGTGAAGCATCTGAGCGAAAAACAACCTTATCTCTCAATAGTTGTAATCCTAAAAACATATTACTGTTTTCCCTGTCAAACATCAGCTTAAAACAATTCTTATTATTCGCAAAATGCTTGTTGTAATGATCATACAAATCAAATTGATTCGCCCAGTCATTATTGTTTTTTTCGTTTTCAATCATATATATAGGATAATCGGTAATTCCGAATCGCAATATTTCGTTTTGAATACGAATTGGCAAAACAGAACTGCCATAAATCAAATATCTTGCAGTAGAATCATTTATGGGATTATGTGATTGTCCTATGAGTTTTCCTTCCCAAATATCGTTTGAAAATTTAATCTTGTGCAACGATTTTATCATTCGTATTTTACTGATTACAAGACATCCTTTGTCCTTTGTGATACTAATATGGAAAAGTTTTTTGTTTTTATCAAGTCGTTGCTGTTTGATAAGGTTTCGCAAATCACTACTTTCGTAAAAATTGCGGTCGCTTTCCTTTATAAAATTTTCATTGATACCAACCAACCTAATATCCTGAATATTCAAATCGCTGTTAAGCGAATCAGGTACATCAAATACAAAAGCAGGATATTTACGGTTTAAATCATTCAAACTGCGTGCATTTATGGTGTCTATTGTGTTTTCAGACAATAGTTGCGAAAACAAGGCATCCGCTTTGCCAATAAAACCTTTACCATCTTCAGCAATTGGCTCGTAGGTTTTGTTGCTACTGTGGCTGCATTGCGAAATGCCGAAAACACCAATGATTATAAGGACAATAAAGACAATTATCGCCCAAAGCATATTTTTATTATGTGAATTGAAGTTTTCCATACCTATTGAGAGTTTTTATTGAATATCGCTCTAAGTTCCTGAACAAATTTAGCTTTTGAATTCTTCCCATTCACTAAAATATCCAAATTAAAAGTTGAATCGTTGCAAATAACATAATGAATTTTTGCTGGATATAATTCTATAGCAATAGAATCAACGTTTTTTTCTTTGTGAAAAAATATTCGAATTGTATCTCCAACTCCACTCCAATTATCATTTTGTTGTTTGCTTGCCGTTTGGTAAAATATACCTATACTGTCATTCTTCACCTGAGTTTCTTTTGGTTCGACTACTGGTGGAGACGTTTCTCCAAATGGTAAGATAGGTGCTTCTGACGGTGAGGGTTGTAAATCTCCCTCTTCTTTTGACGAACACGAACGCACGATACTGATTACTCCAATAACAGCAAGCGCAAAGAGAACGACAAAAACAAAAGACAAAGTTTTGTATTTTTTCATTGACTCCCACTTTTCTTTGAAATTGAATGTTGGTTTATTTGTATTCTCGTCATTGTCATCGCCTTTTTCTTTTCCAAAATATTTTTTAATAAACTCTTCGTTTGTTTTTTTGAATTTTTTATTTTGTGGCAATTTTTGAATGATTTGTGCTTTACAATCCGCAAACGGGATTTGCAATTTTTGCAATTTGTCAAGCAATTCTGCAATATCAATAGTATCAGTATTACGTTGAGGCGTGCTTTTTATCAGTTGCGCAATATTTACATTTGGCAAAGCATAGCCTTTCTTCTGAAAATTTGCGTAAATATCTAATTCTATTGTGGAAACAACCGTGAGCTTGCCTATTATTGCTTCGTCAGGTTGCTGTTTTGTAATGCTGTAAATTTTACCTATTTCGCTAAAGGTTTTACAAAATTCGTAAAGTTCAAATATACACCTTGTAAGGTCTATATTGAGAATTTTTGCATTATTAAAAGCATTTTGCAAATTATTTTCTGTTATTGTACTATCGTCAATTCTTGGGAAACGCTCTTTAGCACTTTCATACAATTTATAAATCTCGCCTCTGCAAATATCCGAACAACTAAAGAAATCATACTCAAACTGTTTTTCACATTCAGCACGATTGTCTTGTATAAACTCACTGTAATCGTTTTTCGACAAAAGTTTGATTTTTTGTTTAAAATCAACAGGCAACTGTTTAATTTCGGCGTATGTAATTCCTGCGAAAAGTTCCTTGTAATTATCGGCATTATTTGCGCGTTTTTTGCGCAATTCCTGTTTTTTGTCATCAGGAAAATGTTCCAAAAACGGTTTTTTGCAGAGCTCGTCTGAATTGTTTTTATAGTAATTGCTGTTTTTAAAATAATCAATAATAAATGATTTGTATGTATTAAACTGTTTGTTTTCAAACAATTTTCCAAAATCAGACAAAGAATATTTTGTAGTCGGCTCTTTCAATAAATCCAACTGCTTTTTGTTTTGGAGAAATGTAGCAACAACAAACCAATCGGCAACAGTAAATATTGTAAGGATATTTGCTATTATCCGATTTTCCGACTTTTGAGCAAGCATTTTGTCTGAAATTTGCGATAATGAATCTTCTATAAATTTTATTTGGTCAAGAATTCCATTATTTGTCAGTTTCTTGTCGAAATAGATTTTAGCATAAGTTTCAGCAATACTTTCTTTTGATAATTTGTAATGTGTGTAAATATCCGACAAATCCAAATTGTTTTTTTCCGCCCTGCCATCCAATTCTGTAGTAAGCAAATCGGAAACACGCTGTTTTATTTGAGAATTTAAATAATCATCTGCATTTATTTTTGTCAAACTCTGTTTCCTTTGTTCATTATCGGACATATCCCACAATTTTATAAATGCCTCTATTTTCTCTTGCGTATTACCAAATTCTAACAGATATTCTAGGTAGTTTTTGTCGCGTTTTTTGTCTGGATTATTGCGGATTTCGGCAATGCCGTTCAGCATTTGTCTGGACGATAATTCCGTATCGAAAAAATTATTTTTGCTTTCAGCTTTTGCATATTTTCGTATGGAAATATGGGAAAAAATCGAATTTTCTTTTTCCTGCTTTGTTGCATCTGTTTTGGTCGGATTTTTCAGGTCGTTCCAATTCAATTCTATTCCTTGCGGCAACGCAATGTCGTTTCTATCTCCGTGATAAAGAACAACAAGCATGTATTTCAAAAAATCCTTATCATATTTTCCATCAACCGAGAGTGCAAATGAAGCTACAGGTCGTAAAATTTCGGGCAATTTATCAATAGCGGCAAACAGTGTTTTCGATACAGTATTTTCTAAAATACCGTTTCCTTTCCAATCCTCAGAAGTGTTCAATTTTATAAAAAGTCGCTTTTCGTCTGCAATGGCTTGAAGAATATGTTTATTAAGATTTTCGACTAAATCCGTTTCTACTCCTTTAATGGGTTTTATTTCCATAGAATCATTCAACGAATTGAGTTTGAAACCATCATAATGTTGCATTTTGGGCAAATTGTCTGCAATCGCACCAATCTGAAAACTGCATTTTTTTAGACTATCTGTATCAATGTTGTAAAAAATGCGAGTGTCATACGCACGGTCGTTTTCGCCTGTGTATTGCCCCTGAATGTGCATTACTGTAAGATATGGAGTGTTTTCGGCTCTGAACACGCACAGAGAGGCATACTCTTTCGATAAAAAGCGTTGTCCGTGCTTGACCTCGTCAAAACAAGTTGGCGCGCTTGCTCTGTTTGGCGTTGAGGCAATTTCATTATAACCGTATTCGGTGGTCAATGCCCCCTTAACTAATTGTTTTATCTCTATTTTTTGCATATCATTTATGATTTATTGTAATACAACAAACTTTCCATATTCGTGTGCCTATTCAATTCTTCTTCTACTTTATTGTTATAAAGCAAATCGGTTACAAAGTTGTAAGTGCCTAATGGCAAGCGATTTTTGGCTTCAAAGTCGTCGCCAAAATCACTACTATTCAATGCGTTTTTGTGTATTTTTAGGTTTATTGAATTTACAGAATAGGCAGTGAAATATGTGTGCGGATAAATAATATTATTTTCAACACCTTCAACAACATCTTTCGCAAACACATATTGCTGACCAAAAAGCTTTTTGATTCTTTCATTCAAACGATATGTAATTCCATTGCCATTTTTATCATTTGGAACAACATATTTATCATCATCGTTGATAATTGAATCCAAAATATCATTTATATTATCCAAATGAGGCAATTTTTCAAATAACAAGTTTTTGCCTTGCACTTGCGAAATAAATGTATCAAAGCTGTTATTTTTCAAGAATTTTTTATAGATAGCCAAATGTATCAGAAAGTAAATCGAAGTGGCTAGTCCAACTTTATCGCTACTCGTCCCGTAGAGTGTATGAAGTATATTTTTTGTTATTTGTTTTTTGCCGACTGTAATGCACTCATCTGTCTCTTTTAGCATCGCGTCCATTCCTCTAAATACTAAGTATTTTCTTGGCGATTTATCCAAAAAATGGTTACAGCCATTTATACAATTTTCAAAACCATCGTCTTCTTTTAATGTTTCGGTTTTTTCAGATTTCGGAACAGCCAATAAGTCACATATTACAAAATCGGTGCAGTTTTCGCAAAAGACATAAGCATAAAAGTATTTCCAAAAACGAGCATCTTGGGATAATTGTTGTGATACTGTTGTTCCATCACTATTTCTAACAGTATATTTGAATCTATCTTTGTATTCGCTTAAAGGATTTTCCTGTTGCAAGCGGACAACTTCTTTTAAAGCATTGATTAAACTTTCGGTTTCATATTTCTCAAAATGCTTAACAAGGTATTTTCCTCCTCTGTTTTTTGCTTTGTCGGGCTTATCCGAAACAGGTGTTTTGCTTTCCATCACACTCTCTGTCTCTTCTTCTTTATCTATTGGCATATTATTGCTTTCTTTGCGTTTCGGAGTTTCGCTTTTATCTGTATTTAGGCGAATTGTTATTGTTGTAGAATCGCCTTGTGTCCAATGTTCTTCCACAAAAAAGGTGTTTTTTTTCTTGTCAAAAACTCGTTTGAATAGGTTGTAGTTATAGCATTTTATCAAACATTCTTTCAGGTTGGTATAAACACCCGAAATAACATCTGCGTTTGAAAACGCTTCGCCTTGTATATCCATAAACTCAAGCGTAAAAGAACCATTTTTTGATACTCCCTTATAATGTTGTTCATTTTTTGTCAAGAATTTTTCAGGGTTTGTTAACTCAATCTGCTTAAAAGCATTTTGCGAATTCCAAAAGTTATTTGCTTGTGCATAACCTGAAAACAGGTCGGTTTTTAAGCCTAAATTAAGGTGTTCGAGCGTATGAAGCACATCGTGCATAAAGTGGGTTTTGCCATTGCCCGAAGCACCCACCACCGCTAATTTGATTTTTTTTGCCATATTGGTATTATTATTAAATTTTATATTCGTTGTTAGATAATGATACGCTTTGTTGTTCGTTATTTTTATTTCTGCTATACCTCTGTAAAGTTGATTGATACAAAAGAGCAAACAATCAATGTAACCAATCCCTGATTCCGAAAAACAAAATATCTTTTTATGAATGTCAAAATGATTATTATTTTCTACGAAACCTTGGGAGTTTGTTGCATTTGGAAAATAATAACTCATATTGGTTTGCAACTGCCCATCTTGTTTAATCGCTGTTTGCAACGCAACAGATAACTTTGCATATTCATCGAAAGTAGAAAAATCGCTTTGTTGTTCACAATTTATAATAGCATACAAAATTGTTTTTTTTCTGTTGGTTTGTTTGATACGCCAAGTGAGGCGAGCGATATTTTCTGTTTCAGGCTTATTGTTTAAATCAATACAAAGTAGAAAAATATCTGCCGAATTACACCAAGTTTGGATATCTTCCTCTATTTTATTGTCTTTTAATTCACTCAAAATTTCATCGGGTGGTATTTCGTTATCGAATGTTATTTGTCGTTTTGGTAACGATAGCCTACCTCCGCCAATATCAAATGTATTTTCCTTATCTTTTACCTTTATCCGCTTCAACCCCCAACGCTTGTCAAAAACATATTCCGCAGTCAATAATTTGTCGAAATTATTGATAACATCATTTGTTGTTTGCTTGTGGTCAGCAAAGGCAAAAACACGTAGGCGAATATTAGGTATTGTTTCGTTCACTGTCAATCGTCTTTTCTATAAGCAAATACAACTAACAAACCCATAATCAATGGCGTAATGTCTATCAGCAAACTCATTGATAAACTCATGATTATCAATCGTTTTTCTATTTGTCGAACTTCAGGAAATTCTTCTTTTGCTTTGTTTATTTCACTTTGCGGATTAGGATTAAACAATTCCGTAAAAAATTCAAACAATTCTCCAATACCTTCCACTCTGTTTACATCAGGCATTGTAATAATTTCTCGCATTGTTTTGTCTTTTTCATCAAGAATACTGGATTTTTCTAATGAACCATACAAATCATTTACTTTTTTTACAATATCATTTTTTATTGATAATTGATTTTCTTTTTTTGTATTCTGACGATTAAATTTTTCGTACTCTTTGTTGATTTCAATGCATATAGTATCTGCTTTTTTCAAGTTGAGAAGCTCTTCTTTCAAATTTTGGACTTTTTTCCAATTCTCGGATTCTTGTAATCTTTTTAATGCTTGTTCGTGATTTCTATTATTGGCTTCCAATGTGACAATTCTCGGATTTTTTTCATCTGTCGTGTAATAATAAGTTGTTCCATCGTCACGAACACCTCCTTTTGAAACAGAAGTCCTTTGTGGCAATGATTTGATTTCTTCATTGTTGTCAGCAATCTTCTTCTCCAAATCACTTACCTTGTCTAAAATACTTGTACCTAATGAATTTGTTTTTGCTGTTATTTCATTCGATATCTTCTTGCTTATTTTTGCTACAAACGTATGACTGTATTTTACAGCAGTATCCATTCGTTGTGTTTGACTGACATTGTTGTAGAAATGAAAAAAGTTCATGGTCAATGGTGCAAAAAGTACTACAAGATAAAAAATTAAATATGCAATCAAGTGTTTACCTCGTGTAATCATATATACAAGCCAAAATAGAGTAAGCCCTATCAAAATGGAAAAGAACCACTCAAAAACTTTTGTTGGAGTGTCGGTTTTTATAAAAAGTGAAGACAAACCGTCATGCATTACCCAACAACTTAATATCAAAAATCCAATTACAAAAATCCAATGTAAAATCTCCCACAACGGATAACTGGTATCGTTTCCTGTCCACTTTAAAATTTTGAAAGATATTTCATTTTTCTTTTTACTGTAACTTGGGATTGCATCTAAATTATCATCCAATTTTCGTTTGGAGTAACTTTTGTAAAAAGTAAAAACCATACATCCAATAATAAAAAACAGCACGAGCATATTGATATAAAATAACGTTTCTGGCTTTTCGGCATCATTATTATAGGTCGCCAATTTGTAAACGAGATATAGGCAAGGAATAGTTATTACACCACTGTTAAAAAACCATTTAAAGAAATAAATTGTTATGTCTTTGAATTTGGAGAATATTTTTTCTTTCATTATTTATAGATTGTTGTTTGATTATTAATTGGTTTTATTTGATTTTAATGGATTACACAAAGCGCACATAAACGCAAACAATACAATAATTTCCAATGCTTCGCCTACAGCATCAACGCCAAAACCTGGTATCAACCGTCCTGTGAAAGGCACGAACCAATAGTATGACACTAAAAGATAAAGCGTAACGCCAATCCACAAATTACCTGCAAGTAGTCGCCCAATGAGTTGGCGATTGATAGTGAAATTTTGCGGTTTTTCCCGCCAAGTATCTCCAATGCTGAACCAATAGATAAAAACACCTAATGCCAACACACCGAACAACAGCCCAAACCATCCCCAACCTCGCAACGAGCCAAGATAAACAGCAGGCACACTTACATCGTTTAATATCACAGGCGATTGTCCTGAAGAAACGAGTTGGTGAAAATTATTGTCTTCGCTGTAAATATCATAATCATCGCCTTTGCCCGCATTTACTTTTTCAGCATAATGGCGCATCACTTCCATCCATTGCATATCACTTTCGGTATAAAGATAACCTGCCTCTTTTACTTTGTCGGGGTCTATGCAATTTTCAACACGACGGGTACTCCTGCCGTAATCTATTTTTTCAGGATTTGACAAAAACACTTTTGCTCCAACTACTGCAAGAATGCATATACCCATTCCTAATACTAATAGTCCCGCAAAATTGTTCCATCTTTTTTTCTTTTCGTAGTATTTTGTGGCGGATAACATCAAAACAATCCAACAAAAAACAATACCAAAAATATTGATAAAAAAACCATTATCGGACATCCCAATAATAACAAAACAACAAGAAATGACTAATGAAATAAATAACCACCCAAAAGATTTATTGTGCGATTTCTCAATTTGTTTTTGAAAAAACGCACTCAAAGAAAACAGCAAAATCAGTACGGCAAGCGCAGTTCCGAAGTTACCTAAAATGCCGATAATAACAGCCAAAGCGATATAAGCAATGAAAATCAGAATAATTTTTGCGTATCGTTTTATAAACTTAAACACGCATTTAATTTTCCCATTAAACCAACTCAGTTGTTTCAACTTATCTGTAATTTTATTCTGTTTTGAAAGTAACTTTTGCCGTATGCTTTTATAAAAATTACGGATTTTTTGTTTAAATGCTAACGCTTTTTGCTTGATAAAAGGATTTTTGTTTATGCGTTTTATAAATTTAGCCAAACTATCAGATACTAAAAAAACAAATAGCAATGCTGCAAGCAAACATCCAACAATCATAAAAACGGTAAAATGATTATCGTTCAGCAAATCTATTTTTTGCCAACGCCAAATTTTCCAAAGTCCTAAGACATCATCAGCTATATAACTTTCTTCAATTGGTGCTATGAAACTATTGTAAATTTTACCAGTAGCACAACTCGTAACAACTAGTATCAAAATAGTAAGGGTTATTCTTGTAATAGTCGTAAATTTTATTTGAACAGGTATCTTTTCAATTTTTTTGAATTGCAAAAATTGCGGTAATTTTAAAGGATTCAGGTATTGTAAATTCTTATTATTGAAATATGCTCTATTAATCAGTATAATTAATAAAAACATTGCAAAAAGCGAAAACAAAGTTGTGAGATACGAAACAGGATATATCTTTTCAAAGTAGGGATATGTAAAGGTCAGTTTTTCGGCAATCAAAAGTTTCTGATTTAAGAAAAACCAAAACAAAGTGAACATACCTATGATATAATATACAGCATCGTATTTTTTATTTTTGTCATCTGAATTTGTAAATCCACCAAAAGGGAAAGATAAAAACAAAAGGATAGATAGAAGCAACCACGCTACAAACAACAATTTGTGTTTTGACAGATAAAATCCTTTGTCTAAAATTCGTACTTTATAAGTAATTCCGCCCGTTACAAGTTGTTGTTTTGCCACTTTGATTTTAGGAATAAAATTACCCGAAGTTGCTAATTGCACTGTATCTCTTTTGCTGGTTTCTTGAAAAATCAAATTATTGTCTTTTGCTGAAAGTTCGCAAACATATTCCGAAAGTGCATTTGAAAATGCAGGAATGTAAAAATCCGTAGGCATTGGGTATGATTTCAGCAATTGTTTTAGATAAACACCTGTTTCCGATTTTTCAGCAGTTTCGTGTATTGTTTTTGTTGGAATAGTGGTGGTTATGGCTTTAGGAAAAGTTACAGAAAAAGTATTGTCTTTTCGTGTAACTTTTATATGCCCTGCTCCCCATTCGGTAAACATTTGTACAGGTTTTGCAAAATAACTACGAATGCTGTCGTGGAAATATTTGTCATCATTCTTTCTTACACTCCAACTACTCATTTTGAAGAATTGAAGTTTGAAGTCATCACTTGTTGGTAAAGTATCTGAAAAACAATAACTGAGTCCGTTTATTTTTGTTGTTTTATCAAGGATAACAATGCTGTATTTATTGTCGTCTTTGAAAACAAATGATTCAAAATATTTTTCGCCTTTTTCTATTGCAGTTAACGTGTCTGAATTTATTTTGTCTTTTAAAACATCTTTCAGCATATTGTATTTGTTATCAACTTCTTTTAACAAATTGATTATTTCGCCACCACTATAATGTTGTGAAAATATCTGCACATCACTATTTTCATTTAGAATGTGATTGTTTGGGTTTTTGTTATTTACAAAATAGTACAAACAACTATCTTGATTATTGATTTTGTATGAATATATGCTATCAGAGTAATGTACGGTCATATACTCTTCAGGCACGCCTTTATAGCATACATCGGAGTTTTCACCAACGGTAAAACTATTACTTTGTGGCAAATCAAACGCTGTAATGGAAAAATACAGACGGTTTTGTGTGTGATTAACATAACTACCAACAATACACACGCAGACAATTACAATCAGTGGAATCAGTATAATGGGTAAAATTTTATTCAATTTCATCTGGTCATTTTTTTTATTTTTTTGACATGAAAAAAGCGTGAAACCTACCTTGCCGCTGTACAGTTGTTCCACGACCTACAATATTACTTGTATATAATAAATATTTATAATATTTACCCCGAATAAGTTAAGTCCACACTACGCGTGAATATTCACTTGATTGCTTCGGGATTGTATTGTTTGTGGAACTTTGTACAGCCTGAAACCAGTAAATGCTTTTTTAATACATTGAATCAAAAAAATATTTTTATTTTGATTCAGGGGCAAATATATGAATTTTTTTCCATGTCAATATTTTTTAATAAAGGATTTATAGGTCACAAAAAACAACCGAGTATAAAAATCATTTATACTCGGTTGGCGTGGTAAAATACACTTTGCAGAACCTAATTATATTCCGGCAAATATTATTATTTTATAAATTCCGGCAGCGAGTAGGGCACTTACAGGAATTGTCAAAATCCAAGCCCAAAGTAAATTGATTGTAACGCCCCAACGAACTGCCGAAAGTCGTTTTGTTGCGCCTACGCCAATAATTGCTCCGGTAATAGTATGAGTGGTGCTTACCGGAATTTTCAAAAATTCAGTTAAATATAAAGTAAATGCTCCTGCGGTTTCGGCAACCATTCCTTCCAATGGAGTTACTTTGGTAATTTTTGAGCCCATAGTTTTTACAATTTTCCAACCGCCCGACATTGTTCCTAAGGAAATCATAGTGAAACAAGCAAAAGCAACCCAATCCGGTAAATCGTTGATAGATTCTATTCCCATTCCAAGTCCTAACGGGTGCGAGGCAATTAAAGCTGCCGCAATAATTCCCATTACTTTTTGAGAATCGTTCAATCCGTGACCAATACTGAACAGCGCCGACGAAACCAACTGCAACTTTTTGAACCACCATTCCGCTTTGTGCGGATTCGCTTTTCGGCAAATATTTAAAACAAGCAACGAAAACAGAAAAGACATTATCATACCGATAATAGGAGCGAGGAAGATAAAAGCCGCGATTTTTAGAATAATTGTATTTTGTATCGCGCTAAAACCGCTTGCCATAATTGCCGCGCCTGCAAATCCGCCAATTAGCGTATGCGACGACGACGACGGAATGCCAAACCACCAAGTAGATAAATTCCAAATAATAGCGGCAATAATTCCGGAAAGAATTACAGGCAGCGTAATAAATTGTTCGTACACAGTTTTGGAAACCGTATTCGCAATTCCAAATTCTCCGATAAGATATTTTGCAATAAAAAAAGCTACAAAATTGAAAAACGCAGCCCACAAAACCGCTTGCAGCGGAGTAAGTACTTTTGTCGAAACAATGGTCGCAATGGAATTTGCTGCATCGTGAAAACCATTGATATAATCGAAAACAAGCGCTAATACAATAATTGTAATAAGTATCGCCATAATATTAAGCGTATTTTACGATAATGGTTTTGAGTACGTCGGCTATGCGGTACGCCTTGTCGGTAGTGTTTTCGAGAAGTTGAATAATTTCTACTTGCTTCACTAATTCAATCGCGTTTTTCTCGTTTTCAAACAGCGCGATAATAAAATTTTCATATACATCGTCGGCGCTATTTTCTATTTCGTGCAGTTTGGTGCATTGTATTCTAACTTCTTTCGGATTTCGTTTTAGTTTGTCTAATTCGTCAATCGCTTTTTCGATACATATTACGCCTTCTTTTATATAATCCGCCATTTTGCGCATACTTTGCGACAATTCTTCGGGTTTATATAAAATAATTCGTTTTGCCGAAGCGTTTATCATATCCAATACATCGTCGATTTGAGAAGCCAACGCGTGAATATCTTCGCGGTCGAAAGGAGTGATAAAGGTTTTATTCAGTTCGTCGAAAATTTGGTCGGTAAGTTTGTCGCAATGCGTTTCTACTTGTTTAATTTCGCTATAAATTATTTTTCGTTTATCGTGGTCGGAGGTGTGAACAAAGGTTATCAGCAAATCTGCCGCTTTTATTAAATCTTCGGTTTGTCCTTTTAGTAAAGGAAAAAATTTACTTTCTTTTGGTAAGAAAATTTGAAAAAAACGATTTATGCCCATAGGAATTAGTTTTTAGTTGGCACAAAAGTACGACAAAATGTAAAAATAAAGTTGTCAATAAACCTTAAAGTAATATAAAATTAATGTTGTAGAAATATTAGGAATATAATTTATTCGATAATATGGTAGAAATGCTTTTTATTCCGCTTTTCATAATTATTTTTCTAAAAAGTGGGAAATAAATAAGCGGGCTTTTGATATTTTTTAATAAAAGTTTTCGCCTTATCTTGCGCACTATTTTTTTGTAACTTTTATTGGGATTTTTTTTATTTTTGTTTAAAACATTGCTAAGTTCATAAGAACTCTGCAACGCATAACTTATTCCTTCGAGTGAACTTGGACTGATAAAACCTGCTGCTTCACCGATTAAAAATATTCCTTTTTTGTTTTGGCAGGACTTCTGAAATATTGTTGGACGAAGTACTTGACAGGCTTCTGTTTTTTGCGGATTTTCCAACTTAAATCCATATTTCGCCATTTTTTGTTTCAGTTTTTCAAAGTTTTCGCGCGCGTGTTTCATTTTGAATGCGCCGCCGAAAATGAAATCATTATCTTTTGGCAAACCCCAAGCATAACAATCGGTTGTGTCAGAATCAAAAATGCTTGAATAAAACGACACCGAATGATAATCCGGAAACCATTGTTGAATGGCGAGATATTTTCGTATTTTGAGCTTAGGATAGAAAATACGCCGGACAATAGAATTAGCACCATCTGCGCCTACAATAAATTTCGCTTTGATTGTTGATTTTTTATCAGCTTGGACGACATCTAATTCAAATTCGTTATCAATTTGTTCTATCTTAGCGCAAAAAGCGTTATCCAATATTTCTACATTTGAAGGAATAAGAGAGCGCAACCATTGGTCAAATTTCAATCTGTCCATATTCAAATAAAACCGTTGATAGTTGCGTATTTTGTTTGCATCGACATCAATGGTTTTAACGCTAAAAATTTGTGGGTCAACTAAAATACTTTTGGGCAGCGTAAGGTTAAATTTTGCTAAAATTTTTTGAGCATCAGGCGCCAGCAATCCGCCGCAAGGCTTGCGAAAACCTGTGCCTTCCTGATTGCTTTTATCTATTGCAACTACTTTGAAATTCTGCGATAAAAGTCTTGCAAGATTTGCTCCTGCCGGTCCCAAACCTATGATAGCAATGTCGTACATAAAAGGTGTTCTCTGTGTATTTTTTATTTTTAAAAAATTACTCTAAAACGGAAAAAGTTGCAGGGCAATTCAAAATACCACTTTTGATAAATCCTAACATTGTATTTATTTCTTCATTCGTGTAGCCACCTGAAATAGATAATGCGCCAACTGTAATTTCATCTCTTACCATAGGATAGCTGAGTATATTTCCATCGCATACAATTGGTAAACATTTGTTTATGTTGTTTCGAGTCATATCAGCCCACTTTTGTTTAAACTCAGGATAAAGTTTTATGTGTAATTCTAGCCAAGAACTATATTGCACACTCTCGGCGGTTGCCATTTTTACGGTTTCTTTATTAAGTGGTATAAAATTGCTCGTTTTTACGGCAATCAATTCGTAATAAATTTCATTGAAATGAGACTCTTCATTCCATATAAAAGAAACATCGGTCGGAAGCAGTTTTTGTATTTCTTCACTGTGGAATAAAGAATCGAGATAGTTCTTTTCGCTTCTTAGCGCAATGCCAATTACAGGACTTTCACTCGAATGCCTTTCTCTGCCCGACAACATAAAAAAAGCCAATAGGTTGGATTCAGGCGTCGGAGTTTCTGTTGGTCGTCCGAAATGATTGAATATTAATTCTGAAATTTCATAAGCAGGGTAGGATTCATAAACAATTATTTCGCCTTTCTTTTCTAACAAATCGGGTAGTATTTCAAAATTTTCCTTAGGAAAATAAGTGACCGAAAACTTTCCATTTTCGAGGATTGTAAAATCTTTTACTTTGTACACAGATTTTATCCGCTCAATAATTGCTAGCTGTGCTTCTTCTTGTTGTTGCAGCGAACAATTGCTTGTAAAACTTACTTGAATGGTGGTTGGTTTTTGAAATAAATTACAGGAAGTAAGTGCCAAACAAGCACACATAAATACGAGTTTGAATAATTTCATATAGTTCATAGCAGTTTAGTTTTGATTATAATCTTACAAAGATAAGAAAATTGTCGGTATGGTTGGCTATTTCCCAATTTGTTAAAATTTAACTTTGTAATCTGAAAATTTATACCGATTTTTGTATTCAAACTTTAAAAACATTTTGTGATATGGTGAAAAAACATTTAAAATACGCTTTTATCGCGCTATTTATTTTCTTTTCGGGTTGTGGCGTAATGAAACAAATAAACATTTTTTCGTTGGAAGACGAAAAAACTTTTGGCAACGAAATGTATCTGCAAATACAAAATTCTCCGGTCGATTATCCTTTGGTACACGAAGCTAAAAACCCCCAACTTTACACTCACGTTAGGCGAGTACTGAACACAATTCTCAAATCGGGACAAGTAAATTTTGTAAACGAATTTGAATGGAGCATACAAGTGATTGACTCGGACGTGCAAAATGCTTTTGCTTGCCCCGGCGGAAAAGTATATGTTTACTCCGGACTTATAAGTTTTTTGGATAACGAAGCACAGCTTGCAGGAGTTCTTGCTCACGAAATAGCGCATATACATTGGCGTCACTCGACTCGACAAATGACTCAGAAACATGGAATTGCCGCGTTACAACAAGTAGTATTGGGAGATAATGCAGGACAAGTTGTTACATTGTTGTCGCAAATTTCGGGAGAATTGGGAGGCTTGGCTTTCAGCCGCTCCGATGAATATGAAGCCGATGCAACCGCAGTAAGTTTTTTAAGTCATACCGAATATAATCCTTTGGGTGTTGCCGGATTTTTTGAAAAATTAGAAGCAGCAGGACAATCGGGCGGCTCAATTACATTTTTGAGTACTCACCCTTCGCCACCCGACCGTATCGCAAAAATACGTGAAGCTTGGGTTGCCAACGGCAGCAAAAAAGGTAATGATTTTGTTGACCGTTATAAAGAAATGAAAAAATACGCAGGAAATATTAAACGATAAATAATCTCGGATTTGCTGAAACAAAAACGGAAAAGCAATCGCTTTTCCGTTTTTTATTTTATTGTTTTCGCTTCTGTTATTTTATAACAACTATATTTACCGCGTTTATACCTTTTTTTCCTCGTTCCAATTCAAAAGTTACCATATTTCCTTCGGCAATGTTTTCGGGCGCGTTACTGATATGAAAGAAATATTTTTCGGTCGAAGATAAATCTTTGATAAATCCATAACCCTTGTCAGCATTGAAATGTTCGACACGACCTTTCATCGGTTCTTCTTCCACATCTTCTCTTTTGGGCGTAGAAACCGCGATAGTTTCCAAATCTATTTCTTGTTTTTTATCAGGATCGGGCGGAGTGCTTGTTATCATTCCGTTTTCATCTACATAAGCAATCATATCTTCGAATGATTTGCCGCCCGCGTTGGTTTTACGCTCTTCTTTGCGTTTCAACTTTTCTTGTTTCTTGCTTTGTTTTCTTTTTTCTAATTCTCGTTTTCCAAATGAATTTGCCATTAATATTGTTTTATGTTTAGAGTTTTGTAACTGTTTTCTTGCGATTTAAAAGATATAACACCGATTGCAAATATATTGTAAAAAGTGTTTCGCGATAATCGCGACCTGTTAATACTTCAAACAAGTAGTTGATTTTGAGGTGGACTTTGACGATGAGAAGTCCCGCAAAATACGGCGGAACGAAGCATTGTTAAGAAAAATTCAATATAAACTCTATTTGTTCTGCCTACAAAGATACTGAATTAATTCGGATTATTTCTTAGAATTATAAAATTTGTTTTTTATTGAAAATAAATGAAATCGCACCATTTTTTGAGCTTGTAGAAATAAGTAAATTTTGCTATCTTTGCAGCCCTTTATTTTAAAGCGTAAATATGTCAAATATTATTAAAATTCGGAAAGGGCTCGATATTGCACTCAAAGGAGGAG
>JGI994J12354_10001729_pt1 | contig 21924 bp, 13 predicted proteins | sample IntmicLarv3ML3BL_FD_12354 | JGI IMG/M metagenome (IMG submission 12354) | reverse complement strand
GGGGGGGGGGGGGATATGAACAAACTAACGATTTTCACACTTATTTTATTACTTTTGAGCGTGTCTGTCAGCGTATTTGGCGTAAAGAGTCAAGACGGATTATGGGAGTGTGCGTTTAATGATGAGATGGAAGCGGAGATCTTAGCGTATCACGGTACGGAAGCTGAAATTGTAATCCCTGAGTTTGTGGACGGCTATCAAGTTATAGCTATCGGCGATGAAGCGTTCAGAGGACGTTATGACTTAACCGCAATAACCCTACCGGAGAGCATTATGAGCATCGGAAATAATGCTTTTCGCAACAGTTCAATAACAACAATCAACCTTCCTGATAATATATTTTCTCTCGGAAACGGTGCTTTTGCGAGCTGTTTAAAATTAACTTCTATCATTATTCCACCCTATATAACAGAAATAAGCACGTCTATTTTTTGGGGTTGTACAAACTTGACATCGATAACTCTTCATGATGAGGTGTCCACAATAGGATACGGTGCGTTCGCAATGTGCGCGAACTTAGAAGAATTAGCGTTACCGGAGAGTGTTATTGCCATAAAAGCTGATGCGTTTTACGGCTGCTCTAATTTGAAGGAAATTGCCTTACCAAAAAAACTAACAGTATTAGGCGAAGGAGTTTTTGGAGATTGCGTTAGTTTGGCAAAAATTGAAATACCCGAAGGTGTTACATCAATAGGCGCATACACTTTTAGTAAGTGTTCAAGTTTAACCGAGGTCATTTTGCCTAATAGCATAACATCAATAGGTGAGACGGCCTTTACTAACTGTTCAAGCCTAACCAAAATCACTTTGCCTGAAAGTATGGAAAAAATAGGTGAAGGAGCTTTTTGGGGTTGCGCAAGCTTAGTTTCCATAGATATTCCGATGAGCGTAACCTCTATAGGATCTGCGACTTGGGCTGACTGCGAGAACCTTGAAAGTATAAACGTTGCGGAAGGCAACAAAAATTACGTGAATGTTGACGGGATTTTGTTTAACATTGATAAAACCCTGCTCTTGTGTTATCCCAGCCAAAGAAAAGGGGCGTACATCGTACCGGATTCTGTAACAGAAATTTCCATCTTAGCTTTTAACAAATGCAAATATTTAACTGAGGTGACTATTCCAAATAGTGTGGAAGTAATGGAGATAAACTTTGGGGCATGCGAAAACCTTACAGCAATCAATATTTTAGAGGGGAATCAAAATTACACCGATATTGACGGGGTACTTTTTAACAATAACAAAAAACGACTCATCGCTTACCCGGGAGGAAAAGAGGGGGCGTACATCATACCTTCAAGCGTGACAGAAATTATGTATAGCGCATTCTTTGGATGTCCCAAATTAACCTCTGTCACTATCCCGAAGAGTGTTAAAAATGTTTCCGGAGGCTTTAAAGATTGCCCCTTATTAGAGTCGGTCACACTTTCCGAGGGTATAAAGAGTGTTGAAAACTACACCTTCGATAATTGCCCCGATTTGACCGAGCTTGCCCTACCGGATAGCCTTACAGATATCGGTAACCTTGCTGTTTCGGGCGATAATAACTTAAAAGCAATAAATGTTTCGGATAAAAACAGAACCTACACGAGCATTGACGGAGTTTTGTTTAGAAAGGGCAAGTCGGAAATCGTTATTTATCCTAACAAAAAAGGCGGAGAATACGCCATACCCGATGGTGTTAAAAAAATTGGCGGTTACGCTTTTTATGAGTGTACAGAGCTTACGGCCATTGAGATTCCCTCTTCCGTCACATCAATAGAAGGTCGTATTTTTGAAGGATGTACGGAGCTGACCTCAGTGATAATCCCAGACTCTGTAACGGAAATGGGGTCGCGCACTTTTGCGTACTGTGAAAAACTAAAATTTGTTTATATCCCCGAGAGTGTTACCAAAATAGGTTACGGTATGCTTCTTGGCAGCAATGATGCGATAATTATAACGCCAAAAGGGTCTTTTGCCGAAGAGTACGCAAAGAAAAATAATTTCCGTTTTTCAAACGAATTAGTCGATTAAAGAGCAGGTTTCACGAGCGGCATTGATGCCTTAACATCTAAGCGTAAATCCGCGAAATTATCCTTTAGAAAATAGCGATAACCGGCAGCGGCAACCATCGCGCCGTTGTCGGTGCAAAGCTTAAAGGGCGGAACAGAGACGGAAATGCCCTCACGCTCGCCACGCTGTAAAGCCAGCTCGCGAAGGCGGCTGTTTGCCGCAACACCACCTGCTAAAACGAGCTGATTTGGCTGATATTTGTCTGCAGCCATAAAGAGTTTAGTGATGAGAACCTGCATAACCGCTTCTTGAAATGACGCGGCAATATCCGCAACATCTAGTTTTTCACCGCTCATCTCTGCCTTTTTCAGGTAGGTGCTGAGGGAGGTTTTGACCCCGCTAAAGCTGAAATCCAAAGTGTTGTTTAACATTGCCTGCGGAAATTTAATGGCGTTTTTGTCCCCGCTTTTGCTGATTTTGTCTATTGCCGGTCCACCCGGATATCCTAAATCTAAAATTCGCGCTGCTTTATCCAAAGTTTCGCCCGGGGCATCGTCCAAAGTACGTCCTAAAATCTCATACTCCCCGTGGTCACGCATATGTATCATATGACTGTGCCCGCCGGAAACGACCAAAACTATTGCCGGTAACTGCGGCTCGGGGCGTATGTCCCCCTCTTCACGCAGCCAATTGGCGTATAAATGCGCTTCTAAGTGGTTTACACCGATTATCGGGATATTATGCACGTAAGCAAAGGTTTTTGCGCCCATAAGCCCCACAACAAGGGAGCCGATAAGCCCGGGACCGTTTGCCATAGCTATAGCATCAATATCTTTGGGCGTAACGTTCGCCTCAGCTAATGCGGATTTTATCGCGAGCGGAAGATATTCAAGCTGCTTTCTGGACGCAATCTCCGGCACAATACCGCCCCAAACAGCGTGAAATTTCTCTGATGAGCTGACGATATTTGAAAGTATTTCGCGACCATCCTTAACGATAGCCACCGAGGTCTCGTCACAACTGGTCTCAATGCCAAGTATAAGGGTCATTTAACTATTCTATCCCCAAATCCCGTATGGTGAAGAGCGGCTCAAACATATAGCCACGTGAGGTAACAAGCTCTTCTGCCCCGTCAAGACGGTCGATTATCGGCATAACGATTGCAACCTTGCACCCGAGCTTTTCCAACGCCTCAATAGCTTTTAATGAAGACTCGCCTGTGGTAACAGTATCTTCAAGTATAGCGACAGTTTCATTTCCGCTTATAGGACCTTCCACCTGCTTCTGTTTGCCGTGGTCTTTTGCTTCTTTTCGCACGATAAATGCCTTGATCGGCTTTCCTTCATATTCGCTTACTACCGCAACCGCTGCGGCTATCGGGTCTGCGCCCATGGTTAGACCACCTGCTGCCTCAATACCAAGCTCAACAAGCCGCTTATGCATAACTTTACCTATAAGTTGCGCACCCTTAGGATCTAAAGTTACTAGGCGACCGTCAAGGTAAAAATTGCTCTTTTTGCCCGACGCTAACACGAAATCGCCATGAAACAACGCGTTATTTTTTATAATTTCTAAAAGTTCTTGTCTCTCATTCATTCTTTTTTCTAATTCCTTCCACGAGTCCTGTTATTACATTTGGAGTTACCTCAGGAGCTTTTCCACCACCACCGCCACCGGCGCTCGGTTTCTTTGTTGCGCCCTCATTTTCGTAGGTGCTGTTATCCTTTTTAGAACCTTGTCGACGCGCGCCCTTGCCTGATATATAACGAGATGGCGTTCTGTTTAGTTTAGTTCCATCCTTAACATCATTTAATCTCTTTAACTGATCTTCATCGCGTTTGTGTTCAGCAGCAACTATCGGTTGCGCTACAGCCATATATTCTCGCCAAATAGGAGCCGGAACAGTTCCACCAAAAGTGCCTGCCATACGAGTATTGTCACGGTTTCCAACCCACACAGCTGTCACGAGATCTTTTGTATAACCCACAAACCATGCATCACGGTGGGAGTTTGTTGTACCTGTTTTACCAGCCACAGAGAACGATGAACGTGCTCCCGTACCTGTACCACGGTTAACAGCGTTTGTCAACATTTTAGTCATCATCTCAGCAACACTTATAGGTATTACACGCTCAGGAGTCTTTTTCTGCTCATATATTATCCTATCTCCCTTAGCAATAGCTGCTATAGAGTACACTTCATTTCTAACACCGTTATTAGCCAGCACGGTATAAGCCCCGCAAAGCTCTAAAGGTGTCACTTCAGAAGCGCCGAGCGCAGAGGAAAGATACGGATTTATCGTTGATTCTATGCCCATTGCCTTTGCAACTATAACAACATCTTCCATTCCAATGTCTTGTGCAACCCTTACAGCAACCACGTTTTTTGAGTTTTGTATGGCAGAACTGAGGGTTATAAATCCGGAATACGAACCGCTGTTCTTCGGCGACCAATTGCCAATTTTTAACGGAGTATCCTCAACAATAGTCCTATCTGTATACCCACGCAAAAGAGCAGTAGTATAGATAATAGGTTTAAAGCTTGAGCCCGGCTGACGCTTACCTTGGGTTACAACATTATATTGATTGCTCTTATAGTCTATACCGCCAACCATTGCCTTTATCGCACCGGTTTTCGCATCAATAGTCACCAGCGCACCTTCCGTTATTCTTCGCCCGCGGTTTGCCGCTATTCTCTTTCGAACTACATCGTCCGCAGTTTTTTGAAGGCGCGGATCAAGAGTTGTATAAATGTCAACACCTATCTCATAAATTAAAGTATCAGCCTGCTCCTTGCCAAAAAGGTCAGACACCTCTTTTAACAAGACATAATCCATATAGTACGGCGCCGGACTATTTAAGGTGGAGTCAGACTTTAACGGTGGATTCATCACACCGAGTGGCTCATTTACGGCAGCAGTACACTCACCTTGGGAGATAAAGCCATTTTTGTACATGGTAACTAAAACAGTATCGCGTCTGCGTTTTGACTGTTCAGGGTGTTTATAAGGATCGTATCCATAAGGATTTTTTGGGATTCCTGCTATAAGCGCTGCTTGCGACAAGGTCAACTTGTCAGGACTAACACCAAAGTATGTTTGCGCCGCGGTTTTCACACCATATGAACGAATACGGTTCGGGTTTGAACCATAATATATTTGGTTGAGATATGTTTCCAAAATCTCTTCTTTGGAGTATCTCTTTTCGAGCTCAAGGGCTATTGCTATCTCTTGAAGCTTTCTGGTAAGCACTTTTTCGTTTGTCAAATAGAGATTTCTTGCAAGCTGCTGTGTTATGGTGCTTGCTCCCTCTTTTGCAGACATAGTGCTTATATTTTTTGTCATAGCGCGCAGAATACCTATGGTATCAAAGCCGCCATGCGAATAAAAGCGGATATCTTCCACCGCTAATGTAGCATCAGCGACACGTCCCATATCGCTGAGTTTTATAACTTCCCTATTCTCTTTATATACTCTTCCGAGAAAACTTCCGTCAGCTGCGAAAACACGTGTCGGAGACGGCGGGTTTATATCGCTTAGTCGGCTTTCTTCCGGTAAGGTATTTTTTACAGAGAGCCAGACGCTCGCTGAAACTCCTATGCCAAAAGCGAAGACAAGCAATATAAATATGGAGATATTTCTGCAAAAGAAATAAAACTTTGCTCTGGCCATCTTTCTGTTTAATGATTTTTTACCTGTTGTCATAATTACAATTCCCAATAATACTATTATATTGTAGCATATTTTCATACATATTGCAATTATTTTTTTAACGTTTAAGCTGATTTTTTAATCTTTAACCTTTCTTTCGTGAAATTTCGCGCATTTTGTATAAAAGTTTATCAATTTCATTTCAGCGAAAAGAGGTTATTTTGTGTATATCGGCGAAATTTTAAATAAAAGAGCAGTCGATGATTATGAAGATAAATAATATAAAATTGAATACCGATGACCTCATAAATGACTTTATCGCGCTTGCCTCAATCAGCGGCATTTCACGAAACGAGGCAGAGATTGCGAGCGTTATTGAGCAGAGAATGCGAGCAATCGGCGCACGTATTACTTACGATAAGATAAGCGAGATTATCGGCGGAAACACCAATAATATGCTTATCACCCTTTCTCCGAGCGATGAAGAGATGGCTAAACTTGACCCCATAATGTTTTGCCAACATATGGATACTGTTGAAGATACAAAAGAGCTTAAGGCGAGCGTAGAGGGAGAATACATTAAAAGTGACGGCACGACCATTCTCGGCGCAGACAACAGAGGCGCTATAACCTCTATATTAAATGCGCTTGAGTATTTGCATAAAAACAGATTGCCGCACAGAGAGATTGAAGTGCTGATAACTGTAGCCGAAGAGCTCGGCGTTATGGGGAGTAGCGCGCTCGACTACTCAAGTTTCAAGTCAAAGCAAGCTATAGTTATTGATGGTGGCGGACGCATGGGCAAGATATACAAGAGTGCGCCTGAACATTACAATATCTCCTTTGATTTCAAAGGAAAAAGCGCGCACGCCGGTATGGCACCGGAAAGCGGGATAAGCGCGATTTCTATGGCAGCAAACGCTATTTCACGGATGCCGTTATCCCGTATTGACTATGAAACAACGGCAAACATCGGCGTGATACAGGGTGGTGAGGCGACAAATGTCGTTACTGATTTCGTTCACGTCAAGGGTGAAGCGAGAAGCCGTAACCACGAAAAGACGGTCATGCAGTTAGCGGCAATGGAAGACGCGGCTAAAGCAGCAGCTAAAGAGATGGGCGGCACGGTTGATGTCTCAACAGAGCTTATGTATCCGCCGTTTAATATCTCCTGCGACCATCCGCTGTATGAAAAGATTGCAGAACTTTACGCGGAACTTGGGATAAAAGCGGAAGCCGCAAATACCGGCGGCGGAAGTGATGCCAATTATCTTAATCAAAATGGCATTTACACTCTTCTCCTTTCAGCGGGATATGAGAACGCACACAGCAAAGATGAAAGGTTTTTTATAGAAGAGTTGATAAATTTTACAAAAATTATTGTAATTTTATGCCATAACCCCTTGACGAATGGGAAATAAATGTGTATCATAGAAAAATACAGAAAAACTCGGGCTGACAATTTGCCAGATATAATGAGTGCGGTATGTTATAATGTTTTTAAGGATATAAAATCTAGATGGCGAATAAAAATTTAATAATAGTTGAGTCTCCCACAAAGACCAGAACCATAAAGAACTATTTGGGGAATGGCTATGACATAGTGGCATCAATGGGGCATATAAGAGACCTTCCCAAACAGAGCTTAGGGGTTGACCTTGAGAATAACTTTGAGCCAAAATATACAACCATAAAGGGTAAAAGCGATCTCATGAAGAAGCTTAAAAGCGCTATTGAGAAAGCAGATAACATATATCTCGCAACAGACCCTGACCGTGAAGGAGAGGCGATAGCTTGGCACATAAGCGAGGCATTTAAGCTGAAAAATCCGAAGAGGATTGAGTTTAATGAGATAACAAAGAGCGCTATCACAAACGCTATTGAGCATCCGCGCGAGATAGATATTGACCGTGTTGATGCGCAGCAAGCGCGGCGTGTGTTAGACCGACTGGTTGGGTATCAGCTCAGTCCGCTGCTTTGGCGAAAAGTACGAAGAGGACTTTCCGCCGGGCGCGTTCAAAGCGTTGCCGTAAAGTTAATTGTTGACCGCGAACGAGAGATTAACGCGTTTACAGCAGAAGAGTATTGGACGATTATCGCAAACTGTACGCATGACAAAAGCGAGATTTTCGAAGCAAAACTGATAACCGCGGACAATGAAAAACTAAAGATAACCAACGACAAGGACGCGTACAAAATAGAAAGTGACCTCAAAGGCGAAACGTATAAGGTTATAAATATTAAAAAGGTTGACCAAAAACGTAATCCGCCGCCGCCTTACATCACGAGTACGTTGCAACAGGAAGCATCAACTAAGTTGAATTACAGCTCACGCCGCTCAATGATTTTAGCCCAACAGCTGTACGAAGGGATGGAGATCCCGGGCGAGGGTCATGTCGGACTTATCACCTATATGCGTACTGACTCAACGCACATCTCAAAAGAGGCAACAGAGGCAGCAAAAGAGTATATCGTGGAAAATTACGGGCAAGATTACGTAAAGACCGTGATAAAGAAGACAAAGGCGGTCAAGGGTGCGCAAGAAGCGCATGAGGCAATCCGTCCGACAAACGTCTTTAACACACCTGAAAGGGTCGCGCCATACTTAACGTCCGACCATTTACGTCTTTACACAATGATTTGGCAACGTTTTGTCGCAAGCCAGATGTCGCAAGCCATAGTCAGCAGTACAGCGGTTGACGTACAGGCAGGAAGGTATGTATTAAGGGCAAATGGTCAGCAGATAAAATTTAAAGGGTATTTGACCCTCCGTCCGGATCGTGGCGACGGGGTTATGTTGCCGGAGCTCAGCATTGGCGATATCTTAAACCTTGAAAATCTCGTCACTTCACAGCACTTTACAGAGCCGCCGGCAAGGTACAATGAGGCAAGTTTAATCAAGGCATTAGAGTCAAAAGGTGTAGGCAGACCGTCAACATACGCGCCAACCATCAGTACGATTATTGACAGGCGTTACGTGAATCTGGAGGAAAAAAAGTTTTTCCCTACCGGGCTTGGAACGGTTGTTACCGAGCAGTTGGAAGCGCACTTTAAGACCATAGTAAACCCGGATTTTACGGCAATGATAGAGACTGAGCTTGACCATGTAGAGGAAGGAAATGAGGATTGGCATAAGCTTATCGGCAGATTTTACGACCCATTTTCGAAGGCACTAGATACTGCCGCAACTGAAATGCAGCGCATTAAAGTGCCGGAAGAAGAGCTTGAGGCCACCTGCCCGAAATGCGAAAAGCAACTGGTGCTTCGTGAAGGGCGTTTTGGAAGATTTATCGCATGTAGTGGGTACCCGGAGTGTGATTTTTCCCAGAGCGAAGACGATTTCTTCCGCCAAGATAAAGATCTGGACGAAAATGGTGAGGAAAAAGCATCGGAATCTGCTGATAATGAAACAAAAGTAAAATGTCCGAACTGCGATGGGTATCTCATAAAACGCCGAAGCAAACGCGGAGAATTTTTGGGGTGCGAAAACTATCCCAAATGTAAAACTACCGCTAACCTTGACGGCAGCGCAACAGAAAAACAGGAAAAAGCAAAAAAAGGCGCTCAGCTCACCGATGTGAAATGCGAAAAGTGTGGCAAGCCAATGGCACTGAGAAGCAGCAGAAGAGGAAACTTCTTAGGGTGCAGCGGGTTCCCACGTTGCAGAACTATTGTGAATATCAAGGAAGACACGGTCTATAATTTGCTAGAGCCGGAAACAGAAACTGAAAAAGAGTAATGGATTCACCTATCATATTAACGGAAAGACAGCAGCTTATATTGCAGGCCGCGATAGAGGAGTTTATCGCAACCGGCGCTCCTGTCAGCTCGTCTAATATCACGGAAAAGTACATGATATCAGCGTCATCTGCCACAGTCAGAAATGAGATGTCACGCCTTGAAGAATGTGGTCTTTTGTGCCAACCGCACACCTCGGCAGGGCGTATTCCGACAGATGAAGGGTACAAATATTACTCAAATCAACTGCTCAACACTTATCTAAAAAAGATGTCCAAAATCCCTCAACCAAAAGTTGACAGTTCAGACATAAGGCAAGTAACCAAACTCTTGGGGGATTTAACGCACTATGCCGCATTTTCGGTAGTAACTGAAAAAGGACCGAAAATATTAGAGCATATTGAGCTTTCAAACGTTGGAAAGAATCAAATACTCGTTGTCATCATCACCACAGACGGTGATGTTATGCACAGTTTGAGTAAGGTATCATTCTCGCTTGACCATACAAAGCTAAAGCAGATAAGTAACCTCCTTAACGAGACGTTTTATAATAGAATCATCAGCAATATCACGAGTGACGAGATAGCGACAGCGCTCCGTACTCTGCCGGCACTTGGCGAAAAATTCTTTTTGGAAGCCCCTACTCTACTCGCATCGGGCTTGACTAATGAGGACGCCAAGCCAAAGGTATATATGGAAGGCACACAAAACCTCTTTCAGCAGACAGATTTTGATGATGTCACAAGCTTAAAACACATAATGCAGGCACTAAATGAGGATACTATCTTTGACAGCTTTTTCAAAGAGGCGAGTGTTGGCAGTATAACCTTTAGTATCGGTGGTGAGAACGAGCACAAAGGGCTTTCAAACTGCGCCATTGTCTTTACGAGCTATAATATCTCGGAAAATGCCATCGGCAACGTCGGGGTGCTCGGTCCAAAACGTATGGAGTACAAAAAGGTTATAAACCACTTTGCAAGTTTTTTAAATAACTTGGATAATAATAAAGATGAGCGATAAATTCAAACTATATAGCGATTACAAGCCCTCAGGCGACCAGCCAAAGGCAATAGATTCGCTCGTTGAAGGCGTAAATCGCGGCAATAAATTTCAGACACTGCTCGGTGTGACCGGCTCGGGCAAAACCTTTACAATGGCAAATATAATTGAGAGGACACAAAAGCCCACGCTCATTTTAGCCCCCAATAAAACTCTCGCCTCGCAGCTTTGTGAGGAATTTAAGGCGCTTTTTCCCGAAAATGCCGTTGAATTTTTCGTCAGCTACTACGACTACTATCAGCCGGAAGCGTATATAGCATCCAGCGACACATACATAGAGAAAGATCTATCGATAAATGAAGAGATTGACCGTTTACGTCACGCGGCAACACAAAGCGTGCTGAACAGGCGCGACGTTATAGTTGTCGGCTCGGTTTCCACTATTTACGGGCTCGGCTCTCCGGAGGACTACCGCAATCTCGCTATCGGAGTTATGATCGGCGAAGAAATTGAGCGTGAAGCACTTCTCCATAAACTCGTTGATCTGCAGTTTACGCGCAATGATTTTAATTTAGAACGCGGCACATTCCGCGTGCGCGGTGATGTTTTAGAGGTTCACGCAGTTGACACCAAAGAGGTAACGAGAATTGAGTTTTTCGGTGACTACATTGAGAAAATCTCAATTGTCAGCGCGCTTACCGGCGAGATTTTACGCGCACCCGACGCAGCATTAATCTACCCAGCCACCCACTACGTCTCGGCTCCTGAAAAATTAGAGCCGGCAATGGCGGCGATAAGTGCGGAGCTAAAGGAGCGGGAAGAATATTTTCTCTCACGCAACGAACTGATAGAGGCACAGAGAATATCACAACGCACCAGATATGACCTTGAGATGATTCGCGAAATCGGCTACTGCAGCGGTATAGAAAATTATTCACGCCACTTTGACGGAAGACAGCCGGGTGAGCCACCGTACACGCTGATAGATTATTTCCCCAAAGATTTTCTTTGTATAATTGACGAGTCCCACCAGGCCATTCCGCAGTTAAATGGAATGTACAACGGCGACAAATCGCGCAAAGATTCCCTCGTGGGTTACGGCTTTAGATTGCCCTGCGCCTACGACAACAGGCCACTGAAATTCCCGGAATTTTTAGAGCGGATGAACCAAATAATCTTCACCTCGGCAACTCCGGGACCATTTGAAAAAGAGGTTACGGAAAATACTGTTGAGCAGATTGTTCGACCAACCGGACTTATTGACCCTGAAATTGAGGTGAGAAAAACAGCGGGGCAGATAGATGATCTCATAAACGAAATACAGACGCGCGCACAAAAAAAAGAGCGCGTGCTTGTCACCACGCTGACAAAAAAAATATCCGAAGATTTGTCGGAATATTTAGAGGAAATCGGGATAAAAGTGCATTATATGCACAGTGATTTGCAAACTTTTACCCGTTCTGAGATATTAAGAGACCTAAGACTTGGTATGTATGACGTACTTGTGGGTATAAATCTATTAAGGGAGGGTTTAGACCTTCCCGAGGTGACGCTCGTTGCCATACTGGACGCGGACAAGGAAGGGTTTTTAAGGAGTGAGACCGCGCTGGTACAGACAATAGGCAGAGCCGCAAGAAATGTTGATGGAAAAGTACTGATGTACGCCGATAAGATTACGCCGTCTATGCAACGAGCAATAGACGAAACGAACCGTAGAAGGGTGTTGCAGCTCGATTACAATCGAGAACACAACATAACTCCAACAACTATCAATAAAGCCATCAGAGAGCTTTTAGGGGGCAAAGAGAATATATTTGACAAGCCCGATGAGATAGTTTTGGATAGCAATTTTGAAAATATTGAGTTAGAGGAAAAGATCGCTTACCTTGAGGGGGAGATGAGAAAGGCGGCAAAGGAGCTTTCGTTTGAAAAAGCCGCGACCATACGCGACCAAATAATACTTTTAAAGGGGCAATTGCCAAACAGCGAGCTTGAAAACAAAAAGTCCTTTAAAAAGCATAAGAAAGCAAAAGAAAAAGGAGCGAGGGAATATTATAAAAAATATACTGATAACCGATAGAAAATATACCGGTGATAGAGACTTAACCCCAAAGATACTATCAGCCATAAAAAATCGCAATGTTGACACAGTGATGATTCGCGAAAAAGATTTATCACCGGAGCGCTTAATTAAGCTTGCGAGCAGCATAAACACGGCTGTAAAACATGAAAACCCGGACGTAAAGGTGATAATCAACTCAGATTTTAAAACTGCGCTCGACCTAAAACTTGACGGCGTGCACTTCCCTGAAATATTTTTAAATACCGATACCTTTAACCAAGTCCTTTATGAGCTGCACGACAATGATATGACGGTAGGCGTTTCCACCCACTCCCTTGAATCAGCAAAAGTAGCCATGTATTTACAGGCAGATTACATTACCTTTAGCCCTATTTTCCACACAAAGAGCAAAGAGCGTTACGGCGCACCACAGGGAATAGAAAAACTCATAGAATGCACAAAACACGTAAATATACCTGTTTACGCGCTTGGCGGCATTGATGAAACAAACGAAAAAGAGGTAATAGAAGCCGGTGCTAAAGGCATTGCTGCTATAAAATATTTCTTAAAGTGAGAATAGTTCTTGCACAACTATAATTTGATTGACAATAGTTTATTTGTAAGCGCAAATATTATTTCGCCCGTATCGTCGTTAGCACAAACAGCTACAACATCTTCAAGCAATTTCCCTTTATCAAAATGAACTGTAGATGAGGAAATTATAGACATTGACGCGTCAAGTTCATACAATACTCCATCAGCTACATAAAGGTAAACTTTGCCATTCAAATTAATTGGGAAAATCTTTGCAGTAAGGTCAAGGTTTAAACTCTTCCAACGAAGCTGAGCGCCACTTGGAGCGTAAGTCGTCACCGCATATTTGTTATTTCTAACCTCTAAAACCGAGAGATTCCCATCTTTATCAGCACTTATAAGATCAAGTGCATTTGCAATCTTCACAGATGATATAAATTTACCGGTTTTGTCTATTGAAGTAATTGAATTATCAGAGTTTAAAATATACATGCGACCGTTACTGCCTGTGATAATGGGTGAGCACGGTGAATACTTTTCTGTAATTCCAATAGTATCAATATTTTTTTGTCCAACAGACACTGTATTATTTGAAAAGGCATAATTATAGCCAACAACGCCATTTTTTACAATATCTCCAATGATAAATCTACCATCCATATTCGCGATATACAGCTTCCCTTCAAGAGGCAAAAGATTCATTTCGCTAAATGTTGCTTCGCCACTACTTTGCGCTGTTGCGGTAACAAGCTTATAGTCGCCTGATGCACCTTTAGTCACAATATAAACATTATTTTTTACGGAAATTACGCTTATAGGACGTAAAAAACCGACTGATTTCTGGGGATAAATAGTTTTTCGCAAATTAAGTTCAGTATCAAATGCTGCTATTGTGTCATTGTGTTTATCAAACATATAGATATAGTCATACAGTTTCGGTGTATCTGTTCCTGCCAAGTGCTCGTTTTGAGCAGTTACGTATGGGCAATAAAATGCTACAGCTTGACCTCCTGACACGATAGAATACGGTTTTACTATACTCATCTTGCCATTTGCACTTACAAGACGAATATGAGGGTCAAAGACACTCGCGCCACAGACAATATCGCCATTATGAAGCATTTGCATTGAGGTAAAAAGTGGCACGGAAATGCGGTTTTCGTTTTGTAAACTGACTGTATAATTCTTATATTCGGGCAAAATCTCGCCCGCCTTTGAAATAGCGGCAAACTCTATCCGCTTTTGGAGGTTTTCATCTCCGGATTTACCGGTGTAAATGATTGACGAGGCATATTTGACTTGCGCTTGCAGCGCGGGCTTATTTTTCAAAAAAGTGATTGAGGTGGAAGGAGCGGCAAGTGCAATAGCGAATTTCAGATCAAAACCGGCAAAAAATGAGGTGATCTCCACGTTATTAGTCGCGTTATCTATTGCCGTTGCTTTTTCAGCAAATTTCACAAAGCCTCTATTACTGTCGTAGTAAAGCGTGAGTTTGTTATTATCTAAAACAGCGAGTAGAACACAACCGTTACTATCTATAGCAACAGAAGCTGCACTTATGTTACCGGCAGGAAATTTTAGCTTTTCAACATTTCTATAGTTTTCATTAAAGCGTGCAAGCACCACCTCTTTTGTGCGGTAATTTATCTGTGTTAGCACAGCTGTATTGCCAAAAAACCCTACACGGAACGGACTTGCGACAAAAAGAGTTGGGGTCAAAAAACCGACATCGGAAAAGTCGATATTTGAAGTCAAGCGACCGTCAAGGTCGGTGATATACCCTAAAAAATTTGTCTGATCAAAAAAATAGAGCTTGCTCTCGCCATGGTCTGCGGCGATAACATTAGCGCGCGAAAAATCTGTATCATGCTCAAGCGAAGTCAAAATTTCCTTTGCGACATAGACCTCAGCCATAACAACAGAAAAGGAGAATAACACACATAAAAGTAGTGCAATAAACTTCAAATTTCTCATATTTTCGCTCCGTTTTTTTTTATTTAGGTATCTTGATTTAAGATGCCTTTATCTTACTTCAGAACCTGCCACTGCTTTTTCGCTGTTTGGCATAACTAAGCTGACATAACCGTCCGGGCAAGTAGCAGCAAGCAGCATACCTTCAGACATCTCACCGCGCAATTTCGCCGGCTTTAGGTTCGCGATAACCACTATTTGTCGTCCCACAAGCTCTTCGGGTGTATAGTATTGAGCAATGCCTGAGACTATCTGTCGCGGCTTTTCTTCATTAACATCCACTTGAAGGATGAGTAATTTTTCAGCATCCGGGTGCTTTTTAGCTTCCTTGATAACGCCGATTTTTAGCTTGACCTTCATAAAGTCGTCAATGCTGATAATGCCCTCAACCTCTTCCTTCTTTTCCTCAACCTTTTTCGGCTGTTCCTGTTTTGGTTTTTCAGCTTTTGGCGCTTCTTCCTCTTTTTTCTCCATAATGCGGGGGAATATCGCTGATTCTGATGACACAACCGTGCCCGTCTTTAAAAGACCCCATTCAAGCTCATCGCTTCTGAATTCCATAGATGTATCGAGCCGTTTAGCCATCTCTTTTGAAACTATCGGCATAAAGGGATAAAGCATAACAGAAACCAAACGAAGGGACTCAAGCAGATTATACATAGTCTTTTCAAGCTCTGCCGTCTCCCCTTGCTTATGCAGTTTCCACGGTGCCTGCTCTTCAATGTATTTATTTGAGTATGCCAAAAGCTCCCAAACAGCTTTCAGTGCTTCCATAAAGTCGGGTGTGCCTTCAAGATTTCCCTTGTACTTTGCGACTGCTGTTATTGCCGGCTCTAGCGGAGACTCCACAGCAGGGACTTTGCCCTCCAGATATTTTTGCGCCATACTGATGGTTCGATTCATGAGATTTCCGAGGTCGTTTGCGAGGTCCGAGTTATAGCGCCTAAAGATAGCTTCCAGCGAAAAATCGCCGTCTGCGCCAAAGGGCATTTCGCGCATAACAAAATATCTGAACGCGTCAACCGCTACCTCAAAGTCTGCGCCGCTCGCCTCAACTATTTCACCCGCGAGATCAAGAGGATTAATCTTAAATCCCTTGCCGCTGTGTTTAGATTTGCTAATCTTCTCGCCGCCCATAGTCCAAAAGCCGTGTGCAGTCACCTGTTTAGGCAACTCAAACCCGGCAGCCATAAGCATTGCCGGCCAAAGGGTTGCGTGAAAACGGGTGAAGATGTCTTTCCCCACAATATGACTACTCGCAGGCCACCATTTTGCGGCACTTTCCGCGTCTTCGGGAAAACCGGTCACGGTCATATAGTTAATGAGCGCGTCATACCACACATAAACCACTAACCCCTCACTATTTTGCCACGTACTCGGAACCTTTATGCCCCAATCCGCTTTTCTTGTAATATTTATATCTTTAAGCCCGCTATTAATAAAGGAAACGACCTCATTTTTTCTAAAATCGGGCTGCAGCCACTCGGGATTTTCCTCAATATATTTTAACAATGCATCCTGATATTTGCTGAGCGCAAAGAAGTATCCGGGCTCTTTCAGCCATTCAACCTCACGCCCACAGTCAGGGCATTTGCCGTCCTTTAATTGTCCTTCTAAAAAGTGCGTTTCGCACGGAACACAATACCACCCCTCATACTCTGAATAGTAAATATCGCCCTTTTTGTAAAGAGCATCCAAGAATTCTGTTACGGCCTTATGGTGGCGCTCTTCGCTCGTGCGGATAAACACATCATAGTCAACGTGCATCGCTTTCCATGTGCGCATAAACTCTTCAGCCATACCTTTGACAAACGGTCCGACTTCCATACCGCGCTCTGCCGCCACTCTTGCCACCTTAACGGCGTTTTCGTCAGTACCTGTCGTAAAGAGCACTTCTACGCCCTTTTGACGGTAATATCGCGCCAAAATGTCTGCTGCTACAGTCGGGTAAGCTGTGCCGATGTGCGGCACGTCATTTACATAATATATCGGAGTTGTTACAAAAAATCTATCCATCTGTCTAAAAGGTTTACCTCTCAATTTGTTTTAATTTTCGGTAAGAAAATCAGTATATATATTATACATCAATTTCCCTTAAAAGTAAAGATTAATATGAATTTAGTTTAAATTACTCCTTGACGAGAGCGCGAATAAAAGATATAATAATTATATTAGAGTAAATTTATAAACCTAGGGGATAGAGATGAAGAAATATTTGGATACAAAATTACCGATAAACGAAAGAGTCGAAGACTTGATTTCGCTTTTAACATTAGAGGAAAAAGCGAGCCTGCTCTTCCATGAGTCAGCAGCTGTTGAGCGGCTAAAAATACCGTATATGAACTGGTGGAACGAGGCATTACACGGCGTAGCACGCGCCGGAATCGCCACAGTTTTTCCGCAAGCCATTGGCATTGCCGCGACATGGGACGACAAACTCATGAAGAAAGTCGGCGATATTGTCTCAACCGAGGGCAGAGCAAAATATAATAATTACGCTAAAAGAGGAAGCAGAGGGTATTATCGCGGTCTTACTTTCTGGTCGCCAAACGTGAATATCTTCCGTGACCCACGTTGGGGGCGCGGTCATGAAACCTACGGCGAATGTCCGTTTTTGACCGCGAAAATGGGTGTAGCGTTCTGTCAAGGCATACAGGGAAATGACAAAAAATACTTAAAAGCCGCAGCCACGCCAAAGCACTTTGCCGTGCACAGCGGTCCCGAGGGTGGCAGAGCGAACTTTAACGCAAAAGTTAATAAAAAAGATATGTTTGAAACCTATCTTTACGCTTTTCACGCATGCTTTACCGATGGCAAAGCGGTCGGCGCGATGAGCGCGTACAACGCCATAAACAAAGTTCCCTGCAGCGCAAACCATATGCTTTTAACGGATATCCTTCGCGAACAGTGGGGATTTAACGGGCATGTGGTCAGCGATGCCGGCGCTATCAGCAATATGAACAAATTCCACAAGACCACCAAAGATATGGCGGAATCTGTGGCAGCGGCGATAAAGAGCGGTTGCGACATCATGACCGACTGGGCGCCCGCTGATATGTTAGAGGCAGTAAAGCGTAAAATATTGACAGAGGAAGACATTGATAAGGCACTCAAAAACACGCTCACCATCCGCTTTAAGCTCGGGCAATTTGACAATGAGTTCAAAAACGCTGATAACCCATACGAGGCGATTCCCTACAGCGTAAATGACTCTGCTCCACACAAAAAGGTCGCCTACAAGGCAGCACAAGAATCAATCGTGCTGCTGAAAAATAATGGCATTCTACCCCTTGACCTTAAAAAATACAAAAATATCGCGGTTATCGGTCCGAACGCTGACCGCAGAGATCTCGCGCTCGGCAACTATAACGGCACGCCGTCTGAGTCCTTTACCCTTCTTGACGGCATAAGAAAAGCTGTCGGCACGAGCGCGAACGTTTACTATTCTGTGGGCACAACTGCGACAGGCGACCGCGAGGACTGGATAGTCACCCACGGATTTATTCCCGAAGCTTTGGAAATCGCCGAGATGTCTGACATCATCATCCTTGCGCTTGGGCTTAACCCCGAGCTTGAAGGGGAAGACGGAGACGCGTCCAACCCCGACACGACCAATGGCGATAAAAAGCATATGATGCTTACAGGTCTGCAAAACAAACTCCTCGACGAGATGTTAAAGACCAAAAAACCGGTTATAGTTGTCAATATCTCCGGTAGTGCGGTACTCTTAAACGTTGCCGACAAGGGTGCTTCTGCGGTGATTCAACAATTTTACCCCGGTCAAGCAGGTGGTATCGCGATTGCTGACGTTATTTTTGGCAAATACAACCCGGCAGGAAGATTGCCGCTCACATTTTACAAGAGCGAAGAAGATTTGCCGCCGTTTAAAGATTATGCCATGAAAAACCGCACCTACCGCTATTTTGGCGGCGAAACCCTCTATTCATTCGGCTTTGGGCTTAGCTACAGCGACTTTTCATACGATAATTTGACGATTTCTAACAAAAACCCCAAAGCTGGTGAGAAGGTAACAGTGACGGTTGATGTTACGAACAATAGCGATATTGCGGGCGATGAAGTGGCGCAGATTTACGTTTCAGCTACCGGCGCGCCGTTTGACACCCCGATTTACGACCTCCGCGGTTTTCACAGAATGAAAATCGGAGCGAAAGAAACGAAAACAGTTTCGTTTACACTCACATCACGCAATCTATCCCTTATAAATAATAAGGGAGAAAGGGTTATTTTGCCTCTCGAGTTTATGATATTTGTTGGCGGCTCATGCCCGGATAAATCAAGCGTAAAACGCTCCGGCAAAAAACCGCTCAGCGCAAAAATAAAGATAGACGGAAAGGCAAAACAGATAAAATATTAAAGGAAAATACGATGGAATTTGCAAAAAACAGATATGACAATATGAAGTACAGATATTGCGGCAAAAGTGGGCTGCAATTACCGCTGATCTCGCTCGGCGGATGGGAAACTTTTGGCGGCTACAAGGGCGAAGAGACGGCGCGCGAATGTCTCTTTGGCGCTTTTGATTTAGGAATCACGCACTTTGACTTTGCCAACAATTACGGCACACCGCCTGGAAATGCCGAAACGGTTTGCGGAAAAATAATCAAAGATATGCCGCGCGATGAACTCCTCATCTCCAGCAAGGCGGGCTACCATATGTGGGAAGGTCCGTACGGCGAATGGGGAAGCAAAAAGTACATAATCGCGAGCTGCGACCAGTCGCTAAAGCGTATGGGAGTTGAGTATTTTGACATCTTTTACTCGCACCGCTTTGACCCGAACACGCCGCTTGAGGAGACCATGGGCGCGCTTGACCAGCTTGTTCGTCAAGGCAAAGCGCTCTATGCAGGTGTGAGCAATTACCCGGGCAGCGAGCTTGCGGCAGCGACAAATATCATAAAAGAGGAGCGGCTGACGAAACTCACAATCCACCAACCGCGCTACAATATGCTTGACCGCAACGTGGAATTTGAGCTTTTCCCTGTCGCAAAACGGCTCGGCATCGGGCTTATCCCCTTCTGCCCGCTCGCATCAGGACTTTTGACGGATAAATATCTCGATGGCGCTATTCCTGCAGGGAGCAGAGCTGCAGACCGTTGGGGCGAAAAATGGCTCAAAGATAACCTTACACCGGCAAAATTAAACGCATTAAAACAGCTCAGCGCATTGGCTAAAAAACGCGGACAAACTTTAGCGCAGATGGCTTTAGTTTGGATATTACGTTTAGAAGAAGTTACGAGTGCGCTCATCGGCGCTTCATCTTTGAACCAAATCAAGGAAAATGTTGCCGCGCTTGACAATATGGAGTTTTCAGCTGACGAATTAGCGGAAATCGAACAAATTTTAAAATTTTAACATGAAGAAAACCGCTCAAAGCATAATAGAAAAACATATCTCAAACGGAGTTATCTTTGTTGACCCTGAGCTCACCTTTATTGACGACGAGGTGGAGCTTGGGCAAGGCGTGGAGATAGCTCCGTTCGTCTGCTTGACGGGCAAAACGAAAGTCGGAAATGGGAGCATTATCGGCATCTTTTCCAATATTTCAAGTTCCATTATCGGCAAAAATGTGGAAATTTTAAACTCCACTATCGAAGAGAGCGAGATTGAGAAAAATGTAAAAATCGGTCCTTATACACATTTACGCAAAGGTTGTTATATCTGCGCTGGCGCGAAAATCGGCAACTTTTCCGAGCTAAAGAACACAAAAGTGGGCAAAAACACCAATATTTGCCATCTCGGCTACTTGGGCGATAGTGAGATTGGAGAGAATGTTAACATCGGCGCAGGGACTATCACCTGCAACTTTGACGGCACTACAAAACACAAAACCGTTATTGGTGACAACTCCTTTATCGGCTCAAACACCGTTATAGTCGCGCCTCGCAACATCGGCGAAAACGCGCTCACCGGCGCAGGGAGTGTTCTCACAAAAGATGTAGAATCAGGCGCGCTCGTCTACGGAGTGCCTGCCAAAAAACAGACGAAAAGATAGCTTTTTACGCTTAATTCAACGGTTCCATGCCCACCGATTCATAGGTGCGTATAAATACTATATCGTCCTCTGTGCCGAACTCTTTATCAGGACCTGCCGAAGCTGCTTTTAAACCCTCGGTGACTATTTCAACCCTTATAGGTGTACGAAAAATATCAAGCATATCTCCATTTAAAATAAAATATTCTAATTTACTAAGGCCATTTCGCATAAAAGCAAGGTAGTCAGCTAATTCTTGCTCGTTAACAGGCAATTCACCATCAATATTAGGTTTATTATCTTCTTTTACCGTCCACATACGTCTCGGTATACTTTCAACTTGGCTTACAGGCGTTATATACGAAGATAGATAGAGCGTCACCACCAAAATTTCTTCATTTCTATCGCTTTGTATACGCATTTCGCGATTTTGACTTAGTAAAGAATCAACGTCTATCTCGGCATCATAGTTTTTAATAACATTCAATCCCCAGAGAGATGTTCTGGAATTATAGCTCGGTACAAAACCTCTCTCGCCAAAATATGTTTTTATTTTATCAAATCTTGCATTAAACTCATAAATATAAAAATCTTTTATATATTCATAATATTCTTCACTTTCTTGAGTTTTTGGGAGTTCTCCTAAATTTACTGCTTCCTTGCCCAATATAGCGCAGCAGTCATTGGCACTGTCTTTATCGATAATTATTAAATCACCGGGATTATTTTTAAAGTAAAGAGTGCCATTATAATTTTGTTGATAAATCTCAAAATTGTATACTGACACATTCTCAAACTCCTTATATTTCTTCAGTGAAAAACTCATGTCCTTTTGATCTCCCTCGTACTCATAAAGAATATTTGTTCCATGCTCACAAAGTATAAGGAAACTATGTTTATTATTCGCGCCGGTTACTGTAATAATTTCTTTACCGTCCAGTTCTTCTGTTTTCAAAACTATTACACCAAACCCTCCATATCCAT
>JGI994J12354_10001728_pt1 | contig 21930 bp, 18 predicted proteins | sample IntmicLarv3ML3BL_FD_12354 | JGI IMG/M metagenome (IMG submission 12354) | reverse complement strand
TATGGAAATTGTTCATGATGATGAGACACTTTGTTTTTATATGAAAGCGGCAGTTGGCGTTACACCAGAGCGACCAATTTTGATAGATAGGTTCTTAAATCATGCGATTGAATGTGAGGCAGATGCGATTAGTGATGGAACAGATGTATTTGTACCAGCGGTGATGGAGCATATTGAGTTGGCAGGTGTTCATTCAGGGGATTCTGCTTGCATTTTGCCCTCAAAGCATTTGCGTGAAGAGCAGATAGAGATAATTAAAGAGTATACGAGGAAGATAGCCAAGGAAATGAATGTTATTGGTTTGATGAATATGCAGTATGCGATTGAGGGGGAAGTTGTCTATGTCTTAGAGGCGAACCCTAGAGCCTCAAGAACAGTGCCGTTGGTCTCCAAGGTATGCAATATTCGAATGGTCAAAGTAGCAACGGATATTATGACTTTGGATTTGACAAAAAGAACTTCACCAGTGCCTAGTCTGAGGGAGCAGAAAATACCGTATTATGGAGTGAAAGAGGCTGTGTTCCCATTCAATATGTTCCAAGAGGTAGACCCGCTTTTAGGACCAGAAATGCGTTCGACAGGTGAAGTACTAGGACTTTCCAGTAGTTATGGTAAGGCATTTTTTAAGGCACAGGAGGCGACACAGACGAAGCTGCCATTAAGTGGGACGGTATTGATTAGTGTCAATGATAAAGATAAGGAAGAATTGCTGGAAGTAGCACAGAATTTTGTCGACGGTGGTTTCAAGCTGGTGGCGACTGGACGAACATATCAAAAGATTATTGAAGCAGGAATGTCAGCGACAAAGATATGGAAGCTTGGCGAGGGCCGTCCAAATATTGTCGATAGCATTACGAATAGAGAGGTAGACCTTATTATTAATACACCAAATGATAAAAAAGGTGCAATGGACGATAGCTATATTCGAAAAGCAGCAATCAAAAATAAGATTCCATACATTACGACAATGGCAGCGGCAAAAGCGACAGCAGATGGAATTAGAGCGGTCAAAGAGGGGGCAGGTCAGCCAGTGAAGTCTTTACAGGAATATCATAATGGAATCACCTCAAAGTAAAGGTGGTTGTGATTGCTTGGTAGGTTGCGAGTAAAGTTCTTACAGGAATATCATAGTAGAATTACATCAAAGTAAATTCCAGTGAGATTTGATACTTGGAAATAATAAAAAAATACTGTAAAAAAGAGTATAAATGAGATATAATAAGCATAAATCAATTAGGAAATTTTGTGCAGTAAGGGGTGAATAATATGAGAATACAAAATTCAGCAGTGAATATAATGTTTCATAGAGTTGGAAATATTAAAAAGCAATATATTTTAAACGAAGATATTTTGAAAGAGCGATTCAATGAAGCGAATATTTTACCAATTCCTGATGACGCACCAGCAGAAATCCCAAGAGTTCTTGTCACATCTAAAGGGGAACATTCTCAAATCAACATAGCACCAGAGGCGGTCAATTTTCAAACGAAATATACAGATGAATATGTTTCTAGTTGGGAGCTGTGTGAACAATACATAAATAGTAGGCTAGAGGATATATTTGAAATAACGGATAAATTCACCTTAGACAAATACAATTATATAGGGGTTGTTGCAAATCTGATATGGGATGAAGTTGAGAGTGAGGGAAATAAAGCGTTGTTTCAAAATTTGTTTGGGAAAGCGGCAGCCGAAAATTTAGATGATTTAGAAGTTAAGTATACCTATGTAGAAGATGAAAAATACTACGTAAATATAATATTACAAAGTATCAAATTATATGAGAAATCAAGGAATCAAGAGTCAGGGATATATACAAATGCAAATCTTCAATCACATACAATAGGAATTACACTGGATATTAATGATAGATTTTCGTTTAATCAAAATAGAGGTTATGTCTCTAGTAAGGAAAAATTCAAGGAATTGATGGGCTTGACCACGAGCATTATTAAGAACAAATTGAAAAATTTGGTTGAAAAAGGAGAATATTAGTATGGGAAAATATAATACAAGTGGTGCCGTATTGATGGGCTTGGTTTGTCTGAATTTTGCAAATGTAAATACTTCTGTGGAAATTAATCATTTAGACATGATGAAAACAGGATCTTATGTTTCAGTAAATGACTATGGGAATGTCTCAAGCATACTAATGGATTATACAGTACCAAAGAGCAGGTTGGGAGTGGAGTTGGAAGCTAATGCAATGTTTGGAAATATGAGGGAAGCAACAGTTGCCGAACAAAAACATATTCAAGATAGCATTGATGAAATATCCGTTTCGACGGGATTTAATTTTTGGGACTGATGATTAGTGAATTACTTGATTTTGTTGATAGCGTACTTCCCTCAGTAGATTCGGCAGCTAAAAACAAGGCTCAAGCGGCAATAGCACAATTTGTCCAAGAAGGTAAGCAGATTAAATACTTATTATCTAGTAAGCTTTCTGAGTTATCGCAGGGTGATATTATATCAGAAATTCCTTTTTCTTATTTTAAAGAAGATGGGAGTCAACATAATTTTAAGGCAAGAGGGTTGGTAGTATCAACATCATGTCACATTGATCAAAAAGATTTAATAAATATTGTTCCAGTATTACCGATGAAATTTTTTACAGGGGATAGCAACGCAAAGAGAGATTTGCAAGAAAATCGTGTTTTTGATTATATGTATTTCCCAGAAAATGAAATGCAAGACTATTTTGTGGATTTTTCTAAGGTGAATACATATAATAGAACTCTCATTATGAAAGGAATTGAAACAGAAAAAATTGAAAGATTGTTTTCGCTAAGTCAAATTGGGTTCTATTTTTTTATAATTAAGCTAACAGTTTTTTTTATGAGAAAAGAAGATGCAGAAACGATGAATAGTAGAGTGTCGTAGGTCTCATTGTTAGAATGTAATGTGTGATAGCGAAAACGGTCTTAAAATAGAAAATATTTCCTTGCTTTGTCCACAAAAATAGACTAAAATGAAACATTAAGGATAAAAATACGTTGGACGTAAGACAAAGAGCGTATTAAAACAAAATAGTAGGGGGAAGAGTATCATGGAAATGAATGTCACAAAGCTACAGGAAGTTATCGAACAATATAGGGCAGCCTTGCCTGTGCGTTGGAATGATGAGAAATATAAGTGGGAAGTCGTTAAGTATTTTCGAGAGAATTGGAATGAAGAGGAAGAGGATTTCTCGGCAATGCTTGAGGATTCTATGAAAAAGGCAGAAAGTCTCTTGAGTACAACGACGAAAAAGCCACTTCAGATGATGACGGAATATGCAAAGCAAGCTCCCGAGGGAGTGCGTGGCATGTTTCAAGATTTATATGATGAATCTCAAGATGTTATGGAAAGAATAGTAAACTTTCAAGCTAGAGCTGATATTTTGTGTGAGCGGTATTCACCAGGCAGGCAACATCATCAAAGTCCAATGGCAATCAGCATTTACTTATGGTTGAAATATCCAGGTAAGCATTATATATATAACTACTCGTTACTGCGTAAAGCGGCTAGAGTATTGGAAAGTGATTTTGTTCCGAAAAAGGGTGATATCGTATACAATATTAAGGGCAATACAGCACTGCTAAATATGATGAAAGAAGTTCTAATGCAGCAGGAGCAGTTGGTGAGTATCTTTAGTAAATATCCACATGACAATTACCAGACGTTGGTTTTTGATTTAATGGTTTATACAGGGACAGCTTATCAAGAGTTTTTAGAGGAAGAAGAAGCTCGTAAAAAGGCTAGTCAAAAAGACGTAATAAAGATGCCATCGGCGGAGAAAGAGCCATATTCAAAAGCAGACTTTTTAAGCGAAGTATATCTGCCAGGAGAAAAATATGAAATCCTACGGGGGTTACTTTTACAGAAACAAAATATCATTTTGCAGGGAACGCCAGGAGTTGGAAAAACCTTTGCTGCCAAACGTTTAGCATATTCGCTCATAGGTGCGAAAGAAGACAGTCAGGTTGAATTTATTCAGTTTCACCAAAGCTATGCGTATGAAGATTTTATTATGGGATACAAGCCTAGCGAGGGTTCATTTTCGCTGAGAAAGGGTATTTTTCTTCAGTTTTGTGAAAAGGCAGTAATGAATCCAAACAAGTCATACTTCTTCATTATAGATGAGATTAATCGTGGAAATATGAGTAAGATTTTTGGAGAATTATTGGCACTGATAGAAAAGGATTACCGAGAAATGCCAATTATGTTGGCAAATAATGATAGGTTGTTTGCAGTTCCTAAAAACATCTACATCATTGGTATGATGAATACTGCTGACCGTAGCTTGGCAATGATTGATTATGCACTTCGTCGTCGTTTTAGCTTCTTTGAAGTGGAGCCAGGGTTCACCTCGGAGGGATTCAAAAAATATCAAGCAGAGCTTGATGATGAAACCTTTGATTTACTGATTGAGAAAATAGTAGAATTGAATTCGGAGATTACGAAAGATAATTTTATGGGAGCAGGATTCTCCATTGGACATAGTTATTTCTGTAATCAAACGAAATGTACTGACGAGTGGATGCAGGCAGTGGTAGAGTATGATATTCTTCCGATGTTGGCAGAGTATTGGCTTGATGAACCAGAAAGACTGCAAAAATGGCAAAATATATTGCGGGGAGTATTTAATGATTAGTGATAAGAAGCTGTTGCTAAAGAATTTGTATTCGATGATGACATATGTCCATCAAGGACTGCAGGAGTCCGTTTATGCAGGACTGGATACAGAAGAGTTTGAAGACATGTATGATTTTTTGGCGGCTATTTTGAGCAAGGGTATTGCAAGGCGTGTAAAGCAAGGTCTTTATCAAGAATACATAGATGCCCATGATGATTTAGAAACGATGTGTGGTAGGCTTGATCTGCGTGGAACAATACGAAATACGCTTCGACATAAGGAATTTTTGGCATGTGAGTTTGATGATTTATCACAAAACAATATGTTTAACCAAGTGTTGAAAGCCACCATTATTGTTTTATTGAGACAGGAAACAATCAGTGCTGGGCGGAAAGTTAGTCTAAAGAGACTACTACTATTTTTTGGTGATATAGATAGAATTGAAATTGCCAATATCCGCTGGGATACCTTTAGGTTCAAGCAGAACAATCGAGGCTACCGTATGCTTCTAGGTATTTGTAATCTTGTATTGACAGGGTTTCCTATTTCAACAGAAGTAGCAGAAACGGAAAAAGGCTTCCTAACCGAACAAGCACTAAATAAATTATGCAGTGAATTTGTTATGGGATATTACAAAAAGCACTATCCGCAGTTACAGCTAGGAAATCAATTTTCGGCTAAAGAGTATCAAATAGGTGTTAAGACCATAGATTTGAGTAAACCTTTTTCAGAAATTACTGAGCAGTTGAATAAAGCAGCAGAACAGTTAAATGCCGTTACTTTATAAAAGTCTTGACCATAGTATAATAACCATCTATACTAGAAGTAATAAAGAAAGAAGCCTTACATAAAATGTTTCTTTTTATAAGTACAACCATACATAGAAATTCCCCACTAAAATAAGTACTTGACACTGTACTAGTTAGTATGCTATCCTTTATCAAGAAACTGCCGAAGACAGTAGGTGCCGTAAGGCATAAGGATAAAACGCCTACCGAGGACGTAATGATTTCGATAAAGAATGATTTATACTCTCTTTTGTCTAGCGACGAAAGAGAGTTTTTAATTTATTAGGAAATTACTTCCGAGTAAATTAAAATGCTCCGTAGGAACGGAACGCACCTCGTGCGACCGCCTCGGGTGGAGAATTTCGATATTTTAAGAAACATTATCTTCGCAGTAAATAATATAAGGAGGTATATGGTATATGGCAAAAGTGGAACTTAAACAGCCAGTTATAGCAGAGATTAATGAAGGTATTAAAGATGCAGCTTCCGTTGTATTAGTTGCTTACAGTGGTATTAATGTAGAGCAGGATACAGCACTTCGTAAAGAGATGCGTGAAGCTGGTATTACTTACAAAGTGTACAAGAATACAATGATGAATTTTGCATTCAAAGATACACCATGTGAAGAACTTGCAAAGCATTTAGAAGGACCAAATGCGATTGCTATTTCAAAAGATGATGCGACAGCATCAGCAAGAATCTTGGCTAAGCACGCAAAGCAAGTAGAATCACTGAAAGTTATCGCAGGTGTTATCGAAGATAAGTACTGTGATGAAAAAGAAATGAGTGCCTTGGCAGCAATTCCATCAAGAGAAGAGCTTCTTGGGAAATTACTTGGAAGTATGCAGTCACCAATTACGAATTTTGCACGTGTTATCAATCAGATTGCAGAAGCAAAAGAGGCATAATCAATAGTAGAAAAGTATCATAAAAAGTAGCAGAAAAGTATCATAAAAAATAGAATAAATTATAATGGAGGAAAATAAAATGGCAAAATTAACAACAGCTGAATTTATGGAAGCAATTAAAGAATTATCAGTATTAGAATTAAATGAATTGGTAAAAGCATGTGAAGAAGAGTTTGGTGTATCTGCAGCAGCAGGTGTTGTCGTAGCGGCAGCAGGCGGAGCAGAGGGCGGAGCAGAAGAAAAAGATGAGTTTGATATCGAACTTACAGAAGTTGGACCAAACAAAGTTAAGGTTATCAAGGTTGTTCGTGAAGCTACTGGCTTAGGATTAAAAGAAGCAAAAGAAGTAGTTGACGGAGCACCAAAGGTAATCAAAGAGGCAGCAGCAAAGGCTGAAGCAGAAGATATTAAGACAAAACTTGAAGCAGAAGGTGCTAAAGTTACACTTAAATAATAATAGTAAAGCAATCCTCTTGGAGTTCTTAAATAGAATTCAAAGGGGATTTTTTATGGCTTTTTCTAAAGAATTAACCACACATTTTCTGAATTTCATAAAATTTGGCATTTTTTATAAGGTATGTTATAATTAGCAGGACTATGCTTTATTTTATGATTATTATAAGAAAAAGGAGTATCCATGAAGATGATGAAGATTCATAAATTGTTGGTATTGATATTGGTAGTTGCAATGATAGTCCCCACAGTTGTATATGCGAGTGAGGTGTCTAGGAGGACGGAAGTATCAACCCTAGCGGCAACCGAGATGGAAGCAACGCCAGAAGAACCAATGCCAGAGCCAACACCAGAACCAACACCCGAACCGCCAGCGGAAGAAGAACCAATGATACCGCTTGAGACGAATGCACCAGATGTGGAAACAGAGACGGAAACAGAGGTAGAGACAGATAAGGATAGGGGTGCTGGGGAGCCTGTCGAGATACCAGAAACAGAAGTGCCAAGGCAACCAGATGATGTGAACGACGGTGAATGGCTGCGTGATAAAGATGCAGCATTAAATCAACCAGATGTAGATTATATTCCAGATGAGCATTTTACAACCTCTGTGAAGCCAGACCAAATTAAGGATAACTTTCGGTTTAGAAGTGTAACCAAGGTTTCAGCTTTAGTAAAAGAGGATAATACACGGGTTTATGGCGACTATCGCATGGATAAGACAGTGATAGGCGTAATGGATAAAGACACGATTTGCAATGTCCTAATCATGGGTAATGGTATTTGGTCTTATATTGAATCTGGTGATGTTAGAGGGTTTGTCAGCAGCAGGGCATTAGAGATTAGCCGAGATATTGACACGAAGATTCGCTTACAGGGAGAACCAACCTTTCGCAAGGCAAAGGCATTAGTATCCCCAAGGGAGAATCCAGCTTATTTATTTGAAAGAATTACCGCAGGACCAACCGTGGTGAAAAAGGAATATGCGATTGTTCAAGGTGGCGGGGCATTAAATATTTATGAAGAAAGAAATACGGAGTCACGAATTATTGGCACACTTGTTAATGGTGGGTTGTGTTATGTTTTAGCACAAACAATGGAGTGGGTATATATTGAATCTGGTGACGCTAGAGGATTTGTAGCCGCAGAACATCTGTTGATGGGTGAAGAAGCAAAAACAAAGGTAGAAACATTAAGAGAAGCGAATTTTCCTTTAGCAGAAGAATTTATTCCACCAGAAGAGAATGCAGCTTGTTATTATACATTTACTTCGGTAAAAGAGCCGCAGGGTGGTGTTTTGCAATATCTTGGTAATTTTACGGTAACAGCATATTGCAGTTGTCCAGTTTGTTGCGGACCATGGTCAGGTGGACCAACGGCTAGTGGCTTGTATCCAGTTGAGGGACGGACGATTGCCATGGGTGGTATTCCCTTTGGAACCAAGCTAGTGATTGATGGTAATATCTACACAGTAGAGGACCGTGGAACACCATATGGTCATGTTGATATTTATATGATAAGTCATTCAGCAGCAGTAATCTTTGGCAGACAGCGTGCAGAGGTTTATGTGTTTCAAGAGACAGAGTAATACATGGTTTAGAATACGAAAAGAGGAGGAATCATATGAAGTGTCCATTTTGCAATAATGGGGATACAAGAGTAGTGGATTCAAGACCTGCTGATGATAACAGTTCTATCCGAAGAAGACGTTTGTGTGATGACTGTCAAAAGCGTTTTACGACGTATGAAAAGGTGGAAACGATTCCGCTGATAGTGATTAAAAAGGATCAGAGTCGTGAACAATATGACCGTTCCAAGATTGAAGCAGGAGTGTTACGTGCTTGCTATAAAAGGCCAGTACCAGTGCAGGAGATTAATCGACTGATTGATGGAGTGGAAACGACACTTTTTAATCGTGAAGATAAGGAAATTGAGAGTAAGCTCATTGGTGAGATTGTTATGGATAAACTAAAGAGCTTAGAAGCAGTAGCGTATGTTCGTTTTGCTTCGGTTTATCGTGAATTTAAAGATGTAAATACTTTTATGGACGAATTGAAAAAAGTATTAAAATAATATAGAGAATAAGCTATAAATGGTGCATTTATCAGAAAGGCGAAACCCTTGAAGAGAAAAATGGAGCAACTATTAAAAGAGTCATTTGAATATAGTGAGGCAGCTATTAAGATATCCAAAGAGCGTATTTCGGGCGAAATCCTTGACGGAGAGCTGTTGCGAGGTGATTTTCGAATAGAAAATTCTATAGGAAAGAAAATGCGAGGGTTTCTTTATTCGACAAATGCTCGTGTTGGCTATGTGCCAGAGGCTTTTCATGGCTGTGAAGTAAAGATTGTTTATGAGGTTGATACGACAGGACTGAAAAGCGGTGCTGAAATAGTCGGAGAATTTGTGATTTGTTCTAATATTGGAGAATATCATATTCCCTATTTTTTTTGTATCAAGGCTCGTCGAGAAACAACGACTTCCTCAGAACAAATAGAGGACTTAGCTGCGTTTGTAAATCTAGCAAAGACAGATTTTCAAAAGGCTTATGTACTCTTTTTAACAGCGGAATTTTCTGCTCTGATTAAAGGGCAATACCCGCAGTATCTAGCGTTATTAGAGGGCTTGAGGAGTCAATCCGTTAGCTATCATACATTGGAAGAATTCTTGATTGGTATTGGTGCCAAATCCAGTGTTTTGTTGAATATGGAAGAGTGTTACAAATATCACGATTGTTTAACAGAATCAGAGAGTGGTATTTTGATAATTGAAAAAGAAAATTGGGGATTTTTACGAATAGAAATCACTGCGGAGGGTGATTTTTTAGAGGTTCCGAAAGAGGTCATCACGACAGATGAATTTCTAGGTCGAAGCTATCAGTTGGAATATTTAATTCACCCCGAAAAGCTACATGCAGGGAAGAATTATGGGTCGATTGAGGTTAGGACGTATTATCAGACGTTGCGGTTTGAGGTGGAAGCTGTCGGTGTATCCGAGCAGAAAACCGAATTACTTGGACAGCAGAGGCAGCAGCGATTTTGGTCGCAGAGACAACAGCGATTGCAGCAGCAAAGACAGCAAAAAATGCGGCAGCAACAGTTACTGCTAGAGTATATTGACTATCGGTTGGGGCGGCTTGAGCATGAAGCATGGCTACAAAAAGCATGTGAGCATTTTCAGAGGTATCGAAAGGACGGCGGCAGGAGTACCTTTCTTAAATTATATGAAGCACATATCTTTTTCTTACAAGGAAGAGAGCAAGAGGCTTGCTCGATTTTGGAAGCGTTGGAAAGTCATAAGGAACGATTAAATACACCGCTTATCCTAGGGTATTATTTATATCTGACCACCTTTTATAATAAGGAAATGGAAGCGATCCTTTATGTGGAGGAAAATATTGGGCGTTTGCTTAGACAGGAACCAAAAGCATGGGGTTTGCAGTGGTTTTTATGGAACCTGTCAAGCGGGAAAAATGTAAATCCTAGCGAAAAACTAGAGGGTTATCGCGGGCAGCTTATACATGGCTGTCGAAGTCGGATACTTTATTTGGAATCCTTTTTGTTAATCAAAGAAGATCCTTTATTGCTACGGCAATTAGGGAAATTTGAAATTCAGGTATTGCGTTTTATAAATCGTGAAAAACTGTGGAGTGACAATGTCATTATTCAGGTGACAGAACTAGCGAGTCGTTATAAAGAGTATTCTCGTGAGTTATATTTGATTTTAACAGGCTGTTACCAGTTTAGAGAATCAAAAGAGCTGGTTCATATTATCTGCAGTTTATTAATGAAAGGAAATTTGGTAGGAGAAGAATATTTTCCATGGTATGAGCGGGCAGTTGCAGGAGAGCTNCGAGTGACAGGGCTTTATGAATATTATATTCAATCGGTACCAGATTTACGACATAAGTCACTACCTCCAATGATTAAACGCTATTTTGCATATGACAATGCGTTAGATTATCGAAAGAAAGCACAGGTTTATGCAAATATTGTGCGGCATAAGGGGGTAGATGAAAGCAGTTATGAAAGCTATCGGGCAATGAGCGAAAAGTTTGTAATTGACCAGCTTCGTGCAGGTAGGCTAAATACTGATTTAGCTTTTCTTTACGAAACCTTTCTTGTACGTCAGATGTTAAATAAAGAGATGGCACTTTCTTTAGCAAGAGCCTTATTTACTTATGAAATACGTTGTAGTGAAACGGTTGCCAAGGGTGTTGTTATTGTTCACCATCAGCTAAAGGAAGAACAAAGGGTTCGTCTTAGCGACGGGGTTGCTTATATGCAGCTATATACAGATGATTATCAGATATTTATTGAGGATAACAAAGGAATTCGTCATGCGGGCGGGATACCCTATACCGTGACAAGTGTGTTGAAAAGAGAGCAATTTTTAGGGACATGTCAGGATTTAGTACCAGAAAGTGTGGGTTTATTATTACATCAGTGTAATAAGGACCCACTGATGAAAGAAGAAAATATCAAGCAGTTTTGGGAATTACTTAAAATTGAAGAGGTTAAGGAGTCGTACAAGGAGCAAATCCGTAAAAATTTGTTGTCTTATTATTATGAGAATCAAAAGGAACCGTTTGATGTTATGCGTTTAAGTAAAATAGACTACGATAATTTTATGCAGGCAGATAAGCAAAAATTAATTGAGTTATTCATTACAGAGGGGGCATATCAGCAAGCATACCAGTCGATTGCAAAATATGGAGCAGAAAATATTGCGACTATGGCATTGGTGAAGCTATGCAGTCGCATGATTCTTATGCAGGGGCAAGATGTAGACGAAATGCTGCTGTACTTGTGCTATTACTGCTTTGCTAAGGGCAAATATGATGAAGTGATACTTACCTATTTACTGAAGCATTATGATGGTCCCATAGATATCATGAAACAGATATGGGGGGCAGGGAAACGATTTGGTCTAGATACCTTTGTCCTAGAAGAAAAATTTTTGCTGATGGTCATTTTTACNGGGGNAAGTCCGACTGGTGCAGAACAGGTCTTTGCGGACTATCGGCGGAGGTTAGGAAAGAAGTCGTTACTTACCGCCTACATAATTAAACGTTCCTATGATTTCTTTATCATGGGGAAATCTGTAGAGTTACCCGTTTTTCGGTACATTGAACGAGGCTATCAAAAAGGGAAGATAAAGCAAGATATCTGTTTATTAGCACTGCTGAAATGGTATGGAGGACAGGAGAATCTACCAGAGGAGCAACAGGCGACAGCCATGGAATTATTAGGAATTTATATTTGTAAAAATATGTGTTTTGCCTTTTATCAGGAATTAAGCTCTTCTATGCAAAATGCCTTTGTCTTACATGATAAGAGTTTTATTGAGTATCGGACCACTCCAGAAGCAAAGGTCTTTCTTAAATATTATAAGGAAGTGGACGGTCAAAATCGTATGGCTGAGCAGCGAGAAATGATGAAGCATGTCTATCAAGGTATTTTTGTATCAGAATTTACTTTGTTTTATGGGGAACGAATCATCTATACTATTTTAGTGGAAGAAAATGGAATCTATAAGGAGCATGGCTCAGGTGTTTGTGAAAGTCGAGGAGGATTTGAGACAGAGCAAAATTCACGCCATGAGATGCTTAATGAAATTACCAAAGGGCAAGATAATGGATTCGTACAGGATTATTTAGAGAAAGCATGTTTAAGCGAAAAATTGTTTATAGTAGAGTAGAATCATGGAGGCAAGCGTGAATGAATTTCTTGATAGAAATTATTCACTCTATTGCAGAGCAAAATCTGAAATTTTGCGAGTGAAATTTCAGATTTTACTTGCAAGCCTCCGCAAAAAGGAGGCTTCAGCATGGAGAGAAAAATGGCTAAAAAATTTGGTGGAGTAGTAATTGGATTTGATTTGGGGCGTGATGATTCACAGTTGACATTTTATCACCAAAATCTAGCGGAGCCAGTGACGGCTGAGTTACTACAGACACCGAGGGATATTTTTTCGCTTGTGGAGCAAAAAGTAGATTTAGGGGTTGCGTTACTTTCCAATTTTTTAAGGGATTCTTTTGCAAAATTAAACAAAGGGGAGCTGCCAAAGAATATGGTGGTTATGGTTACAATGGCAAAGCTCAACAATACTTGGGCAAAGGCAATTCGTCATGCCCTTGAGATGTTAGAGATACCAAGAGAGCGGATTTATGTTCAAGATTATCAGGAGAGCTTTTATTATTACATTTTAGCACAGAAGCAGGAATACTGGAGAAATAAAGTAGCGTTGTTTCGTTATGAAGAAGATAGTATTATTGCCTATGAATTTGAGATGAATCAGAAAACAAGACCAGCCCTTGGTACAGTTAAGAAACGGACAAGGCTTTATCTAGATACGAAAGCAAAGGAAGAGTTTGCAGGAGCAGACTGGCAGCAGACAAAAGATAAACTGTTCCTGCATTTAATGAAAGAGGTGATGACAGGAGAGGTCTTTTCTTCTGCCTACTTAGTGGGAGAAGTTTTTGAAGAGGGGTGGCTAAATAAGTCACAAACCTTTTTGCGAAGTAAATGTCCAGCCTTTGTTGGGAATAACCTCTATACAAGAGGGGCATGTTTGGCCGCTCTAGCAAAAATAGAAGAGGGAGAGCAACCAATATTTCTGTATCATGGGCCAGATATGATTGAGCATAACATTGGTATGCAGATGTATGTAGCAGGGGTAGTGAGCTATCAAAATATGATTACAGCAGGGATACATTATTGTATGGCAGATAGTACCTGTGAGTTTCTATTAGAGGGAACAACAGAGGTGGTGCTTGAGTCGCATAGTATTCATGGTGAGAGCTTATTGCATACGATTACCTTAAATGATTTACCGAAACGACCCGCAAAAGGAACTAGACTTCATATGCACTTGGATTTTATACAAAAAGACCGTTGCAAGGTGAAGATAGATGATTTGGGAATGGGCGAAATCTGTCCGTCCTCTGGTAAGAAATGGGAGGCGGTTTTGGAATTATAAAGTGAGGAGGGGTAGCGATGAGTGGATATTATTTGTGTGAGGGTAAGAGGGCAAAGCACCCATATCGAATTGAGGGAATCGAAATAAATCTCTACACGATAGAAGAGCTGTGCTTCTATTTACGAGAAAATGTTTACTTGATTGATGAAACCCTTATTAACGAAAGACTGTGCAGATGGCTAGAGGACGAACTAGAATTGTCTAGCTTGGCTTTGCGGTTACGTGGAAAATTAAAGCAAGAGGATAATGTTGTAGAATTAATAAAGCCAATTTTTCGTGAAATCGGCTACCTTTCCAAGATAGAACAGCAGCATATAGCAAGTCAAATTGCTAGTGCCTTGATACAGCCAGAGGATCAAAGGCGTAAGCACAAGGCGGATTCTATGGTTCAGCATGGTGCTTATGGAAATGCGATTCATGAGTATTATCGTATCCTGCAAACACGAAATCAAAAGGGCGTCGGGGCAAAATTTTTTGCCACAGTTTTAAATAATATGGCAGCAGCTTATGCAAGATTGTTTCTTTTTGAAGAGGCGGCCGATTGCCTATGGCAGTCTTATGGCATGGTTCGTTCGGGGGAAGTGTGGCGAAGATATTTGGCAATCTTGCCATTGTATTTAAGTGAAAAAGACTATCAAGATAGGGTGACCGAGCTTAAGGTTGCACCAGAACAGCTACGAAAAGTCGAAGAAAAAAGTCTTGCGATTATCAAGCAGGGTTTAGCCAAAGCACAGGGGATAGCACAGACGAAAGAGTATTGGGAGATGGAGAAACGAAAGTATTGTAAGGAAACGAAAATCTAGTTGACAGCCGCCACCACCTTATGATAGTATTGATTTAACGAATTAGCACAGCAGAGTATTCGCTCGTTAAAGAGATAAAATGGAGAAAAGAGTGAATAAATTTTTTGATGGAGGAAAATTATGAAAAAGAAAATAGCAGGGTTGCTCGTAGCAGCAGTCATGGTGACTTCAGCTTTGGTAGGCTGTGGAACGAACACGGCGGAAACGGAAGCAGCAGAAACGAATGCTGCGGTAGAAGCGAATACAGTAGAAGATAATGCTGTAGCAGAGGGAACAGAGGCAGCCGAAGTCATAATAGAAAGCGGAGATGGCGTTTTGGTTGTTGGTTTTGACCAAGATTTCCCACCAATGGGATTTGTTGGGGCGAGTGGTGAATTTGAAGGCTTTGACCTTGATTTGGCGGCAGAGGTAGCGAATCGTTTGGGCAAAGAGGTTCAGTATCAGCCAATCGCTTGGGACGCCAAGGATATGGAGTTAGAATCAGGAAATATTGATTGTGTTTGGAATGGCTTTACGATTAATGGACGTGAAGATAAGTATACTTGGACAGATGCTTATATGAATAATAGTCAAGTATTTGTCGTAAAGGGTGATTCAGGTATTACAACACCAGCCGATTTGGCAGGAAAAGTAGTTGAGGTACAGATGGATTCGAGTGGTGAGGCAGCGATTGAAGCAGCGACGGAATTAGTAGCAAGCTTTCAAACCTTGACAAAGGTTGCAGATTATAATACAGCATTTATGGATTTAGAATCGGGTGCTGCAGATGCGATTGTTATGGACGATATTGTCGCTAGTTATCAAATAGAACAGCGTGATGCGAATTTCGTGATTTTGGAAGAGGCTTTGGCACCAGAGGAATATGGTGTTGGCTTTAAATTAGGAAATGAGGAGCTGCGGGATCAGGTACAAGCAGCCCTAGAAGAAATGGCAGCAGATGGAACGATGGCTGAAATTTCAAATAAATGGTTTGCGAAAGACATTACAATAATTGGAAAATAAAGGACATTCGTAATGAAACAAAAGGATAAGAGGAGTTGACCATGTCATGTGGCAACCCCTCTTAAAATGTGTTAGGTGGGGATATATTAAAAGGAAGATTTGGAGGAGCAATATGGATTATAGAGTATTATTATCAAACTTAGGAGCAGGAATGCGTGTCACAGTTGGCATTTTTGCTTTGACCCTAGTACTATCCTTGCCTTTAGGGTTGGTTATTATGTTTGGGCGAAAGTCACGTTATGGTATTGTGCGTGGAATTACGAAAGTTTATATTTCCATCATGCGGGGAACACCGCTGATGTTACAGTTGATGGTGGTTTATTTTGGCCCTTATTATTTACTGGGGGTATCTACACCAGCTAGGTTTACAGCGGTTATCATTGGTTTTGTTTTAAATTATGCGGCGTATTTTGCGGAAATTTATCGTGGTGGATTTGAATCCATTCCAGTGGGACAGTATGAGGCGGCAGACGTACTTGGTTATACGAAAGGACAGACCTTTTTGCGAATTATTTTACCACAGGTCATAAAGCGGATCGTACCGTCTGTTACCAATGAAGTTATTACGCTTGTTAAGGATACTTCCCTGGCAATGGTAATTGCTGTTGCCGAAATGTTCACGGCAGCAAAGGCATTAGCATCTTCAAATGCGAGTATGGTACCGTATGTTGCGGCTGGAATTTTTTATTTTGTTTTTAATGCGATTGTGGCCTTGGCAATGGAAAAGGTCGAAGATAAGTTAAACTATTATAGGTAGGGGTGTAAGAGTGAATAAATTTCTTGATAGAAATTATTCACTCCCAAAGTTTGTGATGGAGCCACAAACTTGAATTGCAGAGCAAAATCTCAGATTTTACGAGTAAAATTTTAGATTTTACTTGCAGGCCTCCGCAAGAAAGGCTCCAGCATAGAGGAAAATGATGAAAATATTAGAAATGAATCATGTAAGGAAGTCCTTTGGGGATTTAGAGGTATTAAAGGATATTTCGTTGACAGTAACAAAGGGGCAGGTGTTAGCCATTATCGGCCCATCTGGTTCGGGAAAATCAACCCTGTTACGCTGTGCTACATTGCTAGAGCAGATGGACGGTGGAGAGATGATATATTTGGGAGAAACAGCAGTAAGCAGTGTATCTGGTAAGGTAGTTTATGCAAAGCCGTCAGAGCTACAAAGGGTTCAGGGGTATTTTGGATTGGTATTTCAAAATTTCAATCTGTTTCCGCATTTTACCGTTCTAAAAAATGTCATGGACGCACCGATTCAAGTACAAAAGCGAGAGAAAAAAGAGGTAGAGGAACAAGCTAAGGCACTGCTTGCAAAAATGGGTTTAGCTGATAAAGCAGATGCATATCCTTATCAATTATCAGGCGGTCAGCAGCAGCGGGTTTCGATTGCTAGAGCGTTAGCAATGAATCCGCAGATATTATTTTTTGATGAACCAACATCAGCGTTAGACCCCGAATTGACAGGAGAAATATTAAAGGTAATTAAAGATTTAGCAGCAGAGCAAATGACCATGGTCATTGTTACTCATGAGATGAATTTTGCGAAAAATGTGGCGGATTATATTATTTTTATGGAATCGGGGGTAATCGCTGAAGAGGGTACGCCAGAGGAATTATTTCACTCAAATAATCCACGAATGAAAGAGTTTTTAGGTAAATTTGAATAAACTGAAAAATGAGACCTACTTGAACTTGCTTTATAAGGGGCATTGTTATATACTTTTTAATGTAGCGTAGTAGTCAGAAATGTGCAATTTTATGAAAAGGATGGGTAAAATGCAGATGGAAAAAAGAGAGTTACTTTACGAAGGAAAAGCAAAGAAAGTTTATAGTACAACAGATGAGGATTTTGTCATTGTAGACTATAAAGATGATGCAACAGCTTTTAATGGCCAGAAAAAGGGAACAATTATCGGCAAGGGTGTAGTGAACAATCGAATGAGTAACCATGTTTTTCAGCTTTTGGAAGAAAAGGGAGTTCCCACTCATTTAGTAAAAGAACTTAGTGACCGCGAAACTGTAGTAAAGAAAGTAGAAATTGTTCAATTAGAAGTAATTATTAGAAATGTTGCAGCCGGTAGCTTTTCGAAGCGTTTAGGTGTTCCAGAGGGAACAAGGTTTGCGGCACCAACCTTAGAATTTAGTTATAAAGATGATGATTTAGGCGACCCATTAATCAATGATTATTTTGCTTTGGCACTTAATTTAGCGACAGAAGAAGAAATTGAAATCATTAAGAAATATGCATTTAAGGTCAATGATGTCCTAAAAGAATATTTCCTACAGGCAAATATGGAATTGGTTGATTTTAAAATTGAATTTGGACGTTTTCATGGAGAAATCATTTTGGCAGATGAGACATCACCAGATACCTGTCGGTTATGGGACGCAGATACACATGAAAAATTAGATAAAGACCGTTTCAGAAGAGATATGGGAAATGTAGAAGAGGCATATAACGAAGTATTTCAGCGCTTGGGGCTATAGGCAGAAAGGGTGCATTTGATGCGGAACTCGATACATGAACAGAGCATGGAATGGGATAAATTAAGGGAAGAATGCGGTGTTTTTGGGATTTATGACCTAGATGGTCAAAATGTAGCCTCATCGGTCTACTATGGACTATTTGCCCTCCAGCACCGTGGTCAAGAGAGTTGTGGAATTGCCGTTAGTGATACGAAAGCACCAACGGTTCGGGTAAAGTCCTATAAGGGTATGGGTCTCGTTGATGAGGTGTTTACCGAAGATGCTTTTGAAATGATGCAAGGTAATATCGGAATCGGGCATGTGCGGTATTCAACAGCAGGAGAAAGCACCCATGAGAATGCCCAGCCCTTGGTTTTGAATTATATAAAAGGAACCTTTGGTTTGGCCCATAATGGAAATCTAGTTAATGCTGTGGAGTTACGTGAAGAGCTGGCATATGATGGGGCAATTTTTCAAACAACGATTGACAGTGAGGTGATTGCTTATCACATTGCACGTGAACGTGTGCGAGTCAATACCGCAGAAGAGGCAGTTGCAAGGGCAATGCAAAAAATCAAAGGAGCCTATGCCCTAGTTGTCATGTCTCCACGCAAATTAATGGGTGCCAGAGATCCCTTTGGATTCAAGCCCCTCTGTATTGGAAAGCGTGACAATGCCTATGTTTTAACCTCTGAGAGCTGTGCACTTGATACGATTGGAGCAGAGTTTGTTCGTGATGTTGCACCAGGTGAGATTGTGACGATTACAAAAGATGGTATTCATTCTGATACCAGTATGTGCGTGAAGCCAAGCGAAACGGCAAGATGTATTTTTGAGTATATTTATTTTGCTCGTCCAGATAGTTATATTGATGGGGTAAGTGTGTATCATTCAAGGATTATGGCAGGACGTTTCCTGGCAATGGATTCACCAGTAGAGGCGGATTTAGTCGTTGGGGTGCCAGAGTCAGGGAATGCCGCTGCTCTTGGCTATTCTTTAGAATCAGGCATTCCTTACGGAACAGCATTTGTTAAAAATTCCTATGTTGGGCGAACCTTTATTCAGCCAAAACAAAGCAGTCGAGAGTCTAGTGTTCGCATCAAACTAAATGTTTTAAAAGAGGCAGTAGTTGGAAAACGTGTGATTATGATTGATGATTCGATTGTTCGAGGAACGACAAGTGACCGTATTGTTAGTATGCTAAAAGAGGCAGGGGCAAAAGAGGTGCATATGCGTGTTAGTTCACCGCCTTTTTTGTGGCCTTGCTACTTTGGAACAGATGTCCCAGACCGTGAGCATTTGATTGCATATAAGCGTAGTGTCGAAGAAATTCGTGAAATTATTGGTGCGGATACACTGGCTTATTTAGCAGAGGAACGTTTAAGCGAGATTGTAGAGGGCTTATCCGTTTGTCTAGGCTGTTTCACAGGCAAGTATCCTATTGAGCCGCCAAAGCATGATATTCGTGGAGTGCATGAAACATAATAATATAAAGTTTACAATGATGAAGATTACGAAAGCAAATCACACGAATTGGGCATAAAGTATACGAAAGCGAAGATAAAGGAGAATACGAATGAGTACAGATAAATATGTAAGTCCGCTGTCAGAGCGTTATGCCAGCAAGGAAATGCAGTATATTTTTTCCCCAGATATGAAGTTTCGTACTTGGCGAAAGCTGTGGATTGCATTAGCAGAAACAGAAAAAGAGTTAGGGCTGAATATTTCAGAGGAACAAATCAGGGAATTAAAGACACATGCAGAAGACATTAATTACGAGGTGGCAAAGGAACGTGAACGAGAAGTACGTCATGATGTTATGGCACATGTTTATGCGTATGGAGTGCAGTGTCCAAAAGCAAAAGGAATCATTCACCTAGGAGCAACCTCTTGTTATGTTGGCGACAATACAGACATTATTGTGATGACAGAAGCACTAAAGCTAGTAAAGCAGAAACTTGTCAATGTTATTGCCGAATTAGCAGGTTTTGCAGAAGCGTATAAGAGCTTGCCGACACTTGGATTTACGCATTTTCAGCCAGCACAGCCAACAACTGTTGGTAAGCGGGCAACGCTGTGGCTGCAGGAGTTTCTTTTGGACATAGAGGATTTAGAACATACGCTTGTCAATATGAAGCTGCTTGGTTCAAAGGGGACAACAGGGACACAGGCTAGTTTTCAGGAATTATTTGATGGAAATCAAGAAACGATTGATAAAATAGACCTGATGATTGCCAAGAAAATGGGGTTTGCAGACTGTTATCCTGTTTCTGGGCAAACATATTCAAGAAAAATAGATACAAGGGTATTAAATGTTTTAGCAGGCATTGCGGCTAGTGCACATAAGTTTTCTAATGATATTCGTTTGCTGCAGCACCTAAAAGAAGTAGAAGAACCTTTTGAAAAGAGTCAAATTGGTTCCTCTGCCATGGCCTATAAGCGTAATCCGATGCGTAGTGAGCGAATTGCATCGTTATCACGATATGTTATGGTAGATACCTTAAATCCAGCGATTACATCAGCGACCCAGTGGTTTGAGAGAACGCTTGATGACTCGGCAAATAAGCGCTTGTCGATTCCAGAGGGATTCTTAGCGATTGACGGTATTTTAGACCTTTGTTTAAATGTCGTAGATGGACTGGTCGTTTATCCCAAGGTTATTGAAAAACGTCTGCTGGCAGAGCTGCCATTTATGGCAACAGAAAACATCATGATGGACGCAGTTAAGGCTGGCGGCGATAGACAGGAACTACATGAAAGGATTCGTGAACTGTCAATGATTGCGGGGCGTAATGTTAAGGTGGAGGGAAAAGACAATAATTTATTAGAATTAATTGCTTCCGACCCTGCCTTTAATATGACACTTGAGGAGTTAAAGCAAACCATGGACCCAGCAAAATATGTGGGACGTAGTGAGATACAGGTGGAAAATTTCCTAACAAAGGTAGTAAATCCACTGTTAGATAAAAATAAAGAGTTGCTAGGAATCAAAGCAAAAATCAATGTATAATGAATGAGTCGCCTAGCGGCAGAATGTGAGGAAGAGCAATATGGTACAAGCAATAGTTGGAGCAAATTGGGGAGACGAGGGTAAGGGGAAGATTACAGATGTGTTAGCAAAGTCAGCGGACATTATTGTAAGATTTCAAGGCGGTGCAAATGCTGGACATACAATAGTTAATGACTATGGTAAGTTTGCATTACACTCATTGCCATCAGGAGTATTTTATAATCATACGACCAGTGTCATTGGCAATGGTGTAGCTCTTAATATTCCTGTCTTATTTAATGAGGTGAAAGGAATTGTCGAGCGTGGTGTTCCACAGCCTAAGATTTTGGTTTCGGATCGTGCCCAAATTGTAATGTCATACCATGTTTTGTTCGACCAATACGAGGAAGAGCGACTAGGCGGAAAGTCTTTTGGTTCAACGAAGTCGGGAATTGCCCCTTTTTATTCGGATAAGTATGCGAAAATTGGCTTTCAGGTAAGTGAGCTTTTTGATGAAGAGCTTTTAAAGGAAAAGGTTCAGCGTGTTTGTGAGCAAAAGAATGTTATTTTAGAGCATTTATACCATGCACCGCTTTTAGAGCAAGAGGCATTAATGCAGGAATTAAAAGGATATCGTGAGATGGTGGAACCATTTGTATGTGATGTATCGGCTTATCTATGGAATGCGATTAAGGAAAATAAAACGATTCTTTTAGAGGGACAGCTAGGTTCTTTAAAAGACCCAGACCATGGTATCTATCCAATGGTAACGTCATCTTCGACATTAGCAGCTTATGGTGCGATTGGTGCAGGTGTGCCGCCATACGAAATTAAAGAGATTGTGACGGTGGTAAAAGCATATTCAAGTGCAGTGGGGGCAGGAGCCTTTGTTAGTGAAATCTTTGGTGAAGAAGCA
>JGI994J12354_10001727_pt1 | contig 21935 bp, 16 predicted proteins | sample IntmicLarv3ML3BL_FD_12354 | JGI IMG/M metagenome (IMG submission 12354) | reverse complement strand
GTCCCCCCTTGAGCGCCGTAGCCCGGCACCAGTAAGAACACTCGCGGAAACGCAGTACGAAGCTCTTTAAGAACGCGCGGGTGCGTTGCTCCAACCACCGCGCCCACGTTTGAATAGCCGTACTTTCCGACGAAGTCCGCTCCCCAGCGGCTTATATACGATGTCACAACCTTGTAAAGCGGACGGTCGCCCGCAACCATTTCCTGAAGCTCAATAGAGCTTGGGTTTGAGGTTTTCGCAAGGACAAAGATGCTCTTTTCGCCGCAATACTTCAAAAATGGCTTGATTCCGTCCGAACCAAGGTATGCATTAACAGTAAGAGAATCCGCACCGAAAGGTGTCAAAACTTCGCCGCCAACCTCAACCGTACCGAAATACGCTTCGGCGTAAGCGGAAGCCGTCGCACCGATGTCGTTGCGCTTAGCGTCGGCGATGACGTAGAGACCCCTTTCTTTAGCATAGCTAATAGTACGCGCAAGTACCGCAACACCTTCCGCGCCAAGGAGTTCGTAGTACGCAGACTGCGGCTTAACCGCCGGGACAATTTCGCATAGCGCGTCGATAAGCCCGACATTGAAGTCATAAATCGATTCCGCCGCCGATTTTAGTGTCTTTCCGTAGAGATCGATATTTTTGTTAACAATATGTTTCGGAACATACTCCAGCCGCGCGTCAAGCCCTGCAACCGTCGGGTTTTTAGTCTTGCGGATTTTTTCAATAAGGATATCCATTGACATTTTCAGATCATTCCTTTCTGTTTTTCGTCCATATAGACAACTTTTCCGCCCACAATCGTCGCTTTTATGCGTCCGGTGAATTCAAAGCCACCAAACGGGGAATTCTTACTTTTGGATTTGAAATTTTCTGGGTCACAAACCCACTTTTCGTTCGGATCGTAAATTATCAGGTCAGCTGTCGCACCCACTTCAAGCCTTCCTGCGTCTATTCCGAGAAGCCGCGCCGGAGCAACTGTCATTTTTTCAAGGATCTTTTCAAGCGGCATTCTGCCCGCAAGCGCAGTCAGAGCGCCCGCAAACAGCGTCTCCAGCCCGACAATCCCATTCGGCGCGCGGTTAAATTCAACCGCTTTTTCCTCGGCGGAGTGCGGCGCATGGTCTGTGACCAGAACATCGATTGTGCCGTCGCACAGTCCTTGCAAAGCCGCTTCCCTGTCCTCGGCATTGCGAAGAATAGGGTTCATTTTGGCGTATGTACCTTTTTCGCTGACAGCGTCCGAGGTCAAAAGCAGGTAGTGCGGGCATGTCTCACATGTGACTTTTGCGCCGCGCGCTTTGCCCTCTCTGACAAGCGCAATTGTATTTTTTGTCGAGACATGTGCGATGTGAATAGAAAGTCCGGTTTTGAGCGCAATTGAAATATCGCGTGCAGCCATCGCCTCCTCGTCGTTTTCTATCATAATTTCACAGCCCTCTATGCTATAGTCGGCGGCGGACCTCGGCTCTTTAAAATCCAAATCCTCGCAGTGAGAAATTACGGGCTTACCCAGCTTTGCCGCACGCTCCATCGCTGCTGTCATAATCTCTCGCGACATAACCGGCATTCCGTCATCGCTGAAAGCGGCAGCTCCGGCGGCACTGAGTGCCTCAAAATTTGTGAGTCCTTCGCCCTTTTGCCCTAGGGTCACTGCGGCGATTGGCAAAATACGCGCCGGGCTCTCGGTTTCAGCTTTCTTAATTATATACTCCAAAACTTCGACACTGTCGCAAACCGGCTTTGTGTTCGGCATACACAGCACCGTTGTGATCCCTCCCGCTACGGCCGCACTACCGCCGCTCGCTATGTCCTCCTTATGCGTGAGGCCAGGGTCGCGCAGATGGACATGCATATCGATAAGCCCCGCGCTTACGTAAAGCCCGTTCGCGTTAAAAATTTCGGCGTTATCTGAGCATATGCTGTCGCTGATTGCGGCGATTTTGCCATCTATGCAAAGTATGTCGCCCTTATTTCCGTCGGGAAGCATTGCATTTTTTATCAAGAATTCCATTTTCGCCGTTTTCCTTTTCGGAGAAATTATTTTTTCACAAAATCTGTTTCGCATGAGTATCCGCCATTGATTATATCACAAATTCCGGCTTCTCTCAATAGAAACCATCTCTTTTTACAAAATGTTGATGTAATTATTTCTCCTTTCGCGGGAAGAATACCAATTGTGAGTATTTGCCCAATATTTCATATATAAGAAAGGTTTGATAGCATGTTTTCATTTTTCAAAGGCGCTTTTATCGGTATCCTCGTGGCGCTCGCGGCTTTTTTAATGATGAGCCCGCGTTCACGCAGGCGGCTCACCCGCTCAACACCAGCGCGCGCCGTTCGCAGGGTTGGCTGCGTTATCGAGGATTTACTGCCGTAACCCCGCACCATTTTACGGCTGACGCATAATTATATAGCAAGTTCGCTGATTCTTTCAGTCGTTTTCCTCCTTTTTTCGGAGCGGATTGTTTCCGCTCCCTTTTTTTGTTGACACATCATAAAATTGCGGATATACTTTACTTCGCAAACCCTGTTTAGGAGGTTTTTATGGACAAGACAAAAAGGCGCGCACTTATCAACGAATATAAAGATACAAAACCTGAAATGGGCATACTCTGTTTCCGTTGTACGGCTTCGGATAAGGTGTTCTTGCACGCCACGCAGGATACGCGTTCCAAGAAAAACGGGCTTCTTGCTCGTCTAAACTCAAACATGTATCGCGGCAGCCTGAATCGTGAAATTCAGGACGAGTGGAATCTTCACGGCGCTGACAGCTTTGAAATAAGTGTAATCGACACTCTGGATTACGACGACGCGCTGAAGACGGACTATTCCGGCGAACTTTCAATGCTTCTTGACGATTGGGTAAAGAAATTTAGTGCTATAGTTATAAAGTGACTCGTTTTTTATAAAAAAGACGGATTCGTTTGAATCCGTCTTTTCTTTTAGTCACTTATAATTTCAAAAGCAATCTTACTTGGTTTTTCCGGTACCTCGAACGGGTAATTCTTAGAAAAACAACCGTCACAGAATTTAAGGTTCGAATCCTTTGCAATTTCGTGAACCTTTTCAAGCGGCAAGAACGCGAGTGAATCGGCACCGATTTTTTCACAAAGCTCGTCAACCGTGTTGTTGACGCAGGCGAGCTGCTCACGGTCAGGGATATCCGTGCCAAAGTAGCAGGGCCACAGAAATTCAGGCGAGCTGATACGCATATGTATCTCCTTCGCGCCCGCCGACTTCAACATTTCGACAAGCTGGCGGACCGTTGTTCCGCGTACAATTGAATCGTCGACAAGGACAATACGTTTACCTTTTATGTTCGACGCAAGGACGTTAAGCTTAATAGACACACTCTCCTCGCGCATACTTTGTTCGGGCTGGATAAATGTGCGCCCGATGTAGCGGTTTTTCAAAAGCCCTTCACGGTACGGGATTCCGCTCTCCTCGGCGTAGCCGATAGCTGCGGGAAGTCCTGAGTCTGGAGTACCGATTACAATGTCCGCCTCGACAGGGCTGACACGCGCAAGAATTCTCCCGGCCTCGAGCCGAGCCTCGTACACGCTCTGTCCGTCAATTACGCTGTCGGGCCGCGCAAAGTATATATGCTCAAATATGCACAGCGCAGAATTTTTGGTGCAATGCTCGGTTCTTGAAACAATTCCGTCCTCACGCGCAATGATTATCTCGCCCGGGCGCACATCGCGCACAACTGTCGCACCTATTGCGTCAATCGCGCAGCTTTCCGACGCAAAAACTATGTCGTCGCCACGCCTGCCCATGCAGAACGGGCGGATGCCGTACGGGTCTCGCACCGCGATAAGCTTCTGCGGACTCATTACGAGCATTGAGTAGGAACCCATAAGCTGCGGGACAATTTTAGATACAGCCTCCTCGATTGAGGCGGAGGCAAGGCGTTCCTTTGCGAGAAGATACGCAATAACTTCGGTGTCGTTGGTTGACTGAAAAATTGCACCGTGCCTCTCAAGCTCACGGCGGATTTCGGCGGTGTTAGAAATTGTACCGTTCAGAGCGATGGAAAGCGTTCCCTTTACATACTTAATCGTGAGCGGCTGCGCGTTTTCGCGCGTGTTTCTGCCCATTGAATCGTAGCGGGCGTGCCCGATTGCCATATTTCCAACGAGTTCAGAAAGCACCGGCATCGTGAAAACCTCACTGACAAGCCCTGTGTCCTTGTAGCAGGTGACCTTTTTCAGCTCGCGGTCACTTATTGCTATGCCGCAGCTCTCCTGCCCTCGGTGTTGCAATGCATACAGCGCGTAGTACACCAACTTTGAGGTATTTACGTAGTTTTTTGAAAAGATTCCGAACACTCCGCATTCTTCGCCAATACTTCTGTAATTCACCTAACGCCACCCTTTCAAATAAAGAAACTATACACCAAACAACAAATCCCCATATGTCGGCATTGGCCAGAAATCCTTGCCGACAAGCGTCTCCAGTTCGTCAGCCGCGCCCCTCAGCTCCTGCATGGTAGCAAGAACCGTGTCGCGGAAATAGCGCGCGCGGCTTGCCGCTTCGATATAATTTTTATCCTCGCAGAGCGCTTTGTCAAGTGTCTCGGCACTTTTTGAGATGGATGCACAAAGTGCGCTCAACCTTTTGACAAGATTTACTTCAAAATCACAAGGGATTGTGTCAGAGAGGCTTTTTTTCGCAAGGGCGGACTCGGAAATAAGCTTCGTAAAACTGATTCCGGCGGGCAAAATTTCGCGGTTAACCATTTCTATCATCGTCAGCGCTTCGATTTTAAGTACCTTGCAGTAGTTTTCCGAAAGGATTTCCGCACGGCTCTTCACCTCATTACGGCTGAAAACCTTGAACTTTTCAAAGAGCGCAATATTCTTTTCGTCGGAAAAATGCGGCAAAGCTTCGGCGCTCGACGCCATGTTCAGCAGCCTACGGCGCTCCGCCTCGTCCACCCACTCCATCGAGTAGTTGTTTCCGTTAAAAATTATGCGGCCATTGTCCTTGATTACGTCCTTGATAATGCGGATAATTTCCTCATCAACTGCTTCAGAGTCCTTCTCCTTTTCGAGCCGCGCCGCAAATTCGTTCAGCGCTGCTGCAACAATTGTGTTCAAAACGATGTTCGGATTTGCAATCGAAATTGACGAGCCAAGCATACGAAATTCAAACTTGTCGCCGGTAAACGCAAACGGCGAGGTGCGGTTTCTGTCCGTTGTGTCCTTGTACAGATTCGGCAGCGCCTCTACGCTTGTATCGATTTCCGTGGCGCTGTCGGGTATGTACTCACTGCCTTTTTCAATGGAGTCCAGAATTTTTTCAAGGTCGGTGCCGATAAACATTGAAACTATCGCCGGCGGAGCCTCATGCGCACCCAGACGGTGGTCGTTACCGGCGGTTGCAACAGAGATACGAACCAAATCCTGATGTTCGTCAACCGCTTTAATCATCGCAGCTAAGAACAAAAGGAACTGTTTGTTTTCGTGCGGCTTTTTCCCTGGTTTGAGCAAATTTTCGCCCATGTCAGTTGAAAGCGACCAGTTGTTGTGCTTTCCGCTACCGTTTACCCCCGCAAACGGCTTCTCGTGGAGCAGACATACTAGACCGTGCCGCAGCGCAACCTTTTTCATCATCTCCATAATGAGCTGGTTGTGGTCACAGGCGACATTGGTTGTTGTAAATATCGGCGCAAGCTCATGCTGAGAGGGCGCGGTTTCGTTGTGTTCGGTTTTCGCAAAAATCCCGAGCTTCCACAACTCCTCGTCCAAATCGTGCATGTATGCGCTTACGCGCGGCTTTATGCTGCCGAAGTAATGGTCCTCAAGCTCCTGACCCTTGGGCGGCTTTGCTCCAAAGAGCGTACGCCCGGTGTAGACAAGGTCTCGCCGCTTTTCATATAACTCCTTGGGAACAAGAAAGTACTCCTGCTCCGCGCCGACAGTCGTCGTGACGCGGCGCGCCGTCGTGTTTCCGAGCAGACGCAAAACGCGCAGGGCGGCGGAATTTATCGCCTCCATCGAACGCAGAAGCGGCGTTTTCTGGTCAAGCGCCTCGCCCGAATATGAATAAAAGGCGGTAGGTATGCAGAGCGTTCCCTCTTTTATGAAGGCATACGAGGTCGGGTCCCATGCAGTGTAGCCGCGCGCTTCAAACGTCGCACGAAGCCCGCCCGACGGAAAACTCGACGCGTCCGGCTCACCCTTAATGAGCGACTTTCCGCTGAACTCCATTATAACTCCGCCGTTTTCCGTCGGAGAAATGAAGCTGTCGTGCTTTTCGGCGGTGATTCCGGTCATGGGGTGGAACCAGTGCGTGTAATGAGTCGCGCCTTTTTCCAGCGCCCAGTCCTTCATCGCGTTTGCCACAACATTTGCAACGTCGCTGGACAGACTCTCGCCCGTCGCCATTGTCCGCTTCACCGCGTTATAGATGTTTTTAGGCAGCCTCTCTCGCATTGTCGCTTCGTTGAAAGCAAGGCTCCCGAACAGTTCGGGTACACTTTTCATGTTCTGCCTCCCATTTTAAACAATACTCTCCAATGTATATGCTCGTTTTATGCTGACACTATACACTAATTTATCGATTTATTCAACAGTATTTCTCAGATTTGGAGGTTCTGTGTGAATATATACATCTCAAACTGCAAAAAAGGGTGATAATAGTGCAGATTTTATGTTGACAGCCACCGGCGCATTTGATAAAATACCGTGAATGGAAAAAGAAACTGCAACGAAATCGGAAAGTGAGGCAGGAAAATGCGGAAAAAAGTTTACTTGGTCCTCGAAAACGGCAAGGTTTTTGAAGGCGTCTCTTTCGGCGCCGAGGTCGAATCTGTCGGCGAGCTTATCTTTTCAACCTCAATGGTTGGCTACGTCGAAACTTTGACAGACCCCAGTTATTTTGGCCAGATTGTTTGCCAGACGTTCCCCCTTATCGGCAACTACGGTGTTATGGAATCCGATTTTCAAAGCGAAAAGGCATACCTTTCCGCATATATTGTTCGTGAATGGTGTCAGGAACCCTCCAACTTCAGGAGTGAGGGTAACCTTGACGCTTTTTTAAAGCGCTTAGGTATCCCCGGAATTTGCGGCATAGACACGCGCGAGCTCACTCGCATACTGCGCGAAAACGGTACTATGAACGCCGNCGTTACCCCTAACCCAGATACTGTTGACATGACAGCACTGAAAAACTTCAAAGTAGCGGACGCCGTTGCCGCCGTAACTTCCCGTGAATTTTCATACGAAGGCAAGGGAACGCGCATTGCGCTTTGGGATTTTGGTACCGTCCGCAATGTTAAAACCGAGCTTCTTGATCGCGGGTGCGAGGTAGTAACCGTTCCCGCCCAAACCTCGGCGGAGCAGATATGTGCGTTGAAGCCCGACTCGGTATTCCTATCTGCCGGCCCCGGAAACCCCGAGGACTGCTCCGGCATAATTAACGAGGTCGCCGCGCTTTCCATGCGCAAAATCCCTGTGCTCGGCATTGGACTTGGACATCAACTCCTTGCTCTTGCTCGCGGCGGAAAAGTCGAGAAGATGAAGTTTTCCCACTGCGGCGCACAACCTGTAATCGAAGCTTCCACCGGCAAGGTCCTAATCACCGCCCAGCACCATGGCTACTGTGTTTCGGCTAGGCCGCCGGCTTCGGAAATCAGCCATAAAAACGCAAACGACAACTCCTGCGAGGGGCTTGAATATACCGACATCCCTGCGTTCTCGGTGCAGTTTATCCCCGAAACCGCAATCGGTCCGCAGAGCACCGGCGCGGTTTACGACAGATTCGTTGAAATGGCGAAAGGAGCTGTGAAATAATGCCGCTTAGAAGTGATATTAAAAAAGTAATGGTCATCGGCTCCGGCCCAATCGTCATCGGTCAGGCCGCCGAGTTTGACTACGCCGGAACTCAGGCCTGCCGCGCACTGAAAGAGGATGGGCTGGAGGTTGTGCTCGTCAACTCCAACCCCGCGACAATCATGACAGACGGTGCAATGGCTGACCGCATTTACATTGAGCCGCTCACCATCCCGACGATTTCGCGCGTCATTGAGCGCGAGCGCCCGGACAGCGTGCTTTCAACTCTCGGCGGACAGACCGGACTTACACTCTCCATGCAGCTTGCAAAGAGCGGACTTTTGAAAAAATACGGCGTAAAACTCCTCGGCGCAAACCCCGAAACCATCGACAAGGCCGAGGACCGCGAGCTTTTCAAAGAGGCTATGGAGAAAATCGGCCAGCCCTGCGTACCATCTACCATTGCCACTACACTTGAACCCGCTGTTGAGTTTGCGGCAGAAATCGGCTACCCTGTCATCATTCGTCCGGCGTTCACCCTTGGCGGAACAGGCGGCGGAATCGTAAATAACGAAGTCGAACTCCGCGAGGTCTGCTCAAACGGTCTTTCCCTCTCCCCGATTCATCAGGTGCTTGTCGAGCGTTGCATCTCCGGCTGGAAAGAAATCGAGTTTGAGGTCATGCGCGACTCCAAGGGCAACGCAATTACAATCTGCTCAATGGAAAACGTTGACCCCGTCGGCGTTCATACAGGTGACAGCATTGTTGTCGCTCCGGCTGTTACCCTCTCACCCAAGGAGTACGGTATGCTTCGCAGTTCCGCGCTCGCTATCGTGGACGAACTTGGCGTCGAGGGCGGCTGCAACGTGCAGTTTGCGCTTGAGCCTAACAGCTTTGAGTACGCCGTTATAGAGGTCAATCCGCGTGTCAGCCGCAGCTCCGCCCTCGCTTCAAAAGCGACGGGCTACCCTATCGCGAAGGTTGCGACTAAAATTGCTATCGGCTACACACTTGATGAAATCGCAAACGCTGTCACCGGTGTGACAAAAGCGTGCTTCGAGCCGACAATTGACTACATCGTTGTCAAGCTACCCAAGTGGCCGTTTGACAAATTCGTATACGCAAAGCGCGCCCTCGGCACGCAGATGAAAGCCACCGGCGAGGTTATGAGCATAGGCACAAGCTTTGAGCAGGCGATTATGAAAGCTGTGCGTGGCGCTGAAATTTCACATCCGAGCCTGCGTGACGCAGCTTGCATGGCTATGAATGACGACGAACTGCGTGAAAAACTCCACAGCTGCGACGATACCCGCCTTTTCACCGTCTATGAGGCGATTCGCCGCGGGTTCAGCTACGATGAGGTTTTCGACATCACGAAAATTGACCGTTGGTTCCTTGCCAAGTTCCGCAACCTCGCAAACTGCGAAACTCTGCTTGAAAATGGCGAACTCTCCGACGAGCTTTATCTCGACTCAAAGAACCTCGGCTTTACCGACGCGCTTGTCGAGAAGCTCTCCGGCAAAAAACCCGCTAACCCACGACTGCCTGTCTACAAAATGGTTGACACCTGCGCGGCGGAGTTTGCGGCGCGTACTCCTTACTTCTACTCAACCTTCGACAGCGAGAACGAGGCCGCCGAGTTTATCTCAAAAATCGAAACCCGTAAAAAGACAGTCATTGTTTTCGGTAGCGGCCCAATCCGCATCGGTCAGGGCATCGAATTCGACTACGCCTCTGTACACTGCGTCTGGGCGCTGAAGCGCGCCGGCTTTGAGGTCGTAATTGTCAACAACAACCCCGAAACCGTTTCGACCGACTTCGACACAGCGGACAGGCTCTATTTTGAGCCGCTCACTCCCGAGGACGTAATGGGTATAATCTCAACGGAACAACCCTACGGTGTTGTCGTCGCGTTCGGCGGTCAGACCGCCATAAAACTCACAAATTTCCTCTCCGACCAGGGTATAAACATACTTGGAACCTCCGCCGACAGCATAGATATGGCGGAGGACCGCGAACGCTTCGACGAACTTCTTGAAAGCCTCGACATCAAGCGCCCCAATGGTTCGACCATCATGACCGAGGCTGAGGCCATCGAAGCTGCAAACATCGTCGGATACCCTGTTCTAATGCGCCCGAGCTACGTCTTGGGCGGACAGAACATGATAATCGCGTTCAACGACGACGACATCCATGAGTACATGGGAATTATCCTTGCAATGAACATCGAAAATCCTGTCCTCATCGACAAATACCTGATGGGAACAGAGCTTGAAGTTGACGCAATCTGCGACGGCGAGGAAATCCTTATCCCCGGTATTATGGAGCACATTGAGCGCGCGGGCGTTCACTCCGGCGACAGCATTGCCGTCTACCCCGCGTGGAATATAAACGACGACATGACCGCGCGCATTATCGACTGCACGCGCCGCCTCGCTGTCTCGATGAAAACCAAAGGACTTGTCAACATCCAATACCTGATTTACGACGGCGAACTGTATGTTATCGAGGTCAATCCCCGCTCCAGCCGCACAATTCCCTACATCTCCAAGGTCACAGGAGTCCCGATGGTTGACCTTGCCACACGCGCAATGCTCGGCGACAAGCTTTCAGCTCTTGGCTATGGCACAGGGCTGTATCAGGCGCCTCCCTACGTTGCAGTCAAGGTTCCCGTTTTCTCGTTTGAAAAACTCTCCGATGTTGACACACAGCTCGGACCTGAGATGAAATCCACCGGTGAGGTACTCGGAATTGCGTCAACACTCGGCGAGGCGCTGTACAAGGGGCTTGTCGCCGCAAACTACCGCATGGAGCGCAGCGGTGGCGTGTTCATCACCGTGCGCGACAGCGACAAATCAGAGATTGCCGACACCGCGAAACTTTATCACGAGCTTGGTTTCAAAATTTATGCAACAAAGGGTACTTCCGAACTTTTAAACCGTGTCGGCGTTCCGACCATCACCGTCAAGAAGTTGCACGAGGTCGAGCCTGGCGAGGAAAGCACCCTAACCCTCATCGAAAGCGGCAAAATCAACTACGTTATTTCAACCTCAGCGCGCGGACGCATTCCCACCCGCGACAGTGTTAAAATCCGCCGCAAAACCGTTGAGCGTAACATACCCTGCCTCACCTCCATTGACACTGCAAACGCTATGGCCCAGAGCCTGAAGAGCCACTGGTCGGTGCGCAACACCGAGCTTGTTGACATCAACCACATGCGCGGCGAGCGCGAGCTTGTGCCATTTGTCAAGATGGAAAGCTGCGGCAACGACTACATCTACTTCGATTGCTTTGGCCGCGAAATCACTAACCCCGAGGGGCTTGCCGTCAGCCTCAGTGACCGCAGGTTCGGAATCGGCGGAGACGGAGTTGTTTTGATTCTGCGCTCCGACAAGGCTGACGCGAAAATGCGCACCTTTAACCGCGACGGCAGTGAGGGTCAGCTCGGCGGCAACGGCCTGCGTTGTGTCGGTAAATACCTTTTTGATAAGAGTATCGTGCCGAACCGTACAATGACCATTGAAACTATGTCCGGTGTAAAGACCCTGCACATCTCCACCCGAAATGGCATTGCTACAAGTGTCGGCGTTGAAATGGGCAGTCCAGAATTTTCACCTGTAAAAATTCCTGTAAAACTTGATGGCGCCAGGATAGTTGATCGTTCTGTAAACATCAACGGCGAAAATTACAACATCACCTGCCTCAGTGTCGGAAACCCGCACTGTGTCGTTTTCCGCGAAAGCGTTGACACACTCGACATCGCGGCCATCGGCCCGATTTTTGAGGAGTGCGAACTGTTCCCTGAGCGCGTCAACACTGAGTTTGTCAGCGTGCAGAACAGGCGTACCCTGCGTATGCGCGTGTGGGAGCGCGGCAGCGGCGAAACATGGGCCTGCGGCACAGGAGCTTGCGCGGCAGTTGTTGCGGCGGTTGAAAACGGACTTTGCGACGGGGGCGAGGAAATCACGGTAAAACTAGTCGGCGGTGAGCTTCGTATACGCTATGACGATAGCGGAGTCCTTATGACCGGCGACGCTGTGAGCGTCTTTGAGGGCAAAGTTGAACTGTAAGCAAACTAAAAAAGTACCGGGAGTTTCCCGGTACTTTTTTGCGTATTTTCCAAGTTTATTGTGCGATATCTTTGCCCAAAATGTACTTTTTCAGCGGGATAAACAAAACTACCGATACGATGAGGCACAGCACAAGGCTGAGGCCAACAGGAACAATGTTATACAGCACCGAATACATCCATGGCGAAGTCATCGTCATTCCGAAAAACGTGTCCGGCATGTACTCCGCCCACAGCGTCGCGCCGGTGACATAAAGGGAGAGAAATCTCCCCAACGCCCCGATGACCGAGCCGACAAACAGGCTCGACGGCTTGCTGCGGAAGAACCCCGCAAGCCCACAGAGCATACAAGCAAACACATAGTCGCCAATTATTGACTGCCAACCGAGGACAAAGCCGCCGTCGAAAAGAAATTGCAGTACACCAAGCGCAAGCCCCGCAATAAGTCCACTTTTCCAGCCCCATCGAACCGCGAAAATGAATACCGGCAGCATCATTAATGTGACCGAACCACCCCACGGCATACGCCACAGCTTTACATAGCCCAGCACATGGGCAAGTGCGACAAAAATCGCGCCTTCACAAATAATTCTAACTGAATTTTTTCTCATAAAATCAATTCCTTATAAAAAAATAAAAAATCGTGCCACCGAAAAGCACGGCGGCACGAAACAAATCAACATCGCTTCCTACGCCGGCATTACCCGGATCAGGTTCAAGGTGACCTGAGGCTGCATTTCGCCTCAATCTCAGCCGGAAAAGCTTCCAGCGCCCCTGCTATTCAGTTTAGCACGTTATGTAATCGCTGCAGTCGATCACATTTTTATTCTACACGGTTTTTGAGTTTTGTCAATACCTGTTCAAAATATTCGGGAAGCTCACTAGTCAAATGTATTCGCTCCCCTGTTCGCGGATGCGTAAATTCAAGCTCACGCGCGTGGAGGCACTGCCCTCCAACTTTCAGTTCGTCCTTCCCTCCATAAACTGTATCGCCGCATATTGGATGACCAATGTGCGCCATGTGGACGCGAATCTGGTGTGTTCTGCCGGTTTCAAGGATACAGCGAATGTGCGTAAACCCCTGATACCGCGCAGTAACCTCCCAGTTTGTCGCGGCAAACCGCCCTCCCTGGACTCCCGCCTTCATGCGTTTGCGGTTATTCGGGTCGCGTGCTATCGCCGCCTCCACCCTACCTCTGTCCGATGAAAAACCGCCCCGCACTATCGCCTCATAAATCCTGTGTGCGCTGTGTTCCTTAATTTGCGCGGCGAGCGACAAATGTGCCATATCGTTTTTCGCGACTATCAGAAGCCCGCTCGTGTCCTTGTCAATGCGGTGGACAATCCCAGGGCGTAGCTCGCCATTTATGCCCGAAAGCGAGCTTCCACAGTGGTACATAAGCGCGTTTACAAGCGTGTCGTCGCTGTGCCCCACCGCCGGATGAACGACAATCCCGCGAGGTTTGTTGATAATTATAACGTCTCCGTCCTCGAAAACCACCTTGAGCGGGATGTCTGTTGCGATAAGCTCTGTCGGTTTTACTTCGGGAACTTCGATTTCAAAAACCTCGCCCGCTGTTACTTTGTAATTCTTGCGCACAGGTTTTCCAAAAAGCGTGACGTTGCCGCTTTCAATTAGGCGCTGAGCTGCGGAGCGCGTAATATCCGTGTTTTCTGCAATAAAGCTGTCTATCCTCTTCCCGGTTTCCGTCGCCTCAAGCCTCATTTTGGGACTCCTCACGCGCGCGTCGAGTTTCCTCTACGGCATAGAACACGATAAAAATTACCGCGCCGAACGAGAGAAAAATATCCGCCATATTACATATAAAGTCGGGCAGCAGCGGGATTTTCCCTATCCATGGGAAGAAAATCATATCTACAACCTCGCCCCGCAGCGCTCGGTCAACAAGGTTTCCGGCAGCGCCGCCCAAGACGAGTGAAATTCCGAGAAGCAGGCCGCGTGTTCTGAACTTTTTCGTCGCGATAATCCAAACCATAAAGGCGACAGCAACTGCCGAAAGTCCGACAAGCAACCAACGCTGACCGGAAAATATTCCGAGCGACGCGCCACTGTTCATGCTAAGATGTAAGTGAAAAATTCCGGGCAACACCTCAACCTCACCCGCGCCTGAGAGCTTGGCGAGCGCTAAAAGCTTCGTTCCCTGATCGATAGCAACGCAAAGCGCCGCAAGCAGCAGATACAGCATTTTTCCCTCCATATACTGTTTTCGCAGAAAAGACCGGCAATTGCCGGTCTTTTTCAGATTTTAATTTTTGACTTTGAGGACTACCTTCGCGCAGCGGGTGCAGAGTTCGGGATGCTCGCTATTTTTTCCGACAGTGTCGCTGTACGTCCAACAGCGCGCGCATTTTTCGCCACCGGCAACCTTTACCGCGATGTTTTCCTCGCCGCGCGAAAGCTTAACCGACGAGACGATGAACGCCTCCGGCAGCAGGTCAAGAACTGCCGCTGTAAAGTCGTACTGCTCGCCGTCGCAGGTTATGACAACCTCTGCCTCAAGCGGCTTACCGATAAGTTTTTCCGCGCGGGCGCGCTCAAGCTCGGCGTTAACATACTCGCGAAGCCCGATGATGCCGTCCCACTTCTTCGTGCCGGAATCGTCTAACGAGTATTCACCATAACTTCCAACCTTGGGGATTTCATTGAAAATTACGTTGCGCGCGTCGTCTTTTTCGCCGTGTGGCATAGCCTGCCACACCTCGTTTGAAGTAAAGGCAAGAATCGGGGCAATCATCTTCGTCATCGCGTCAAGAATCAGGTACATCGCTGTCTGTGCCGAGCGACGCGGAACTCCATCGCGCTCTTCGCAGTAAAGCCTGTCCTTAATTACGTCAAGGTAGAAATTCGAAAGCTCGACGACGCAGAAGTTGTAAACCGCGTGATAGACGGCGTGGTATTCGTACTCCTCATAACCTCGTGTGACCTTTTCGACAAGCTCACCGAGCTTTGTCAGCGCCCAGCGGTCAATCTCGAGCATATCGTCGGGCACAACAAGGTTTTTCGCGTCGAAACCGTCAAGGTTTCCGAGGACGTAGCGGCATGTGTTGCGGATTTTTAGATACGCCTGTGAAAGCTGTTTCAAAATCGCGTCGCTGACACGGACGTCAACCTTGTAGTCGCTCGACGCCACCCATAAGCGCAACATATCCGCGCCAAAATCCTTGATGACCTCCTCAGGTGCAACGGCATTTCCGAGGGATTTGTGCATTGCCTTGCCCTCGCCGTCAACCGTCCATCCGTGGGTTATAACACGCTTGTACGGCGCGCCCGCGCCCAGAGCGCCGACTGAAAGCAATAGCGACGACTGGAACCAGCCGCGGTACTGGTCGCTCCCCTCAAGGTAGAGGTCAGCAGGCCAGAGGTCAGGCATATCCTTTTTCAGGCTCGCAATGTGGGTTGAGCCGCTGTCAAACCATCCGTCGAGCGTATCGGTTTCCTTTGTAAAATGCGTTCCTCCGCAGTGTGGGCACTTGAACCCCTTTGGCAAAATCTCCACCGCATCAAGCTCGTACCATGTGTTTGAGCCTTTTTGGGCGAACAAATCTGCAACAGCGTTAATGCTGTCGTCGTTACATACCGGTTTACTGCATGTGTCGCAATAGAACACAGGAATCGGAAGTCCCCAGTGGCGCTGGCGCGAAATACACCAGTCGGCACGCTCACGAACCATGCTCGCAATGCGTTCCTCGCCCCACTCTGGCAACCATTCAACGCTCTCAATAGCGGCAAGCGTTTCCTCGCGAAAACTGTCAACCGAGCAGAACCACTGCGGAGTCGCGCGGAAGATAATCGGCTGCTTGCAGCGCCAGCAGTGCGGGTAGTTGTGCGTCATCTCCTCGCTTGCGAGCAGAGCGCCGGTTTCCTTCATATCGTCAAGAATTGCCTCGTTCGATTTTTCATAATACATACCCGCAAACTTGCCCGCGTCGGCGGTCTGGCAGCCCCTGTCATCTACCGGAACTATCATCGGAAGGTTGTACTTGCGCCCAGTGATGTAGTCGTCCGCGCCGAATCCCGGAGCGGTATGAACGCAGCCGGTACCGCTTTCCATAGTTACATAGTCAGCAAGCACGACAAGGCTTTCGCGCTCAAGGAACGGATGCTGTGTGGTTATAAGCTCAAGGTCACGACCTGTGTAGGTTGCGAGAATTTCGTAGCTTTCGATTTTCGCCGCTTCCATCGTTTTTTTGCACAGCGCTTCGGCAACGATGTATATTTCACCGCTCGGAACCTTTGCCGCAACATAGCTCTCCGCCGGGTTCAAGGCAATTGCAAGGTTACCGGGAAGTGTCCACGGGGTTGTTGTCCAAATTACAAAGCAAGTTTTGGTGAGGTCAAGTCCGCCAAGCTTTCCGAGGTCATCCTTAACGGCAAACTTAACGTAAATCGAAGTGCATTTGTCGTCCTGATACTCGATTTCTGCCTCAGCAAGCGCAGTTTCATCAACGGGACACCAGTAGACGGGCTTCAGCCCTTTGTAAATGTAGCCCTTTTTGAACATCTCTCCAAATACTTTGACCTCCTCGGCTTCAAACTCGGGAGCCATTGTGAGGTAAGGGTTTTCCCAGTCGCCAAGGATTCCAAGACGCTTGAACTGCTCGCGCTGTTTGCAGACAAAATCCCATGCAAAATCGCGGCATTTGTCGCGGAACCCGGGGATACTCATTTCCTTTCGATTCATCTTGGTCTGCTTAATAATCGCGCTCTCAATGGGCATTCCGTGGTTATCCCACCCAGGAATGTAGGGTGTGTAAAACCCGCTCATCGCCTTATAGCGCAGGACGAAATCTTTCAAAATTTTGTTCATCGAAGTTCCGATGTGGATATTCCCATTGGAAAACGGTGGGCCATCGTGCAGGATATACGGCGTTTTACCCTTGTTTTTCTCCATCAGGTTTTCATAGGTCTTGTCGTCGTAGAGTCTTTTAAGCATTTCCGGCTCGCGCGCAGGAAGTCCCGCGCGCATCGGGAAATCGGTTTTTGGTAAATTTATGGTGCTGTTATAGTCAGCCATTTTAAACATTCCTTCCGTTTTTGGTGTAACTGTGCTCGAAATATACGTTTTCCGAGCTTATAAAAACGCGGGACACAGCCTCGACAGCCACGCCCCGCAAAATCTGTCGGTGTTAATTATTCGTCATCATCCTCGCCGAAAATGTCACGGAAAACATTCCCATCGCTTTTCGGCTCGATTTCAAAGACGCTGACCGTCATTCCGCCGACATCAATCTCGCGCGGAAGCGGCGAAGCAAGCGTAGGGGCGCTGTCGGGGTCGGCGTAGTCAAGCGGCGAACCGTCACCCTCAATGATTTGCGGATTTTCCGCAACATTACCAAGCGGCACAACTCGCCGCCCGGTAATTCGTATTCCATCCCCGTCATCAGCGGACTCTGTCTCGCTGAAATCTATCTCAACAGGTGTTTCAATCGCGGCTTCCTCAATCACAGATTCTGTGGCTTCGGCGGCTTTTTCTTCTGCCGCTTCGATAACCTCCGCTTCGAGTTCTACAGCTTCAACGGCGGTTTCTTCCTCTAAAACGGGCGCGAGTATGTCAATTTTAACGACTGGCACAGGTTTTTCCGGCGTTCCTGCAGCCTGGGCAAGCGCGTTCAAGACGTCAAGCTCGTGCTTGCAGGCCTCAGCTGCGGCGGTAGCGTATCTCCTGATTCGAGAACGCACTTCTATAAGGCGCTGCTCCTCGTTTTTGATGTCTGCAAGAATTTCACGCATGTGCTTCTCGGCTTCCTCGCGGGCGGTGGAGGTCATACGCTCACTCTGCATTTTCGCATCGGCAAGCATTTTTTCGCTTTCGCTTTTTGCCTGTGCGGTGAGTGTTTCCGCCTCGGTTTTTGCCTTTTCTGACATCTCGTCCGCAGTCTTTTTTGCTGTCAATAACGTTTGCCGCATAACGTCGTCAACGCTGCGGTACTCCTCAACTTTATCTGCAAGGGTTTTAAGCTTGCTTTTTAAAATGGCTGTTTCCTTATAAAGCTTGTCGTAGTCTCCGTACAATGCGTCGAGAAATGAATCAACCTCCGACATGTCGTAACCGCCGAATACAGCTTTCGAAAACTTCTTGTCCAGAACCTCCTGCGGAGTAAGCATACCCTCGCTCCCTTCCATCTATCGCCAAAAGGCGGTTAAATTCCCAAAAGGCCGGAGTGTTCCCCCGGCCCGGAAAGCTCAGCAAAATTTAGAAATATAGTCCGTTGTTTTCGAGTTCGTCAATCAGGTCACCGAGGATTTCGACGTTGAATGGTGTGATGATGTACGTCGCGTTTGCGACCTTTTTGATTTTGCCCTCGTTCGCGTATGCAACGCCGCTGAGGAAGTCCAACAGGCGGCGGGCAATGTCCTTGTTGGTCGATTCAAGGTTCAAAACGACCGTGCGCTTGTCGCGGAGATGGTCGGCTATATCTGCGGCGTTGTCAAAACGCTCGGGCTTGACCAAAACGACGGCAAGCTGAGTTGTCGCGTGGATGTTTACAACCTTGTTATTCTTGCGCGACTCACCCGGAAGCTCCAAGCCGAGGTCAGCCTTCTCAGTGCGCGGTGAGCGCTGGATTATATCATCGTCCTCCTCAAAATCTTCTGCGTAGGGGCGGGATATCTCTCTGATTTTGTCAAGCAGACCCATAGAACCAAATCCTCTCTTTTATATTTGACGCATGAAACATGGCGGCTAACAGTATTTTGCTTTTCTTTCACCGAAAATTTCCGTTCCGATTCGAATCATGTTCGCTCCAGCAGAAATCGCAGCTTCAAAGTCGGCACTCATACCCATAGACAGGATATCCATGGTTTTAGCACCCTTACGTCTATTATCGTATTTTTTGGCCCCTATGTCAACAAAGAGTTTGTACATATCGGCAAAAAATCGAAAATTTTCCTTGAATTCGCCCGGTTTTCCTGGCATCGACATCATTCCGCGCAGCCTAATGCCCTCAAAACCGGCGGCAACTGCCACAACCTCGTCCACAGACGTGAGGTAAAACCCAGATTTTGTCTGTTCCTCCGCTATATTGACCTCAATCAAAATGTCCTGCACAATACCTTGTGCATGCGCGCATTTTGAAATTTCAGCCATCAGCGCAACGGAATCGACAGATTGGATGAGCGAAATATTCCCAACGAGCTTTTTAACCTTGTTACGTTGGAGCGCGCCAATCATGTGAACCGGCGTTTTTCCGTAGGCTCCCCGCTTTTCCAGAAGCTCCTGCACATAGTTTTCGCCAAAGGCTTCGACTTTGCAAGCGCCTGCCTCGGCTATCTCCTCCGCAGTGCGGAACTTTGAAACGGCGACAAGGGCAACTGTACCCTGCGGTACTCCGGCAAAAACTTCAGCCTTATAAATTTTTTCGCGTATACGCGCTATTGAATCACTTATGCTCATCGGACAATTTTCCCGTCGTGGAGGTTTTTGGAGCTTATAATAATCTCGTCACCCGGGCGCAAAGCCGCCGAGGACTGCGGGTTGTACGAAACTATATAATAATTTTCGAACTCGTAAATTTGCTCAACTTTTACAAACTTTGCCTGCATTGCGACAAGACAGTACACCCCAACGTTACCATCCTCGTCAACGCGAACCGCAGTCTTAGGTACGCGCACACCCTCAAAGCTTTCAAGCACAATTTCTGCACTCTGGCGGCGCATATGCAAAAGGTCGCTCATCAGCATAGAGCAGGAGAAAACAACGACGCACTTGCCCTCCTCGAGATCGCCTACCCTGAGTAGCCGTACACGCGTTTGCCCAATGTAGTCTCCGGTAAAACGCATTGTGTAGTATGTGCCCGCGTTAAGAAGCCTCGCCTCAAGCTCCGGCAAAACGGCGACATAGCGCCAACCGAAGGAGGTGCAAATCTTTCCGACACAGTTTTCAGAAACGGGCTGTTTTTTTTCCGAAAGCGCAAGAATCTCCGAAACCGTAAGCTTTTCAGCAGTTTTTATGTTCAGTGCCTCCTCGTAACCGTCCGAAACAGAGGAAAAGTAGCCTGAAACCGGCGCTGTAACGGCGACAGAGCCGCCACTCATCTGCGACTTCAGAACGTCGCGCTGAGTTTTCAGGCTTGAGATCGCCGACCCAAGCTCGGACACGCTGTACTTACCCGAGATATAGTCACGCTGCAACACGAGCGATTTCAAAGCGGAGGTATAGCTCGAAACTCCGCCTACGCCACCGTCCGAGGACTCGTACGAAAGCGCATAGAGGCTGTCCGAAAGGCGAGCGTCAACCTTGTTGATATCCGAATTCGCACCACTTTGCCCTATCGCCTCAAGCTGCCCGATTCGCTCCTCGACAAGCTCAAGCTCGCGCTTGGTGCCGAGCGTCGCGCCGTTCGCATATGTAACAATCAGATCCTCGTACCGCGCAACCTTTGCGCCTTCGGCAATGACTGTCTGGCTTATTCCCGACGAGGTATTACCGTAAATTTGCACCTCATCGCGCGCAAACCAGCCGGAAATCGCCAGAGTTTCCTCCGCGCTCGCAAGTACTGCCTCGGCCGTTCCGAGCGGGCTTGAAAAAGCGCTCACAACGTAAAACGCCATGTACACTATAACCGCAAGCACCAAAACGCCTGTTAGTATTGTCGGTATTACTTTGCCCTTCATTGAAAATTATTCTTCCTCTGACTCCGCGTTACCCGAAAAGTCAATCGGGCGAATAGGGATAATTGTGGAGATGGCGTGCTTGTACACCATTTGTTGGCGTCCGTCGCTCTCGATCACAACGACAAAGCTGTCAAATCCGCGCACATGCCCCTTCATCTGTACTCCGTTCATAAGGAAAATCGTGAGTGGGGTTTTGTCCTTCCGTGCCTGGTTAAGAAACACATCTTGCAAATTCTGATTTTTCATGTTGGACATCCTTTCTATTTCATCCCTGATTAGGATTATTTACTGATTATAAAGGAATTTTACAGCGGTTTCGGTCGAATCCCGCAAAATTTCAACATCGCTCTGCTCGTCGCGGTAAAACCACTTGACCTCCGCCATGTTTCGAAACCATGTGAGCTGCCGCTTGGCGTACCGCCGTGTCGACTGCTTTAGCTTTCCAACGCATTCATCGAAAAGCTCCGGCTTTTCGAGAGTTGGCAAAAGCTCCTTGTAACCTATCGCCTGCGCGGAGGTCGGCGTATTTTCATCACTGTACTCCTTCACCTCGTCCATAAGCCCGATGGCGAGCATTTCGTCAACCCGCGCATCAATGCGGCTGTACAGAAGCGAGCGGTCACGGTAGTTCAGCCCAACCCAAAGCGCATCATACTTCGGCGGCAGAACCGAGGTCGTGCGATCATGCTCCGATTTTTTACCGCCGGAAAACGCGATTTCAAGCGCGCGCACAACACGCTTTTTGTCGTTCTGATGAAGCTTTACCGCTCCCACATGGTCGCGCGTCTCGAGCAACTTATAAAGTCTGTCCGCGCCGAATTTGTCGTATAATTTTTCGAGTCTCAGACGAAGTTCCTTACTCCCTGCTGTGTCTGGAAATGTCCGCCCACTTACCAGCGCAGTGGCATACAAGCCTGTTCCTCCTGCTATTATAACACGCTTTCCCCTGCTTTGTATATCCCGAATACATTTTTCGGCATCTTCCACATATTTGAAAACCGAATATCCCTCCGACGGGTCGCAAACAGAAATCATATGGTGTCTAATTCCACACATCTCCCGCTCAGTCGGTTTTGCCGTACCGATGTCCATTCCATGGTAGATTTGCATTGAATCGCAGCTGACAACCTCCCCATTGAGCGCCAAAGCAAGGTTTACGGCTAGGGCGGTTTTTCCCGAGGCCGTTGGCCCGACGACACATATTACTTTGCTCATAGTTGTCTCCCCTGCCGCAAAATTCAAATTTTTACGTCTGCCGCCCGATTCTGCGCTCAAGCTCAGCCTGTGTTAACAGCGCAACAACCGGTCTGCCGTGCGGGCAGAATTTTATGTCATCAAAGCGCATGACGCGCTCGACCAAAGCGTACTGCTCGGCATAGGTTGTAATGCTACCCGCTTTAAGCGCAGCCTTGCACGAGACAAGTCGCAACGCCTCCTCCCAACGTTCACCCGCCTCAAG
>JGI994J12354_10001726_pt1 | contig 21966 bp, 18 predicted proteins | sample IntmicLarv3ML3BL_FD_12354 | JGI IMG/M metagenome (IMG submission 12354) | reverse complement strand
AGAATAACAAAGTCTATTATCTTGATCCCATTAGCAAAACAGGTTTAATTGCATCCGGTAACGGAGAGACAAGTGTGGGAAGCAATTTTCCTGTCGTTATGGACACTTATTCTAATATGAAAAATATAGGTCATGAGAAAGTTGTCGGGTGGGATGCGGTTGTGTACGAAGATGAAGTCCCTGCTCAAATAAATGACCAAAATGCGACGGTAAAAGTGAAGGTTTGGATTAGTGAGGAATACGGCATTCTCTTGAAGAGGCAAGTGACTGGGCAAGAGGCGGGGAAAAACACGGCTACCATATCCGTTTCTGAAGAAGTGACAGAGTTTAAAATTGGCGGCTGTAAGTTGACGGATATGGTCAATCTCAGTGAGTACACGCTTACGGATATGACTGCGTACACTTAAGCAATAAGCTGTTTATTTCTCCTTAAATCTCAGCAATTATTTTTTTATTTTTATCTTTTTTTTATTTTTCACTGTCAAGGGATAATTTCACAGCTATTGTATTCGATATTTTGAGCAAAACCGTCTAAGCTGATTTTTCCGCCGGCAATCAGCTGTTCGATTTCCGGCTTCTTTTCCAAAAGCGCGTTGATCAAAAAGCGAACCGTTCGGCAGACTTCTTTGAATCCTTCCGTTCCCCATTTCATCGTCGAATTTGCATAAAGGCAACGGCCGCCGCAAATTTCCAAAATGTCGCATTTTAAACATTCGCCGGAAACATGAATTACTTTTAGTTGATCCGGTCTTCCTTTGAAAATGTCGCCGGCGTAATAATCGCTCATGCCGCTCATCACAGGGCACGGTGACAACTTGCCGTCGGTCTGGACATTGTATTCCGTCCAAGCGGCACCGCAGCGCAGATGCGTCTTTTCCCCTCGAAGCAAAGAATTCATGATATTGACAAACGGATACATTTGAAGCACTTTTCCGTCTGTTCTCATTCTGCCGACCCATTCGTTTATCAGCTTTTGAATCCCGGGATTGTAACTTTCATCCGTCCATTTTCGAAAGCTTTCTTTTCGTTTTTGGTAATCGTTTCTCCAAAAAAGAGCATTCAGCTGCCAATGAACGCTGTCAAAACAGAAATCGGGATTTTCTAAAAGATGTATAACGCTGCCGTAAATTTCGGTTTCTTCCTGAACCGTCATTCGAGCAATGATTTCTCCTTTGAATCCATTTTCGCGCGCAATTCCCGCATTTTTTGTGATTAAATCATAAACGCCGTCACCGCGATAATAATCCGTTAAATCGCGGTTTCCGTCAATCGAAATAGAAATCGTATGCAATCGATTTAAATATTCGGCCGGCACCTGATCCAGCAGTGTTCCGTTGGTATGCAAAAGAAATGTTTTTGCGGGAAGCATATCCATCATTTCTTTCATTTTTTCAAGTTCGAGAAGCGGCTCGCCGCCGTAAAAAATAACCACGGCATCTTCGTCTTTCGCAATGAAATCCCGCAGCGTTTTTGTTTCATAGCTGACGATTTCCGGAATATCGTAATCAACGGCAATGCCGTCGTCAAAATCATCAAAACAATCGCAGACCTCACCGTAACAATATCGGCATTCCAAGTCGCAGGCCATCGTCAGCGTTACAAAAAAGTTAACCATATGTCTCTTCTGCAAAAAAGTGAAGAGACATATTTAAAGATTCTTGAATATTTTGATTTTTCTTTCATTTTGATTTGATTTTTCAAATTATTTTGAAGAAATTTTTGAAATAAAAATTGTAAAAAGAACAGAAAGCGCCATCTGAATGATAATAAATATTCCGACTCCCGTCAGCAGATTTTCGGCGATGACTGCGGGCAGAACACCATATTTTGCTTCCGCGTATATTATCACAAGCGAGAGAAGGAAAAGGATTTCATAAATTATCAATTTCGATTTGATTTCTTCGATATTGAAATATCTCAGCAGAAGAACCCACGTTATAGTATGAATAATTAAAACAGCGACAATCATGACAATTGAAAATGTCAGTAAGCCGCCGACATCCTCAATATTCGGAAAGCCCGGAATATAAAGAGACAAATATTTCATTGAAATGATTGCCAAAATTGTTACGATAAAGTTTCCCGTTCCGAGTTTTTCTTGTTTTGTCATACTCATATTTTTTCCCCGTATCTTATTTCATAAATGAATTCAATCTCAACAATTTATTTCAACAATTCATTTCAAAAATGAATTCAATCTCAACAATTTATTTCAACAATTCAATTTCAAAAATGAATTCAATTTCAACACTTCAAAATAAACAATTTAAAATAAACAATTCATAATTGAAATAGTAATCGGCAACAACATTCAATAACCTTTTCCTTAATAAGAATAAAGGTGTCCGGATTTTACAAAAAAAAAGCCGGCGAATGCCGGCTGAATTTATTTAGAATACAGTTTCTTTAAATACAATTTATTTATATACGGTTTTAAATTGATTTTTAGAAGGCATAGCTCTGATTGCTTTTGTAAATACAAATTCGGCCAACATCAACAAAATAAATAAAATCGGTAAGACCGCATTTAATATTGTTTCAAAATTTATATTGCCGATGGATGTCGGAAGCATTTCTCTTGCGATAACAAGGTATGTAACTAAAAGAATGAGAACAAATAACACTTCATAAATAATAAGCAGTTTTGCATTGCTTGAATCCAAATCCAAGTAATAGTAAATACCGATCAAAACACCGATATTTCCGAGGACAGCAACGGCGATGTATCCGTAAATCCACGGCAATGCCGCCGCATATTCCATAAAAACATTTCCGGTGATTAACATGTATCCGGCTATTAATACGAAAATAACAAATAGCCACAACGAATAAAACATTGATATTTTCTTTTGAATTGTTTGCGTCATTTATGCATAACTCCCTTTAATCTGCAGTGATATAAAACACCTTACATTTTATATATTGTTTATGTATATATTCTATGCGGTTAATTTTTGTTTAATTCTATAAATTATATTCCGATTTTCTGTTTGTTTTTTAAGATATAATTTTTTTTTTTTTTCAATTTCTTCATTTGTTTTTGAGTTTTTATAATTTTCCATCCGAGATTTTATTTTTATTTTTTGATTTGTTTTTATTTGTTTTTATTTGTTTTTATTTGTTTTTATTTGTTTTTTTGTTTTTATTTGTTTTTTATTTGTTTTTTATTTGTTTTTTATTTGTTTTTTTGTTTTTTTTTGTTTTTTTTTGTTTTTTTATTTGTTTTTTCGGCTGTTTATTTTTTGATTAGTTTCACCGTGCAATAAGCAGGTTTTTAACCTTTTATGGATAAAGAAACGGATATAAATTTGAGTATTATTCAATTCACTTCAAAAAACATCGGAAATTATCATGAAAGAATTAATTATAAAAGGTGCCAGAGAACACAATTTGAAAAATATATCCGTCACCATTCCGAAAAACCAATTAACAGTCATTACAGGCGTTTCAGGATCGGGAAAATCCACGTTGGCTTTTGATACGATTTATGCGGAGGGACAGCGCCGGTACGTTGAATCTCTTTCCTCTTACGCGCGCCAGTTTTTGGGCTTGATGGATAAACCGGACGTGGACAGCATTGAAGGGCTGTCGCCGGCGATTTCAATTGAACAGAAAACAACCTCTAAAAATCCGAGAAGTACGGTCGGCACCGTTACGGAAATCTATGACTATTTCCGTTTGCTTTTTGCCCGAATCGGAACGCCTTACTGTCCCGATCATAATTTAAAAATCGAATCGCAGTCTCCCGAAAAAATTGCCGATTTGGTTTTTATCGAATTTGAAGGAACGGTCACGATTTTTTCGCCAATTGTCCGAAAGAAAAAAGGAACCTATCAGCAGCTGATAAAAGATTTGAATGCCGAAGGCTTTACGCGCGTCCGTGTCAACGGTGATATTTACAGAACAGATGAAGAAATCGATTTGGAACGCTATAAAATGCATGACATCGACATTGTCATTGACAGAGTGGATGTCGATGACGAAAATGAGCGTTCCCGTTTGGTCGAAGCCTGCGAGCGGGCGGTTGAGAAGTCCGGCGGACTCGTTTATGTCAACGGCCGACCGAATTCATTTCGAAAAGACGCCGGCGGTACCAAAGGTCTTTCACAGAAGATTATTCGAAAAGGGCAAGACGAAGACATTTTTGAGAACGACGGCGGAAGCGGAAACGGAAACAGTAAAAATGCGAACGAAATCATCGAAGTCACTTATTCTTCTAAAATGGCCTGCCCCGAATGCGGTCTTTCTTACGAGGAACTCCAACCGCGTATGTTTTCTTTTAACAGTCCGTTCGGAGCTTGTTCGGAATGCAACGGCCTCGGCTTTAAAATGGAATTTGATGAAAATTTAATCATTCCCGACAGAAGTTTATCCATTGCGGAAGGCGCAGTCGCCGTTTATAAAAACTATGTGGACGGCTACCGGCAGCAGCATTTGGCTTCCGTTGCCAAGCATTATAAATTTTCACCGCTGACGCCGATTAAGGATTTGACTGAAAAACAATACAATATGCTCATGTTCGGCTCCGATGAAAAAATTCGGATTAATATGACAACCAGCAACGGTGAATTCAGTTACACATCCGCGAACAATTGGGAAGGCGTACTGCCGCAATGCGCCCGTCTTTACGCGCAGACAGAATCCGAGTATCGTCGCCAGGAATTTGAAAAATTCATGAAAATTTCCAAATGCCAGGAATGCGAAGGTGACCGTTTAAGTAAAAAAGTGCTTTCGGTTCGGATTAACAATTCAAATATTATCGACGTCACTAAATTATCCGTCACGGAAGCGATTGACTTTTTTGAGAAATTAGATTTGACGGATAAGCAAAGAGAAATCGCATCTTTAATTTTGAAAGAGATTAAATCACGTCTGAGCTTTTTGGAACAGGTCGGCATCGGCTACTTAACGCTTTTCCGAAATTCGGGCACGCTCTCGGGCGGCGAAGCGCAGCGCATTCGGCTGGCAACGCAAATCGGCTCGAATTTAACGGGCATTTTGTATGTGCTGGACGAGCCGTCCATCGGTCTTCACCAACGCGATAATCAGAAATTGATCGACACGTTGAAACATCTTCGCGATTTAGGAAATACGCTTGTCGTTGTCGAACATGACGAAGATACAATTTTAAGTGCCGATTATGTCATCGATATGGGCCCCGGCGCCGGCGTAACCGGCGGGCATGTCGTCTCGGCGGGAACGCCGGATGAAATTATTTCCGACACCGGGTCACTGACCGGCAGATATTTGGCCGGCGCCGAATACATTCCGATCCCGGCAGCGCGCCGAACTTCCGATCAATTTATCCGGCTGAAAGGCGCCAAAGAAAACAATTTAAAAAACATATCTTTGGACGTTCCCGTCGGCGTTTTAACGGCGGTGACCGGCGTTTCCGGATCCGGAAAATCGACGCTGATTTATAACACATTGTATCCGGTTTTAATGCATGCCGTTTATAATTCAACAATGGATTGCGGCGAATATTCTTCCATTCAATTTGACACGCCGATTGATAAAGTGGTTGTCATTGACCAAGATCCGATCGGAAAAACGCCGCGCTCCAACCCGGCTACTTATACAAAAATATTCGACAAAATCCGCGAGATTTTTGCCGGCACGAAAGAAGCTAAAGTCCGCGGCTATGCGCCCGGTCGTTTTTCATTTAACGTGAAAGGCGGCCGCTGTGAAGCGTGCCAAGGCGACGGTTTAATTAAAATCGAAATGAACTTCCTGCCCGATGTTTATGTCGAATGCGAAGAGTGCAAGGGAACGCGCTACAACAAGGAAACGCTGGAAGTTAAGTACAACGGCAAATCCATCGCGGAAGTCTTGGACATGACGGTTGCCGAGGCGTGCGCGCATTTCCAAAAAATTCCTTACATTTATGAAAAGTTGGATACGCTTTCTCGCGTCGGTTTGGATTATATCAAACTCGGCCAAAGTTCGACAACGCTTTCGGGCGGCGAAGCGCAGCGGATTAAGCTGACGCGCGAGCTTGCTAAAAAAGCAACCGGCAAAACCGTTTATCTATTAGATGAGCCGACGACAGGTCTTCATTTCCACGATGTCAAAAAACTGATTTCGGTTTTGAACGACTTGACAGACATGGGCAATACGGTGATTGTGATTGAACACAATTTAGATGTCATCAAATGCGCCGATTATATTATTGATATGGGACCGGAAGGCGGTGACAAAGGCGGTAAAATTATTGCCAAAGGAACGCCGGAAGAATTGATTAAAAGCAAAAACAGTTATACGGCCGAATATCTTCGAATGACGATGAAAAACGGCAAAACAGAGCGTGTTGAATCCGACAAATCGGATTCAAAGAAAGAAAAGAAATCGGCAAAAAAATAATTTAATATTCAAATCAATATCCGAAGGCGACTTAAATGAATGATGTCAGTAATTATTTAAAGATTTTAGGACAAACCAATGAAATTGCATTGGCAACAGCAATTGAAAATGTTCCGAATGTCAGAATTGTTAATTTTTGTTTCAATCCGAAAAATCCGGGCGTTTTGTATTTCGCTTCCGATATCACGAACAACAAGGTTCGCGAATTTGAACAAAACAATGTGATTGCTTTTACAACTGTTCCGGCCGACGGCGGTATTCCGCATATCCGCTCCGTTCGGGCGGCGGTGGAAATAAGTGGCCGTTCAATGGATGAAATGGCACCGCTTTTTATATCCGCTATTCCCGGCTATGATGAGGCGATTGCAGCGATTGGGGATGCGTTGACTGTTTTTGAAATTCATGTTATGGAAGCTGTTGTGATTACGGGATTTGAAGAACCCGATTTTGTGACATTTTAATTTAACTGTCAATTTTATTTTTTTCATTCTTTTTTTATTTGTAACCGTTTTTATTACAACATTTCCCTTGTCTTTTTTTGACGATACTTTTTGAAAGAATAAGAAAGTTTTATTTATTTCAAAACGAATATGAATATTAATTTATGATTATGTAAAAGTGGGAGTTCGTAAAAATGACAGTTATTGGAATTTTAAATTGCAAGATGCTTCAGGATGAAATTATTTATTTGATTGAAAATCATCCGGATATTACCGATATCAGCGTTATTGAAAATGACGAACACTTAGAATTTGTCCAAAAATTGGATGAAGCGGGTATTTCTTATTCGATTGCGCCGATGATTCATTCGATTCCCGATTTAAAAGACCGAGAGGATGCCGGCAAAGAAGGTATTTCTTTGATTGTTTGGAATTTAGAGCTCGGTCTCCACGAATTTCCGAAAAAATTGAAAGAAGAAGTTTATCGGGATTTGAATATTTTTGCGGCAAAGGCAGACGGCATTTATTTGCTTTACGGGTTGTGCGGCAATGTTTTAGGACACGTGGAAGAAGATTTTGCAGACATTTGTCCGATTGTGATTTTGAGAGATCCGGACGGATCGGTTGTGGATGACTGCATCGGCGCAACCATTGGCGGCCGCCGCCAATATTTGAGTCTGCTGAAAAGTTTTAAGGGCGTCGGCACTTTCATTTTTACGCCGATGTATGAGGCGACTGTTGATGAGTTTTTCAATTATTCGAAAAAAGGTCATAATTTGTCAAAAGAGCAGATTATTGATATGAATAAATTCATGTTCGAAGCATCCAATTACAAAAGAATCGCCCGTCTTGAAACCGGTCTTCATTATACGACAAACACAGACGAGCAACTGAAAAATTTTGCGGAAACTTACAATCTCGAAATTTTTGATTTGGACGGCGGTCATCAACAGATTTTTGATAATTGCTATGTTAAATTGAAAGAAAAAATAGCTCAAAAAGCAGACGTCACAGAATAATGTGACTTTTTTTTAATTTCTTTTAATTTCTTTTAATTTCTTTTAATTTCTTTTTATTTTTTTATTTTTTTTGTATTTACCGAGCGATTTATTTAGCGGTTTATTTATATGATATTTCAGTTAAGACGATATTATTTCAATTAAATCATTTTTGATTCTTTAACTTCGGTTATTTAATTTCAGAGGATAGAAAAATTATGTCACCCAACGCTTCTTGCATTGACGGAAAAGAAAAAGCTGTGATTTCGCCGGATACGGTTATTTCAACGATGGAATTGATGACGTCTCAAGTTAAAGAAACAGCTCTCTCGATTCCGAAACAAGATGTTGAATCGATGCTGACTTTACTCAAGATTTGCAAAGAAAACGGAAATTGTGTTTTCATTGCCGGTGCGGGTCGCTCCGGTTTGATGGGACGCGCTTTTGCCATGCGGCTAATGCATCTCGGATTTAAGGCGTATGTGGTCGGCGAAACGGTGACACCGGCGATTCGGGCCAGAGATGTTTTGATTGCCATATCCGGATCGGGCAGCACAAAATCAGTTATAATCGCCGCCGAAAAATGCAGAGAGGTCGGCGCATTTATTATTGCTTTGACATCTAAAGCCGAATCGGTTTTAGGCGGCTTATCAAGTATAAATGTCGTTCTTCCGTCCAAATCCAATGCCGACAAATTTAATGAAAACACAGCATGCGGACGTTCGGCTCAAATGCTGATGGGAACCGGTTTTGAAATTTCAACATTAATTTTTGCGGACGCACTTGTTTTGCATTTGGCTTATCTCATTGAAGTTTCGGAAGCGGAAATGAAAGAAAGGCATGCGAATACCGAATAATTCGGTATTATATTTTTCTTTTTTTCGGCTTATTTTTTTTCATTTCTTTTTAGTTTCTTGTTCTCCAAAGCGGTTTATTTATATGATATTGCGATTTAGACGATATTATTTAATTTGGAGGACGGAAAAATTATGCCATGCGCTTGCTGCACTGACGGGACCGACAAAGCTGAAATATCGACGGAAGCGATTTTTTCAACGATGGAATTAATTTCTTCTCAAGTCAAAAAAACGGCGGACTCGATTTCCAAAGAATCCGTTGATCTGATGCTGACTTTGCTTATGCTTTGCAAAGAAAACGGGAATTGTGTTTTCGTTGCCGGCGCGGGTCGCTCCGGTCTGATGGGACGCGCTTTTGCCATGCGGCTGATGCATCTCGGATTTAAGGCTTATGTCGTCGGTGAAACGGTGACGCCGGCAGTTCGGCAGGGAGATCTTTTGATTGCCATTTCCGGATCGGGAAGTACAAAATCAGTTGTCAGCATTGCCGAAAAATGCCAAGCGGTCGGTGCGTTTGTTGTTTCTTTAACATCCAAAGAAGATTCTGTTTTAAGCGATTTATCAAGCGTGAATGTCGTTCTTCCGTCCAAATCTAATGCCGATGAAATAAATGAAAATTCATCCGATGACGATATTTCCGTTGATCCTTCTTGCCGCCGTTCGGTTTTAATGTTGATGGGAACCGCTTTTGAAATTTTGACGCTGATATTTACGGATGCGGTTGTTCTGAATTTGACTTATGTGGTCGGCGCTTCGGAAGACGATATGAAAGCAAGGCATGCAAATACGGAGTAATATATAAAATAAAAAGCAAGAGGCAGTGATAAAAATGTCTGATATTCAATTTTCAAAAGGCGTTTCCGGCGTCAATATTTCCGGAATCCGCAAACTCTTTGAATCGGCCGGTCCGAACGCGATCAATTTAGGAATCGGTCAGCCTGATTTTGATACGCCCGAAAATATCAAAGCAGCCGCCATTAAGGCAATTAATGACGGTTTTACCGGATATACGATCGGTTTGGGCATTCCGGAACTTCGAGAGGCTCTTTGCAATAAGTTTAAGCGGGAGAATCATTTTGAAGTGACGCCCGGCCAGGTCATGGTCACATCCGGCGCGTCCGAAGCGCTTTATATTACGGCCTCGGCGCTGGTCAGTCCGGGCGATGAAGTTTTAATTCCGAATCCCGGATTTTTGGCTTACAAGTCTATTGTAAATCTTTTAAACGGAAAAGATGTCAGCGTTTCCATGAAAGAAGATTTGACGCTTGATATCAATGACGTTCTTGAGAAAATAACATCGAAAACAAAGGCTTTGATTTTGAATTCCCCCGGAAATCCGACCGGTGCGGTTTCTTCAAAAGAAGATGTGAAAGCTTTGGCCGAAATTGCCGATGACAAAAAAATCACTTTGATTTCCGATGAGGTTTATGAATATTTCATTTATGACGGACAGCATGTCAGCCCTGCTCAATTTTCAGATAATGTCGTTACAATTAATGCTTTTTCCAAAAGCTATTCGATGACCGGTTGGCGTGTCGGTTATTTGGCGGCCAAAGGCGCTTACGTCGGTGAAATTTTAAAAGTGCATCAATATTTGCAGGCCTGCGCCAGTTCAATCGGCCAGAAAGCGGCTTATGAAGCCGTCACAGGACCGCAAGATTCCATCGCCGTAATGAAAAATGAATTCAAAAAGAGACGTGATTTTTTGGTTGGCGGGCTGAATGATATCGGAATTAAATGCATTATGCCGCAAGGTGCTTTTTATGCTTTCCCCGAAGTCGATGACTGTGACAAAGCGATTGAAAAACTTTTGAAAAATGATGTTGTTATGACACCCGGAACCGCATTCGGTGAAAACGGTGCGGGTCATATTCGAATCTCATACGCTTCATCGATGGAAAATCTTCAAAAAGCGCTTGCGATAATGGAAAAAGTTCTTTAATGGGACTTTTTCATTTTTTTTTTTTTCAAATATATCTCATAAATTGAGTTATAAAAACAAGATTTAAAAATCAGATCATTTTTATGTCATTTAATAAATTTAAATGTTTTAAATTAATTGTTAAAAATTAATCGTTTTAAGTCAATTGTTGAAAAATTAATCGTTTTAAATCAATTGTTGAAAAATTAATCGTTTTAAATTAATCATTCAAAAATTAATCATTTTAAATTAATCCTTAAAAAATTAACCGTCTTAAATTAATCATTTAAAAATTAACCGTTTTAAATTAATCATTTAAAAATTGGTCGTTTTTGGTTAATCATTAAAAAAATAACGATTTTAAGTTAATTATTAAAAAAATAATGGTTTTTGATTAATTTTTAAAAAAATAACGGTTTTGAATTAATCAAATAACAATTAATCGATTTTGATTTATTTTTAGAATCCGTCTCGAAGAGGCGGTTCTTCAAATTGTTTTTCTAACGGAGGAAACATGTTGATTAATTTCGTCATTAAATCATCAATGCCGCTGCCGGTAATCGTTGAAATAATGTTGTCGGTTTCTTCGGGTTTCTTAAATTCGTCACGGTCGGATTTATTGGCAACGATGACAGACGGAATGGTGAATTGCGCTTGAATTTCTTTGGCTAATCTAAGTTGGTCTGTTAATTCGTAGCCGCAGCTTTCACTCGGATCAATTAAAATCATGACAACCGCATCCAAGCGACGGAGAGCGGTAATGGCCTGAAGCTCAATGTCGTTTCTTTCAGACATCGGACGGTCTAAAAGTCCGGGCGTGTCAATAATTTGGTAGCGAATGCTGTTTCTTTCCATGTGACCGATTAAAATCCCTTTTGTTGTAAACGGATAAGAAGCAACTTCCGGCGTTGCGTTTGTTACAGATTTAACGAAACTGGATTTTCCGACATTCGGATAGCCGGCAACAATAATTGTCGGCTCGTCGCGGACATCGGGTAATGTTTTAAGAACGTTTCGCGCTTCACCGAGAAGAAGAAGGTCTTTGCGGATTGAATCTACGATTGAGCTGAGCCGACCGAAAGCTTCCTTTCTCATTTTGTCGGGCGTTTGTTTGTTTGTTCGGATTTTTCCGACGTAGTCGCGCGACAGCGTATGAATTTTTTCGGAAGCCCATTTCACATTGTTTAAAGATTTTTTAAGATCGTCAACACCGATCAGGATTTCTGTTAAATCATAATAAAACGGAGAAATATTGTCAAAACTTGGAAACATTTTTTGAATGGCGGCTAAATTGTCTGAAAGAATGTTGGCGGCGGTCAAAAGCATCGCTTCATTGGCTTCACAGCGCGTATTCGGGCCGTCAATTGTTTTGCCGGCCATCGTACGCGTGGCGCGGCGGAAGGCTTTGTCCAAAAGCTCTTCAGAGGTGGGGATGGTTTTAATTTTTTCAAAAATCATAAAGAATACCTGTATCTGTTGCTTGATGCGTTACATAGATGTATTATGTAAATAAGTCTTCTTATAAGATTAATATTTTTAAATTTTAATTTCCTGTTTTTAAGTTCTATTTTTAAGTTCTATTTTTTTTAATTTTTAAATTCCGGTTTTTTAATTTATTGTTTTTTTCATTTTTATATTAAATAAAACATCTCAAATATGTAATATTTTCATCTAGGTTTTATTCCTTATTCTACATAATTATGCGTCCTTTTGTTCTTGAAATTGGTCTAAAATCATCGGATTTTTAAAGATTTATTTAATTTCTTTTTAAATTATAAAAATGTCTATCGGGACTTTTTCATATGATTTTTAGGAAATAAAAATTTTGAGACATCAATTTATATAGATAAATGTTCTAAATATAATTTACATATTTGTCTATTACAATCAATGTATGATGATTTTACAAAACAACTTAAACAAAAGTACGCTTTTAACACTTTTTTCGGATACAGTGATATCATGGATTTAACAGCAATTCAAAAAGACATTTTAACGGCTTTGGTCAATCTTCAGCGGCAGAAAGAATCTGCCGTCAAAGGGGAAGAAATCGCAGATTTGATTCACAGGAATCCCGGCACGATTCGGAATCAAATGCAGCTTTTAAAAGCACTTGGCCTTGTCGAAGGCGTTCCGGGACCCAAAGGCGGTTATCGTCCGACCGGCGAAGCGTATCAGGCATTAGATATTGAAGTTATGGATGAAGAAATGATTGTTCCGGTTTACCGCAACGGAACAGTTGTTAACAACACAACAACCGCTGAAATTTCATTTACGACGGTCCGTAACCCCGAAAAATGTAAAGGCATTGTTAAAGTCATCGGAAATATTAAAGACTTTAATTCCGGCGACCAAATTCAAGTCGGACCAACGCCTGTAAACCGTTTAACGGTTCGAGGCGAAGTTTACGGTCGCGATGACAGCAATAATTTAGTTCTGATTAATATTACCGAAATGGTTTCCCTTCCAAAAAAGCATGTTAAGTTCTACATGAAGCCGCTGACACTTGCTGTCGGAAGCGGTCTTGACCTTCAGGAAGTGTCCCGTCATTTCATTGCTAAAAACCTTCACGGTGCGGCTGTCGAAGACAACGGCAAAACTGTCGGCATCATTACAACAACCGATGTGACAAAAGCAGTTGCCATGAACAAATTAGATGTTCGGGCCAAAGATGTCATGACGAAAGAACTCATAACGGTGGACGGCGAAATGCAGCTTTATGATGTGGTCCGACTTTTCCATAAATACAACATCGGTCAGCTTGTCGTTACGGTTGACGGTATTCCGAAAGGCATTTTGTCAAAAACAGATGTTATGAATGAATTGGCAATTTATTGATTAATATAATGTTCTCAAAAATATTATATTAATTTTTATAAAATTTACATTCTTTCTATTTTTTCTATTTTATTTTTCTTTTCATTTTTTTATTTTGTTTTTTTTATTTTGTTTTTTTTATTTTCGATTATTTTTTTTTGTTTTCGATTTTGTTTTCAATTTGTTTTTCTTTTGTTTCTTTTCATTTTGTTTTTTTTTATTTTGTTTCTTTTCATTTTATTTTTTTTATTTCGACTCATTATTGAAAATAGTTATCAAAAGGTTTTTAACGAATATTGTATAAGAAGTGGATATGATTGGTATTTCAAAATTATATTGCGGCACCGTCGAGCCTTCGGACGCTCTTCGTTATCACCGCGATTCAAAACAGTTACCTTCTCATCTGCTTCAGTTTTCCGCGGATAAAAAACCCGTGGTTGTTTGGAATATGACAAAACGATGCAATTTGGGCTGCGTTCACTGCTATGCGAAGGCGGTCGGACCGAATTATGCAGACCCGACGGAGCTGACAACAAAAGAGGGAAAAGCGCTGATTGATGATTTGGCAGAATTCGGATCTCCCGTTATCTTGTTTTCGGGCGGCGAGCCGTTGCTTCGAGACGATTTGGTCGAATTGGCGCAATATGCTAAAGAAAAAGGAATGCGTGCCGTGATTTCAACGAACGGAACATTGATTACAAAAGAAAAAGCAAAACAGCTCAAAGAAGTCGGCCTTTCTTATGTCGGTATTTCTTTAGACGGCATGTCTGAAATCAATGATAAATTCAGATGTTATGACGGTGCTTTCAACGAAGCGATTCAAGGGCTTAAAAACTGTCAGGCAGAAGGAATTAAAGTCGGCCTCAGATTTACAATTAACAAACACAATGTCAGTGAAGTTCCGGCCATTTTCGAGTTTTTAGAACGCGAAAAAATTCCGAGAATTTGTTTCTATCATTTGGTTTATTCCGGCCGCGGCAGCGAAATGGTCGATGAAGATTTAACGCATGAAGAGACTCGAGAGGTTGTCAATTTAATTATAGATAAAACGGCTGAGCTTCATAAACGCGGTTTTTTAGCGGAAGTTCTGACAGTCGACAATCACTGCGACGGACCGTACATTTATCTTCGTATGCTGAAAGAAAATCAGGAACGTGCCGCTGAAATTTATGAATTGCTTCAAATGAATCAGGGAAATTCAACCGGCGTCGGCATCAGCTGCGTTTCTTGGAACGGCGACGTTCACGCCGATCAATTTTGGCGGGATTATTCTTTCGGAAACATTCGCGAAAGAAAGTTTTCAGAGATTTGGACGGACCAATCCGACGAACTGATGAAAGGACTTAAAAATCGAAAAGATTTGCTGCGCGCCAACGCACCCAAGTGCGCCCGCTGCCAATGGCTGGATGTCTGCAACGGCAATTTCAGAGTGCGTGCCGAGGCCGTCACCGGCAATGTTTGGGGCGATGACCCGGCTTGTTATTTAACGGAAGAAGAAATTACAAAAAAGGATTGATCACCTCAAATCCTTTTTTACTTCATCTTTGATTTTTTATTTTTCATTTTTATTTTATCTGTTCTTCATTTTCATTTGCAGGGGTTGCCGAGCTTGGTCAAAGGCGCAGGGCTTAGGACCCTGTTCTGTAGAGATCCGCGGGTTCGAATCCCGTCCCCTGCATTAAAATATAATTGCAGGCTTTTATTGTTAATTGAAGAAATTGCAGATTTTTATTTAGGATATTGCAGATTTTTATTTAGGATAATAGTGGGGTAAAATCATGTCACTTATTACTGAAATACTTGAATTTAACCGAAATTTTGTGGAAAACAAATCCTATGAAGCATTTGATACGACACGATTTCCGGATAAAAGAATTGCCGTTCTCTCCTGCATGGATACGCGGCTGACTGAACTGCTGCCGGCAGCATTGAATTTTAAAAACGGAGATATTAAAATTATTAAAAACGCAGGCGCTATGATTACACATCCCTACGGGAGTGTCATGCGAAGTATGCTGGTTGCCATTTATGAACTCGACGTTCGGGAAATTATGGTTATCGGTCATTATGATTGCGGAATGAAAAATATGGATGCTTTTACATTAATTGAAAAAATGGAAAAAAGAGGAATCACTCAGGATAATATCAATGCCGTTTTGATTGATGGGGTTAATATTCGAAAATGGTTGAGCGGTTTTGATAACCCCGTCGTGTCTGTTTCAGAAACAGTTGACCTTATAAAAAATCATCCGCTTGTTCCGGCAGATGTCAATATTTACGGCTTTTTAATTGATCCGCATACCGGAAAACTCGATCCGATTGAAAATGAAGTGGAATGACACATTTTATTCTGCTTTTATTCTGCTTTTGTTTCTATTTTTGTTTCTGCTTCTGTTTTTTTTGAATTTATTTTTTATCGATTTACATTAGAGTTATTATTTTGTAATCGGATAATTTCTTATATGCTCGCCCATATATTTTTATATAAAAACGGAAACGAAAACACGAAACGGAGGTCTAATTTACGAATTTTGTGTGAAAAAACGAAAGTTGAAATACGAATAAGACGGAGGTAAAATTATAATGACAACTAAAATGACATCAGCCGAGCGAATGGCAGCGATTATGTCGGGGCAAAAGCCTGACCGCGTACCGGTTATTCCGTTTGTATCGGGATACAGTAAAAAAGTGACCGGCATTTCTCTTGGAGATTTTTATGCCGATGGAAATAAATGTTTTGAAGCGCAATTCGCTGCGATGCGGCTTCACGGATATGACGCGACGCCGATGTACGGATATGCGTCCTGCGGCGCATGGGAATTCGGAGGAGAAATCGGTTTTCCTTATGCAAAAGGAGAAGGGGCGCCTTATGTAAAAAAGCATCCGGTTACTTCGATTGAAGATATTGAAAAGCTCGAAGTTCCGGATTTTGAAAAAGAATTGCCCGGCGCGTATAAACAAGCAGACGTGGTTGCGTCCAGGTGCTTTGAACTCGGCATGCCCGTCACAATCCAAACAGGCAGTAACTTTACGACGGCTTCGGTCATCGCGAATACAACCGATTTTTTAATATGGCTTATTGAAGAACCGAAGGCCATTCATCTTTTGTTGGATAAGGTCAGCGATATGTTCATTAATGCGATGGATTATTTCGCAGATAAGTATGGCGCCGAACACCTCATGCCTTTTGACGGCGGTCCGTCCGAATCAAATACGATGATTCCCCCCTCGATGTTTGAGGAATTCGCATACCCGTCTATGAAGAAAGTCCACAGTCATGCAAAAGATTTGGGAATACAAGCCATGCTCATGCATCCCTGTTCCGATCAGAATTTGAATCTTCCTTATTATGAAAAATTAAGAAAGGAATTGAATTGGTCGGGAAAATATTTCTGGATTTTCGGACCGGAAACGCCGATTAAAGACCAAATAAGAATATTCGGAGACCATGACGTTGTTTGCGGGAACATCAACCCGCCGCTTTTCCTGACGCAATCATATGAAAAAGTTGTAGAGATTTGCAAGAAAACGCTCGAAGAAGGCATGCATTCTCCTTCCGGATTTATTCTGTCTCCGGGCTGCGAGTTTCCGGTTGACGCCGACCCGATCAAATTAATGGCAATGGTGGACGCAGCGGAAATGTATGGCAGGTATGATTAAGTAAACGGCCTAAGGTCTGAATTGACATAATTTAAAACAGTTTTGAAATTCCGGAATAATGAGGAATTATTTATCCGTTTATTCCGGAAGATTTATTTCTTTGATTTCTTCTCCCAATTCTTCTTTTATTCGATTGACGACGGTTCTTAAAATTTTAATTCGCGCATAATATTTATCATTGGATTCGATAATGACCCATGGCGCTTTTTCAGTGCTTGTTTTTTCAATCATTTCATTGACGGCATCATAATATTCGTCCCATTTTTCACGGTTTCTCCAATCTTCATCCGTTAATTTCCATTGTTTTAATGGATTTTCCGAGCGGGCTTTAAATCGATCATACTGCTTGTCTTTGCTGATTTGCATCCAAAATTTAATTATAATTACGCCGGAATTTGTCATTGCTCTCTCAAAACCGTTTATTTCTTGATAAGCGCGCTTCCATTCTTCTTCTGTGTTTAATTTTTCAATCCGTTCGACCAAAACACGGCCATACCAACTTCTGTCAAAAACGGATGTTTTTCCGCAAGAAGGAACACCGTTCATAAATCTCCACAAATAATGATATTTTAAATCAACATCTGTCGGCGTGCCGATCGGAATGACGCGATAATAACGCGGATTCATGGCCTGCGCAATTCGTTTTATACCGCCGCCTTTGCCGGCCGCGTCCCATCCTTCAAAAACCAAAACCATCGGTTTACTCTTCAAATGAAGCAGATAATGCGCATAAAACAGTTCCTTTTGACACTTTTTTAATTTTTTCTTGTATTCTTTTTTAGAATAGGATTTTGTTAAGTCGGCTGTGTTTAAATGGTCCGGAATGACTTCTAATTGACAGGACGAGTTCTCAGGAATCGGGCAGGGGCAGGATAATTCATGTTCTCGAGTGCTTATAAGTGCTTTCATTTGGTCAATTAAAATTTTCATTGTCTGAAGCGTTGATAATTCAATATCTTCTTTTACAAAATACAAATTCCATGGCGCATTGGGTGTATTTGTTTGCTCGATCATTTCTTTTAAAACGGAAATGTCTTTTTTATAAATTTTTTCAACTGATCGCTTATCAATGTTGTAGGGAACAATCTTTTGCCACATTTTGCGGCTTTCGATACGTTTTTCTTTACGGGCGCCGAAATAAATTTTAATGATGCGAACACCGTTGTCCGTCAATGTTTTTTCAAATAGGTTAAGAGTATTTATTAAATCGTGGAATTTTTCAGTGTAAATAACATCCTTATCAACCGTTTCAGTCATTACGGCCGAAAAATTTGTTTTTTTCACTGAATTTGCGCATAGGCAACTGTTTTTATCATTCAATAGATATTCAATTAATCCTCTCATGTACCAGCTGCGATCGAAAATTGAAATTTTTCCTTTCGGCGGAATTTTTTGGAAGAAACGCGTTAAAAATGGATTTTTATTTTCTTCAGATGTCGGCGAGTCTGTAAAATAATAATCAAAACCGCGAGGATCCAGCGGCAATAATTGACGATTTATAATTTCTCCGACAAAAATATCATACCATCCTTCAAAAATAACAATAATCGGGATGTTTAATTGATATGCTTTCCTTTGCAATACACCGATTTCATCACTGAATTCCTTAAGCAGGTCATCATATTTTTCATTCGTCGGAATATCCGGATTAAGCTCGGAAATCATTTTTTATATCTCCTGAATTATTTTTTGATAATTTATTTTCATATTTTGTTCGGATTTGATAAATAATGTTGTTTCTGATTTTAATCTATTTTTAATTTCATTTTAAATTGGATTTTCTTGAATTTCTGAAATTTTGAATTGGATTTTTTGAATTATTTTACAATATTAAAAAAAACATTTTAATAAATTGAACTATATTTTAGAAAATATATTTTAACTTCAATTATATGTTTTTAAAAACATATAATTGTGAAATAAAACAGGTTTCTCTATGTCTATCCAATTTATTATCAAAATATTTGGAAAAATACATATATTCTAATGTAGTTTTTTCAATATATTGTGTAATATTTCAATAAATATAAATTTAATCAAATTTAAATTTGAAAAATATGTGACTATTTTAAAAATATTATAAAAATGATGAAAATGAAATAAAATAGCAACTATAAGATATATATTTACCATATGGAATTTCAAATTGTAGGTATATATGCAAAGAATTAAAAATCGAAATGAAAATATAGTGTTTCTTTTATATAGGTTTTGAGTTTTTTCCGGAAAAAATGAAACAAATATTAAAAATATCAAAATATTTTTTTTGATTTTGCAATTCAAATATTTTTCATCCGATTTTTTCAAAAAAATATTTTTACCGGAATTTTTCAAATTTTTTGGTAATAATAAAACCGGCAATTCTAAAGACTTTATAAATAGAGCTGTTTCAAATCGGAAATTGTTTTCTTTTTATCTTTTTTGCAGTAAATAGGGATTAAATCGTTCGAAACTCGTGTATTCATAATGTCTTTGAAATAATCGATTTAGAAAAAGAGCGATTTTTCATGAAAATTTCAACCGGTTTTGTTTTAATTATATAGTCATTGGAATAGACGAAACTTATACTTAAAATTGAATTTATTTTATTCAAACCTTTGAAAAGGATCCGAAAGAAAATTTTAAAATTTTTATTTTCTTTTAAAAATTTCATTTTTTTAGAAAGAAATGGGTATGTGTTTGATGATGAAATGTTTACACATAGGCTATACTCTTCGGGTAAAATTTTAATTTATAAATATAGTTAAATCTTAATATTTTGTTTACCTTTTTTGTAATTATAACTTCTTAAATATAAATGGTTTATTATTTTTATTGAACTTACATAAAATATTCAATATATATCAATTATTATAATATTTCTACTACCGATCTGAATTTACAATAATATAAAGTAAAAGAATTAACCTAAAAGAATTAAATTAAAAAAATTAAATTAAAAATATTAATTTTGAAGATATATTTAATTTGATTAATTTTAACAATATTCTCTCTTTTTGTTCGTCACAGAAATATGTGACACTGTGTCGACCGCTTATATATTTATTTTTATGCCGTAAATTTCTTCGAATTTCGAATATTTCTTTTTTGCGCGATGATAATATTGACGAATTGTTTTTTCACCATTTGCTTTTTGAAGAACGGCCCGGATCTCTGCGGCCGAAAAAACTGTTTTTAATTGTTCCATCGGAATTTTTTCAAAACCGTCGGACGAATCGATAATTTCCGTATACACGGGGATTTTGAATGCTTTCCTTTTTTTACCGGATGTGATATCTGTTTTTTCCAAATCGATTAATTCCGGCTCGGCATCCGCTAACCAAGACCATGAGACATCATAAATATTAACATAAACAGAAGAACATTTTGTGCATACCGAAACAAGAAATTTTTGACCGGTCTTGTTTTTAGAAATCGGGGCATCGATATGCGCACTTAATAACTTCAACGGACTTGAACACTTGAGACATATACCGATTTCGTCAATCTCATACTTTATTAGCGGCAGCGGCGTACCATCCAATAAAAGATGTGATTTTTCGAAATTGTATTGATAAGTCATTTCTGCATCCTCGGAAAAAACTGTAAATAGCACTACCAATTTCGCTTATTTAATTTTTATGACAAAAATAATGATAGGTATTTATATTAATATAGATTAATGTGAAATAGCAGGTTATATAATCTGCGTATCATTAATTATCGTCTTTCAATTCAACAAAACGATTCATTTAAAGAGAACACTATGTCTTTAAAAGAAAGTATCATAGCACGCCTTGAACAATTCATAACGGCCGATGCAACCGGTTATCGACGAAAATGTCTCAGCCTTTTCGTAAAAATCAAAGAATTTACCGTCAGCCAAATTTATGAGTTGTTGTCAAAGGAATATGCGGTTACGCGTAATGAAGTTGCTTCAATGATCGGATACATCCAATCCAAAGTCGGTATTTTAAAATCCCACAAGGAATCTTATAAATCACCGACGGTGTACACTTTAAAAGATGAATATATCAATTTAATCAACACATATTTAAAAGCATCCGCTTAATTTTTAAAATTCAATAATCGTAAATGGTCGCCACATAGCCGTTTATCGATAAATCTGTTGGAAATTGATCTCTTCTTTTAAACATTGCTACCTGTGGTTTTCAAACTTTGAATTAAATTCCTTTTTTTATAATTTACAAGGTAAGCGAATTGAAAATTGGAAATTCTATAAATAAAAAAAGAATAATTTTGATGTCATCAAAAAGAAATAAAAACAAAAAGGAGTGAATACTTCTTTATGTCTATTGTCAAAAATGCCCCAAAAACCGCAACCACGATTGTTATTCGTTCGGAATCCGGTGCCCGAATCAGTAATTCCAGAGACCCGTATTACAGTTTGATGCGCCGCTTGTTTCAGGAAGAAGCAACAGCGCTTCGCGGACAGAAATTTTTAAATTTGGTGGAATCACGCCAAAAAGAAGGAAACCCGCTTCGAACGGAAGAATGGAAATGGGTGTTGGAATATTTGGATGTCAACAGCGCGTCTTTTTATTCCATGAGAAATAAACTGACAGGGGCCGGCCTGATTTCTGTCAAAAATCAAAAATACCATTTGTCCGGACAATTTTCTAAAGATTTAATGGATATGGCCCGTTGGTGGTGGACGGCAATTTTAGGAAACAGCGAAGAGTCTCCGGATCTTTAATTTATTTTATATTCGATCTTTTTTTATTTCCTTTTACTTTTTTCCCTTACTTTTTCTCTTTACTTTTTTCCTTTACTTTTTCCTTTTATTTACTTTTTTGATTAAATATTCGTGAAAAATATGAATCGGGCGGAAAGTATTTATAGGATTTTACATTAGTAGAGTTGTTTTTTACAAGAAACATCAAAGCCCGGTAGTGTAGTGGTCAATCATACGG
>JGI994J12354_10001725_pt1 | contig 21970 bp, 41 predicted proteins | sample IntmicLarv3ML3BL_FD_12354 | JGI IMG/M metagenome (IMG submission 12354) | reverse complement strand
TGGTTCAGCCCATCGGAAGACGGGCGGCGAGAGCGCCGCTGCACCGACTGCGGCTACCTCCAGGTGGATAGTTTTTCACCCTCCCGCGACCCGAATCCGCTCACGGATTTCTTAGCCGGATTCATCCGCGCGCTGATCACTGTGTTTATTGAGTGGCCATCGGCAATCTTCGGTTTTCTCTTTTAATCCCTGTTTTGACCGCCGCTTCCCCGGCTGAGGGAAGCGGCGAATAAAAAAGCGCCCTCTTCAATGGAAGGGGCGTTTTTTGGATGCTACAAATTGCGCAAGACCTCCAGCGAAAGATAAAACAGCTTTTCCCGTGCAGTAAGATTATCCGACCAATCTCTTTCGTCATAATTTTGGAAGTCGGTCAGGATGTCTCCGCTGTAAAGCAGTTGCCCGAAGCGTGCGCCGCGAAATTTTGCAACGGCGGCAAGTGCCGCGCATTCCATTTCCACGACGGCGCATCCCTCCTCCCGGCGATACGCAATCATATCCGGCGTTTCGCGGTAGAACGCATCGGTCGTCCAGGTTTTCACCTTGATGCAGGGCGTTTGGAATGTCTCCAGCGTCTGCGTTATCTTGCGGATTACGGTTTCGTCCAGCGCAATTTCCCGCGATGGCGGCAGATAGTGGTAGGATGCCCCCTCGTCCCGCAGGGCGGCAACAGGAACGATGACCTCCCCCGCCGGAATCGCCTCCAGCACACCGCAGCCGCCGCAGGCGATGAGTGTTTCCGCTCCACAGCCGATAAGCCGGTCTGCCATCATCGCAATGGATGCCGAGCCCACCACGGCCTGCACCAGCCCAAATTCCATGCCCTTGTATTCGGCCTTGTAGATGGGATATTCACCCATCTCCGAGGAATAGCTGTCGATTTGTTCCGCCTTGCTCTTTGCCGCAAAAACGGCCAATACCTCCGCAAAAAAAGTCAGCAGGCATAATTTGGGCAGCTGTGCTCTGCCGTTGCGGTTCGGGAGAATGACACCGGTTTTTTCCGTATCGTATTCCAAAATCGGAAATTCGTTTTTGTGTATCGGCATTTTTGCAGCTCCTTCGCTTATTTTCCAAAACCGCCCTCTTTCCGTTTGGAAAGAGGGCGGTTTGTTTGAATTACTTCTGCACCAGTTCGATGATGCACATCTCCGCTGCGTCGCCGCGGCGGGGGCCGATTTTGATGATGCGGCAATAGCCTCCGGGGGTGTCCTTGTATTTGGGTGCGATTTCGGTAAACAGCTTGTTGACAACGGCCTCCTTGGTGACATAGGCCATCACCTTGCGCTTTGAGGCGAGGGAATCATCCTTTGCGGTGGTAATCATCTTCTCTGCCATGGCGCGAACTTCCTTCGCGCGGGTAACGGTTGTTTCGATCTTACCGTTCTCCAGCAGATAGGTGACCATGCCCCTGAGCATAGACCGGCGATGATCGGTCGGCCTGCCAAGTTTTCTGGTTCCGGGCATGTTATCTCACTCCTTCCGTACTACGTCTTACGTCTTTAGTCGTCATCCCGATTCAAGTCAAAGCCCAGCGATTGCAACTTGGCAACGACCTCATCCAGGGATTTTCTGCCGAGGTTGCGGACCTTCATCATGTCCTCCTCGGACTTGTTGATCAGTTCTTCAACCGTGTTGATATTGGCTCTCTTCAGGCAATTTGAGGAGCGCACAGACAGGTCAAGCTCATCAATGGTCATCTCCAGAACTTTTTCCTTGCCGTTCTCGTCCTTTTCGACCATAATCTCGGTATCGAAGGCCTCGTCTGAGAGGTCTCCGAAGAGACTGAGATGCTCGTTGAGGATCTTGGCCCCTAACGAAGCGGATTCCATCGCGCTGATGGTTCCGTTTGTCCACACCTCCAGGGTCAGCTTATCGTAGTCCGTAATCTGCCCGACGCGGGTGTTTTCGACTGTGTAGTTCACCTTGAGTACCGGCGAATAGATGGAGTCAATCGCAATGACACCGATGACCGGCTTCATCATTTGCTTGTTGCGCTCCGCGGAGACATAGCCCCGCCCCTTGTCACAGGTCATTTCCATGCTCACATGCGCGCTCTCGTCTATCCAGGCGATGTGCAGATCGGGATTGAGGATTTCCACCTCGGAATCCGTCTGAATGCTGCCCGCTGTGATTTCATTTTGACCGCTGACATCGACATAAATCGTTTTGGGACCATCGCCGTGAATTTTCAGGATAACATCCTTCAAATTCAGCACGATTTCGGTGACATCCTCTTTTACGCCTTGAATGGTTGAAAACTCATGCAGAACGCCATCTATCTTAACAGAGGTGATTGCATACCCCGGCAAAGAGGAAAGCAGCACTCTGCGAAGAGAATTGCCAAGCGTTGTACCATAGCCACGTTCCAGGGGCTCCACGACAAATCTGCCATACGTCCCGTTTTGTGTGATATCGGCAGTTTCAATTCTGGGCTTCTCTATTCCAATCAATTCAGAAACCTCCTTCTTCAATCCGGAGCGAACGCTCCGTTGGCGGAATACGACGCATCTTGTCATGCGCCTGAATCCTTTGGCGTTTTGCCGCTGCAAAGCCGCCGCAAGGCTCTTCAGGCGGCATTATTTCGAGTAAAACTCGACGATGAGATGCTCTTCAACCGGCACTTCGATTTGGTCGCGCTCCGGCAGATTGGCAACCTTGGCAACGCAAGCATCGCGGTCAATATCCAGCCACTGCGGCACCGGACGCCCTGCATTGATTTCCAGAACGGCCTTGAATTTATCGGTTTCCTTGCTCTTTTGCTTGATGCTCAGCGTATCGCCGGCCTTCAGCAGATAAGAGGGGATATCCACCTTACCGTCGTTGACCTTGAAATGGCCGTGGGTCGTGAGCTGTCTCGCTTCTGCGCGGGAGCTGGCCCAGCCCAGCAGATAAACCACATTGTCCAAACGGCTTTCGCAGATTTGAAGCATGGTTTCGCCTGTGACACCCTTTTTACGCTCAGCCATCAAGAAATACTTGTGGAACTGACCTTCCTGAATGCCGTAATACCGTCTCGCCTGTTGCTTTGCACGCAGCTGCAAGCCGTATTCACTTGTCTTTTTGCGGGCTTGATTCTGGCCATGCTGGCCGGGAGCATATGCGCGGCGCTCCACGGAGCATTTGCCCGTGTAGCAGCGCTCACCCTTCAAGAAGAGCTTTTTGCCCTCGCGGCGGCACAGCTTACAAACCGCACCTGTATATCTTGCCATGTGTGTACACCTCCAATTTAATCCTATACGCGCCGTCTTTTCGGCGGGCGGCAGCCGTTATGCGGAATCGGGGTGACGTCCTTAATCATGCTCACTTCCAACCCTGCGGTTTGCAGTGCGCGGATTGCGGCCTCACGCCCGGAACCCGGACCCTTAACAAAAACTTCAACGATTTTCATGCCATGCTCCATCGCGGCCTTCGCGGCGGTTTCCGCTGCGGTCTGCGCGGCGAACGGGGTGGATTTTCTGGAACCGCGGAAGCCCATTTCACCTGCGCTTGCCCAGGAAACAGCGTTCCCCTGCACGTCGGTGATGGTGATGATGGTGTTGTTAAAGGTGGATTGGATATGGGCTGCGCCGCGTTCAATATTCTTGCGTTCACGGCGTTTGCGTGTACCTGTTTTCTTGGCAGTTGCCTTAGCCATATTGTTCTCCTCCCTTACTTCTTCTTATTGGCAATGGTCTTCTTCGGACCCTTGCGGGTACGGGCGTTTGTTTTGGAACGCTGCCCTCTTACCGGCAGACCCTTGCGGTGGCGAACACCGCGGTAGCAGCCGATTTCAATCAGACGCTTGATGTCAAACGCGGTTTCACGGCGCAGGTCACCTTCCACTTTGCATTCGTGGTCAATGAACTCACGCAGCTTGGAAACGTCGTCCTCGCTCAAGTCCCGAACTCTGGTGTCGGGGTTTACACCGGTTGCCGCAATGATATCGGCGGCAGTTTTGCGACCAATGCCGAAGATGTAGGTGAGAGCAATCTCAATCCTCTTCTCTCTGGGCAGGTCAACACCTGAAATACGCGCCATTTTTCCGTTGCACCTCCAAATATGGTTTGCGTCCAGCAGGCTTTAGCCTTGACGCTGCTTGTGCTTGGGATTCTCACAGATAACCATGACTTTTCCCTTGCGCTTGATGATTTTGCATTTTTCGCAAATGACTTTTACAGAAGGTCTTACTTTCATGCTTAACCATTCCCTTCCTATTACTTGAATCGCCACGTGATGCGCCCGCGTGAGAGGTCGTAAGGCGACATTTCGACCGTCACTTTATCGCCCGGCAGAATTTTGATATAATTCATGCGCAATTTGCCGGAGATGTGAGCCAGTATTTTATGACCGTTGCTCAGCTCCACCTGAAAGGTGGCGTTTGGCAGCGCCTCGATCACGGTACCCTCGATTTCAATCATGTCTTGTTTTGCCATGTGCATCCCTGCCTTTCATTCGGTTTCTTCATGGATTTTCCGGTTGCCTTGCGCTTGCAGGCGGTTGAGCGCCTTGCGCAAGGGGCGGTTGTGCAGCAAGTCTTGCTCCGGGAGACGCAGGTCTGTGGGGGCGATGTGACGCGGATTCTTTCTCTTGGGACGCTCCAGCGGACGTTTTTTGCCGTCGCACAGCAATATCCCGTCTTCATCCGCCGCAGCCACGGCGAGCAAGGAATCCTTGTCTCTGCCGCGCAGGGCGCGAACCACGTCGCCTCGTTGAATCTCCACAGCGCAGATACCTTCCCTTTCACAAAACAGGAGAGCCGGCGTTGTCACAGCTCCGGGTCTGTCAGGATGACCGGTCCGTCTGCGGTAATGGCAACCGTATGCTCAAAATGAGCAGAAAGTCCGCCGTCCCATGTGAGCACCGTCCATCCATCCGGCTGCACCCTCACGGCGCTGTCCCCCTGATTGATCATGGGTTCAATCGCCAAGGTCATTCCCGGCAACAATCGCACGCCTCTTCCTGACATGCCGAAATTCGGTACACTGGGGTCTTCATGCAACGCTTTGCCGATGCCGTGACCGGTGAAATCGCGCACAATGCCGTAACCGAGCGGGCTGCAAACCGCGGAAACCGCGGCACCGATGTCGCCGACCCTGCCGCCCGCGCGTGCCGCTTGGATTGCCTTGAGAAGGCTCTCCCTTGTGGCATCGCTCAGCCGCTTCGCCGCTTCACTGATTGTTCCCGCTGCGAAAGTGGCGGCATTGTCGCCGTTGTAGCCGTGCAGGGCGGCTCCCAGGTCGATTTTAACCAGGTCGCCCGCCCGAATCACCCGCTTGGCATTCGGAATGCCATGAATGACCTCGTGATTGATGGAAATGCAAGCTGTTGCGGGGAAGCCATTGTAATGCAGGAAGTTGGGAACCGCACCGCTTTTGACGATATAATCGTAGGCGATTTTGTCGATTTCCGCAGTCGTCGTTCCGGGTTCCACTGCTTCCCCCGCCAGCTTCAATGCCCTTGCTGAAATGATACATGCCTCTTTCATCAGGGCGAGCTCTTTGCTCGTTTTGAGTGTAATCATCAATCCAGGAATCCCTTGTAGTGGCGCATCATCATTTGGCTCTCCAGCTGCTTGATGGTCTCCAGCGCAACGCCGACGAGAATGATGAGGGATGTGCCGCCCAACGAAACGTTCATGCCGTCCGGATAATCCAGGAACTTAGAGAGCACGAAGGAGGTAATCTGCGAGAACAGAATCGGGAACAGCGCAACAACGCTGATCATGAGCGCGCCCAAAAGCGTGATTCTGGAGAGAATCTTGCCGATGTAACGCGCGGTCGGCTCGCCGGGACGGATGCCCGGAATGGTGCCGCTGTTCTTGCGGATGTTGTTGGACATTTCAATGGGATTGTACTGAATGCTTGCATAGAAATAAGCGAAGCCGATGATCATCACAAAGTAGATGATGCCGTAAACCCAATGCTCGGGGGTGAAAATCGCGAAGAATTTTCCCCAGCCCTTCTCCGGGTCAATGTTTTTGATGAACATCTGAAGGGTCGGCGGCAGGGACAGAATGGAGCTGGCGAAAATCACGGGCATAACACCGGACATATTGACCTTAATCGGGATATGCGTGCTTTGTCCGCCATACATTTTTCTGCCGACAACGCGCTTTGCGTACTGCACCGGGATGCGCCGTTCGGCGTTATCCATCAGCACAATGTAGGCAATCATCGCAACGAGTGTCACTGCCACAAACGGCGAGAGGAAGTAGAAGGGGCCGCCGCGCGCCCAGTAGCTCACCTGGGGGTTGGTGCCGAAGAGCTGAACCACCATGGTAGGCATTCTGGAGATGATGCCGGCAAACAGAATCATGGAGATGCCGTTGCCGATGCCCTTTTCGTTGATTTGCTCACCCAGCCACATAATCAAGGCTGTGCCTGCCGTGAAGCAGAGGATGATGATGACGGCCTGGAAAACCATGGAAGGTCCTATGAACGCCTTGCCTGCCGCATCCGTGGAGAGGAAGCCTCTGCTGCGGATGAAGAAGTAGTACGCCGTACTTTGCATCAAGCCAAGACCAACCGTGACAAAGCGGGTGATGGAGGCAATCTTTTTGCGGCCGTCCTCGCCCTCTTTTTGCAGACGCTCCAGGTAGGGAATCGCAACCGTCAGCAGCTGCATGATGATGGATGCATTGATGTAGGGCGTGATGGACATGGCGAAAATCGTACCGTAGTTAAACGCTTCACCTGTCATCATCGTCAGGTAGTCCAGAAATGTGTTTCCGGCTCCCGAGGAGAGCAGACCCTCGCTGAGGTCTGCAAACGGAACAGGGATTGCGGAACCTATGCGGCAAATCAAAAGGATAAAAGCCGTGAACAGCATCTTTTTGCGCAAATCCGCAATTTTCCAAGCATTTGCTAAGGTCTGTAACATGCTCAGATCACCTCTGCCTTCCCACCGGCAACTTCAATTTTTTGTTTCGCGCTCTCGGAAAAAGCGTTGACCTGAACGGTCAGCTTCTTCGACAAATCGCCCTGACCCAAAATCTTGACGCCATCCAATGTTTTTTTAATCAGACCGCTTTCCAGCAGCGCTTCGATGGTGACGGTTGCGCCGTTGTCAAAGGTCTTTTCCAGAGAGGCAACGTTGACGATCGCCTGTTCTGTGCCGAAGATGTTGTTGAAACCGCGCTTGGGAACGCGTCTTTGCAGCGGCATCTGGCCGCCTTCAAAGCCGGCGCGCATGCCTCTGCCCGCACGGGCTTTTTGACCCTTGTGACCCTTGCCGGCGGTTTTGCCCTGACCGGAAGCGGGGCCTCTGCCGATGCGCTTGCGCGCTTTTACGGAGCCAGCCGCCGGTGACAGTTCGTGCAGCTTCATTTGCTTGCACCTCCCTCATCGACTTCGCTCACCTGAATCAGATGGGCAAGCTTTCTCATTTTCCCCCGTGTCGCCGCGTTATCCGGCTGCACGGTCACATCCCCGATTTTGCGGAGCTTCAGGGAATGCGCGGTGGCAAGCTGCGGCTTGGTGCCGCCGATTGTGCTTTTGACAAGCTTCAATTTCAAATCTGCCATCTTTAATAAACCATGCCTTTCTGGTTCTGCCCCTGCGCGAAAACATTTCTGCGTGAGGCAGGCACCGAAATTATCCTGTGAACTTTCAAAAAACGGCTTAGCCGAGGACTTCCTGCGTGGTCTTGCCACGAATGGCGGCAACTTCTTCCACGTTGCGCAAACGCATCAGACCATCCATGGTCGCGCGGACCACGTTGCAGGGGTTGTTGGAGCGCAGTGCCTTGGTACGGATATCCTTAATGCCAACCGTTTCAACCACTGCACGCACCGGACCACCCGCGATAACGCCGGTACCGGGTGCTGCCGGCTTCAGAAGCACGACACCTGCACCGAATTTGCCAATGATCTCGTGCGGGATGGTTGTACCCTTGAGTGAGATTGTAACGAGGTTTTTCTTGGCGTCCTCAATCCCCTTGCGGATTGCATCCGGCACTTCGCCGGATTTCCCAAGGCCGAAACCGATAGTGCCCTTGCCGTCACCGACAACGACCAGCGCCGAAAACTTGAAAATTCGGCCGCCTTTGACGGTTTTCGATACACGGTTGATTGCAACTACGCGCTCTGTGAATTCCGAGACCGGAGCTGCTGTTTCAAATCTTGCCAAACGAATTCCCTCCCTTTCCTTAGAACTTCAGGCCGCCCTCGCGGGCACCCTCGGCCAATTCCTGAACACGGCCGTGATAGATGTAGCCGCCGCGGTCAAACACTACTGCTGTAATGCCCTTGCCCGCTGCGCGCTCTGCCAACAGTTTGCCGACGGCCTTGGCCGCGGTCTTGTTTCCGCCGTACTGTTCAAAATCCTTTTCCAGCGAAGAGGCGCTGACCAGGGTGACACCCTTGTCGTCGTCAATCAGCTGGGCATAGATGTTTTTCAGGGAGCGGAATACATTCAGACGGGGGCAATCGGCAGTGCCGGAGATTTTTGCACGCACTCTCTTATGCCGCTTCAGTCGCGCCTGATTGCTGTCCGGTTTGTTCACCATTTGCGTTACACTCCTTACTGTTAATCGATGGACGCTGGGGTCATGCAAACGAACGCACATTCACAAAACCCACCGCGCTATCGGGTCGCCGGGAGAGGGAAATCCCCTCCCGTAAGCTTTTTGTTTCTCTGCCGACATCGTGCCTGACGCGAACGGCAATCCGCTGCGCCAAAACGCCGTTCTTATTTGCCGCCCTTACCGGCCTTGCCTTCTTTGCGGCGAATGAACTCGTCAACATACTTGATGCCCTTGCCCTTATAGGGCTCCGGCGGACGCTTTTCGCGCACTTCCGCTGCAAACTGACCCACGCGCTGCTTGTTGTAGCCGGAAATGATGATTTTGTTGGGGGTAGGAACCTCCACCGTAATGCCGTCCTCGGGTACCATAATCACCTGATGAGAGTAGCCGATGTTCAGCACCAAATCCTTGCCCTGCAGCGCCGCTCTGTAACCAACGCCGTTGACCTCCAGCTCCTTCTTGAAGCCTTCGCTCACACCGACGACCATGTTGCTCACGAGCGTTCTGGTCAGGCCGTGGAGAGATCTGTTTTCTTTTTCGTCATTCGGACGGGTGACGAGGACCTCGTTGCCCTCAATGGCCAATGTCATGTTGCTGTGCATCGTTTGGGTCAATTCGCCCTTGGGTCCCTTGACGGAAACGGTGCTGCCATCAATCTTGACATCTACCCCTGCGGGAATCACAATTGGTTTTCTGCCGATACGTGACATCTGATGTGCACCTCCTTACCAAACAAATGCAAGGACTTCGCCGCCCACGTTTGCACGCCGCGCGTCCTTATCCGTCATTACGCCCTTGGATGTTGAGAGGATTGCGATGCCGAGGCCTTTCATCACCTTGGGCATCTCCTCACAGTTGCTGTAAATACGCAGGCCGGGCTTGGAAACTCTGCGCAGGCCGGTAATCACCGAGCTCTTGTTGTCCCCATATTTCAGGGTGACTTCGATGACGCCTTGTTTGCCGTCATCCTCAACTTTGAAATTGCGAATATAGCCCTCATCCAACAAAATTTGCGCAATGGCCTTTTTCATGTTGGAAGCGGGAATCTTGACTGTGGAATGCTTTGCAGAATTCGCGTTGCGGATTCTGGTGAGCATATCAGCAATGGAATCCGTGATTTGCATACCGTCAACCTCCTTTTCAGCGGTTTAAATTACCAGCTTGCTTTCCTGACGCCCGGAATCTGACCGGCATGAGCAAGCTCTCTGAAACAAATGCGGCACACGCCGTATTTGCGCAGGTATGCATGAGGTCTGCCGCAGATTTTGCATCTGTTGTACTCTCTTGAGGAAAACTTGGCCGGTCTCTTTTGTTTTGCCTTCAAAGATGTTTTTGCCATAATTCTTCCTCCTTACTTTGCGAACGGAGCGCCCATCAAGCTCAAGAGCTCGCGCGCCTCTTCGTCCGTTTGTGCCGTTGTGACAAAGCAGATGTCCATGCCTCTGACCTTGTCAATCTTGTCGTAATCGATTTCAGGGAAGATGAGCTGTTCCTTCACGCCCATGGAGTAGTTGCCGCGGCCGTCAAAGGAGTTGGGATTGATGCCCCGGAAGTCGCGCACTCTGGGGAGCGCGAGATTGAAGAAGCGATCCAAAAACTCATACATTCTTTCCCCGCGAAGGGTCACCTTCGCGCCGATGGTCATGCCCTCGCGCAGCTTGAAGTTCGCAACGCTCTTCTTTGCCTTGCAAAGCACCGGCTTTTGCCCGGTGATTTGCATCAAGTCAGAAACGACGGACTCCAAAACCTTTGCGTTGTCTCTTGCTTCACCGCAGCCGATGTTAATGACAATCTTATCGAGCTTCGGGATTTGCATGACGCTCTTATACTGAAACTTTTTCATCAGCTCCGGCGCCACGGTTTTTGCGTAGGTCTCTTTTAACCTTGCTGCCATGTGTCATGTTCCTCCCTTACTCAAATTCGGCCTGGCATTTTTTGCAGGTACGCATTTTCTTGCCCTTGCCGTTGATTTTGCTGCCGGTGCGTGTGGGCTTGCTGCATTTGGGGCAGACCAGCTGCACCTTGCAGGCATAGAGCGCGCTTTCGGCCTTAATCAGGCCGCCGGGCTCACCCATCTTGCGGGGCTTGACATGCTTGGTGACGATGTTCACGTTCTCGACGATGACCTTGCCCTCCGCCGGAGAAACCTGCATCACCTTGCCGCGCTTGCCGCGGTATTTGCCGTTGATGACGACGACCTGGTCGCCGGTTTTCACATGCACTTTATTCATTCGTCATACCTCCCCCGCTCAAAGGACTTCCGGCGCAAGAGAGAGGATCTTGAGATAATCTTTCTCACGAAGCTCTCTGGCGACCGGCCCAAAAATACGGGTGCCTCTGGGGTTCTTGTCTTCCTTGATGATGACAGCCGCATTTTCGTCGAAACGAATGTAGGTGCCGTCATCCCGGCGCAGACCGCTTGCAGTGCGAACCACAACTGCACGAATCACTTCGCCTTTTTTCACAACGCCGCCGGGTGATGCTTTTTTCACCGTGGCAACAATGACGTCGCCGATATTTGCATACTTCCTGCCAGTGCCGCCAAGGACGCGGATACACATGATTTCCTTCGCGCCCGTGTTGTCGGCAACCTTCAGGTAACTCTGTTGCTGTATCACAGTGTTTGCCTCCTTACACCTGCGCCAACTTATTTGGCTTTTTCAATAATTTCAACCACGCGCCATCTCTTATCCTTGGACATCGGACGGGTTTCCATCAGCGACACCTTATCGCCGATGCCGCATTCGTTGTTCTCGTCGTGTGCCTTAAACTTTACGGTGCGGTTAATGATTTTTTTGTAAAGCGGATGGCGAACCTTATCCGAAACAGCCACAACAACGGTCTTATCCATTTTGTCGCTGGTCACGATGCCAACGCGCTCTTTTCTGAGATTTCTCTCTCTCATGCTGATGCTCCTCCCTTTCCTTACGACTTGCTACCGTGGAGTTCGATATCGCGCTGCACGGTTTTCACGCGGGCAATATCTTTCTTAACGGCATTGATTCGCATCGGGTTGTCGAGCTGGTTGATGGCCTGCTGGAAGCGCAGTTTAAACAGCTCATCCTTCAGCTCAAGCAGCTTAGCATCCAGCTCCTTGGAGGAAAGTTTTCTGACTTCACCGGCTTTCATTCTTGCTCACCCACCATTTCTTCCTTTGCCACAAATTTACATTTGATTGGCAGTTTGTTCGCGGCAAGGCGCATGGCCTCCGCCGCCAGCTCGCGATCCACACCGGCAATTTCAAACATGACTCTGCCGGGCTTCACGACGGCTACCCAATATTCCGGAGATCCTTTACCGGAACCCATTCGGGTCTCGGCCGGCTTCTCGGTAATCGGCTTGTCGGGAAAAATTTTAATCCAGACCTGACCGCCGCGCTTGATGTAACGGGTCATCGCGATACGGGCTGCCTCTATCTGGTTGGAGCTGATCCATGCGGGCTCCAGCGCGACCAGACCAAAATCACCGTAGTTGACCTTGTTGCCTCTGGTGGCCTTGCCCTTCATGCGCCCTCTGTGAACTCTGCGGTATTTCACACGCTTCGGCAATAACATCAGCGCGCGCCCCCTTCCCTGCGGGTCGTCCTTCTGCTGTCATGCAACACCTCGCCGCGGTAAATCCACACCTTTACGCCGATACAACCATAGGTTGTTCTCGCTTCCGTAAAGCCGTAGTCAATGTCCGCACGGATGGTCTGCAGCGGAATGGTACCCTCATGATAATGCTCGGTTCTCGCGATTTCCGCGCCGCCGAGTCTGCCGGAAACCTGGGTTTTGATGCCCTTTGCGCCCAGCTTCATGGTGCGTCCGAGTGCCTGCTTGAGGGCACGGCGGAACGAAACACGGCGCTCCAGCTGCGCTGCAATGCTTTCCGCAACGAGCTGCGCATTCAAATCAGGCTGCTTGATTTCAACGATGTTCAGAGAAACTGTCTTGCCGCCGAGCTTCTTTTCACAGACGGCCTTGAGCTTCTCGATTTCCTGACCGCCTCTGCCGATGACCATACCGGGCTTCGCACAATGAATGGTCACATGCACACGCTTGGCATCGCGTTCGATTTCAATCTTCGGCACGCCTGCGGGCTTAAGCAGCTTAAGCAGATACTCACGCAGCTCATAATCCTCCACGAGGAGATCGCCGAATTTGTTGGCATTGGCATACCAGCGTGATTCCCAATCCTTGATGACACCGATTCTCAAACCGGTCGGATTCACTTTCTGTCCCATATAATTCCTCCTCCTCGCTTATTCTGCTTCGCGCAGCACAATGTTGATGTGCGCGGTCTTCTTTAAAATACGGGTGGTGCCGCCTCTTGCGCGGAAGCGCATACGCTTCAGCGTGGGGCCAGGTCCCGTCCAGCACTTGGCTACATACAAACGCGTCGGATCCATATCCTTGTTGTTCTCTGCGTTTGCCATTGCGGATTTCAGCAGCTTGAGTACCGGTTCACACGCGGCCCTGGGCGTGTGCTTGAGAATTGCCGTTGCCTTATCGGCAGGCTGGTTGCGGATGAGATCCAACACAATCTGCACCTTGCGGGGGGACATACGAACAAAGGTTACGCTGGCCTTCGCCTCAGGGATATCGAGGGCATCCTGCTTCGCCTTATCTGCCATGGTTTACACACTCCTTTCGACCGGTTTACTTTGAATTTGATGTTTTGCTGCCTGCGTGGCCGCGGAAGGTTCTGGTGGGGGCGAACTCACCGAGCTTATGCCCAACCATGTCTTCCGTGACATACACAGGAACATGCTTGCGTCCGTCATGCACGGCAAAGGTGTGGCCGACAAAATCGGGGAAGATGGTGGAGGCGCGGCTCCAGGTCTTGAGGACTTGCTTTTCGCCCGCCTTGTTCATCTCCACAACTTTTCCGAGCAGTTTAGGCTGCACGAAAGGTCCTTTTTTAATGCTTCTGCCCATCTGTTTCTGCTCCTTTCATCGGCTACTTGGCATTACGCCGTCTGACGATCATCTTGTTGGATGCTTTCTTCTTGGCACGGGTCTTGTAACCCAGCGCCGGCTTGCCCCACGGAGTGGAGGGACCGGGACGACCGATGGGGCTCTTGCCCTCACCGCCGCCGTGCGGGTGATCACAAGGATTCATGACGCTGCCGCGAACGGTGGGACGCCAACCCATGTTGCGCTTGCGGCCTGCTTTACCGATTTTGACATTCTCATGGTCGATATTGCTGACCTGGCCGATGGTGGCCATGCAATTTGCGGGGACGTTGCGCAACTCGCCCGAGGGCAGGCGCAGCAGGGCATACACGCCCTCTTTCGCCATGAGCTGTGCGGAATTGCCGGCGGAGCGTGCGAGCTGACCGCCGCGGCCGGGGTACATCTCCACGTTGTGGATAACTGTACCGGTCGGGATGTTGGTCAGCGGCAGGGCGTTGCCGGGCTTGATGTCCGCCTGCGGACCTGCGACGATGGAATCGCCGACCTTCAGTCCATGCGGTGCGATGATGTAGCGCTTCTCGCCGTCCGCATACTTGACCAATGCGATGAATGCGGAACGGTTGGGGTCATATTCCAGCGTTTCCACGTTGGCGGTTACGTCAAACTTGTCACGCTTGAAATCGATAACGCGGTACTTCTTGCGGTTGCCGCCGCCGCGGTGGCGCACGGTGATGCGGCCATAGCTGTTGCGGCCGGAGTTCTTTTTCATCGGCTCCAAAAGACTTCTTTCGGGCGCGGCCTTTGATAATTCTTTGTATTCTGTCACCGACATATTACGCCGTGCGTTGGTTGTCGGCTTATAGACACGAATCGACATGGTGAATTCATCCTTTCTGGAATTCATTCGCGTAAGGCTTCGCGGAGTATGCCGTCACTCCATACATTACCTCGCGCGTAATTTTTAGAACAAGCCGTCGAACACCTCGATGGTGTCGGAATCCTCGGTCAGGGTGACAATCGCCTTCTTCCAGGCAGAGGTGTAGCCCTGAAAACGGCCGTAGGTGCGGGGCTTGCCGTGCATGGAGATGGTGTTGACCTTCTGTACCTTCACCTTGAACAGCTGCTCCACCGCTTTTGCGATTTCGATTTTGTTCGCGTCCTTCGCCACGGCGAAGGTGTACTTCTTGATTTCCACACCGTCCATACTCGCCTCGGTGATAATCGGGCGCAGAACGATATCCTGTGCTAACTTGCTCATGCGTATACCTCCTCAATCTTCGCCACGGCATCCTTGAGCAGCAACAGGGTGTTGCAGTTGAGAATGTCGTAGACATTGAGTGTCGAAACAAGAGAGACCTTTACGCCTGCGATGTTGCGCGCGCTGCGGTAGATGACATCGTCCTTCTCCGGCAGAACAATCAAGGTCTTTTTGCCGGTTTCCAGCGCGGAAAGCACTTTCACAATTTCCTTCGTCTTGATGGCATCAAGCTTCAAGGTGTCAAGCACCACCAGCTCTTCTGCCGCTGCCTTGGACGAAAATGCGGATTTCATCGCGAGTCTGCGGACTTTCTTGTTGACGGACTTCCGATAGCTTCTGGGCTTCGGCCCATGGGAGATTCCACCGTGGGTCCACTGCGGAGCGCGGGTAGAGCCTTGGCGGGCGCGGCCTGTACCTTTTTGTCTCCAGGGCTTCTTGCCGCCGCCGCTCACTTCGGCACGCGTAAGGGTAGACTGCGTGCCCTGGCGCTGATTGGCCAGATACGTGACAACGCAAAGGTGCATGGCCGATGCATTGGGCACAATGCCGAAAATCTCGCCGGCAAGCGCCAAATCGCTGACCTTCTTGCCTTTGGTGTCAAAAACAGATACGGTAGGCATGAATCTTTTCCTCCTTACGCTTTCTTAATGCAATCGCGAATCAGCACGATGCCGCCCTTGGGGCCGGGAACTGCGCCTTTGACCGCGATGAGATTGTTTTCCGCGTCAATCTTCACAACCGTGAGATTTTGAATGGTAACGCGCTCGTGACCTAAGTGACCTGCGAGCTTCTTGCCCTTGTAGACTCTGGAGGGATCGCTGCACGCGCCCAGAGAGCCTGCATGTCTGGCGTTGGGACCCGTACCGTGAGACTCCTTGAGTCTGCTGAAATTCCAGCGCTTGATGACACCGGCGGTGCCCTTGCCCTTGCTCGTGCCCGTTACATCCACGATGTCACCGACCGCGAAGGTGTCTGCCTTGAGAATGTCGCCCACGTTTACGCTCCCGGAATCCGCCAGTTTAAACTCGCGAAGATTCTTTTTGGGGGCAACGTTGACCTTCTTGAAATGCCCTGCTTTGGGTTTGTTGACCCGCTGCACCTTGATATCCCCAAACCCGAGCTGCACCGCTTCATAGCCATCGTTCTCAAGGGTTTTCTTCATCACCACGGGGCAGGGTCCTGCTTCCAGAACGGTGACGGGGATAACATTGCCTTTTTCGCCGAAAATCTGCGTCATGCCGATTTTCTTGCCGATGAGTCCTTTTTCCACTTGTTTTCCTCCTATTCGGTTATTGGTTGGCCTTTCACCAACTTGACCTACAATCCGAAGCCGAAAGCAAACCTTACAGTTTGATTTCGATTTCAACCCCTGCGGGAAGCTCCAGACCCGTAAGCGCCTCCACCGTTTTTGCAGACGGACGGATGATGTCAATCAGGCGCTTATGGGTTCTTTGCTCGAATTGCTCGCGGCTGTCCTTGTACTTATGCACCGCGCGCAGCACCGTGATGATTTCCTTCTCCGTCGGCAGCGGCACGGGACCTGCGACCTGCGCGTTGGTGCGCTTTGCAGTCTCCACGATTTTTTCCGCCGCCTTGTCCACAAGGTTGTGGTCGTAGCCCTTGAGTCTGATTCTGATTGTTCCTTTTGCTGCCATGAGTCTTTGCCTCCTTCAAATATTGACTGGGCAAAACGGGTTGCGGACGGCTTGGCATTCCTGCCGCAAATTCCCTGAAAAAGCGTACACTGCGCCGGGTGTTTCTTTGCCCCCGAATGAAAAACCGGAGCAAAGCGGAAAAGACTGTTATTGCCCTTTCCTCATCCGGGTGCGGTTTCGCTGCGGCAGACGGCACGGGACTCGTCCCAACCGAAATGCCTTTCGCCCGGTTTCAAACCAGACATACTCCGCAGAAATTCCCCGCAGCCGGCGCGAAAACCGGTCGCAGCCACCTCCTGCATCATCGCACATCGTCCTTGCGGTTGTTGCGTTTTGGGCATAATATGCCCTTGCCTCACAACACGCGCCAGAAAATAATACCACCCCTCCCCCAAAAAGTCAAGTGTTTTTTTCGGATTTCTCAAGGTTTTTCAAGGTTTTTTTGAGCACAGCAAAGCCCTTTCGCCTCCTGCGCTATATCCTGTGGTTCTTCGGGTGCGCGGGCACATTTTGTGGGGTTGTTTGCATTTGCGTTCCGCAGCTTGCGCCGTCCCAAAACGCCAGCACCATATCGCTGTACGCAACTATCTCGACATTGCGCCGCAGCGGCGCAGCTTTTCCGTATTTTTCGTATTCCGGCAAAAACTCCGTTAGGCGCAGTCTGCGCATTTTGGCATATTCCCGCGCACATCTGTCAATCCCCGCCGCGCCTCCCGACACAACCTCCTCCGTTTGTGCCGGAAGATATTTCCCCAAATCCCTCACCAACAGACTCCTCGACCTGATTACCGCAACTTTCATAAAGACAGTCCTTTCGCACATAATTAAGAACCCACCGTAGGTTCACTTTAACATCATGCCACATCGCGAACTTAAAATGAACCTATCATTCACTTTTGGGAGGCTTCTTTTATGAAAAAGGACGAAAAGCACCTTTCCCTGCGCATTGATCAGGAACTGCTGCGCCAATTCCGCTATGTGGCAAAGTACAATGACCGCTCGCTGAATTGGATGCTGCTTTCTTTCATCAAAAAAGCAATCGCCGATTTCGAGCAAGCGCACGGCAAAATCCCGCCGAAAGATGACTTACGCAAAAAACACAGCCGCGCACCCATTCAAACGGATGCGCGGCTATTTTTTCTGCGTAAGTCTAAAAGCTGACAAACCGTAGTTCACGTTGTAGGGGTTTCATATTATGCAACCCGTGACACGGCGAGCGCCCCAACGTCGGGTTGCATGGTATGCAACCCCTACGCTGTCTGGCTTTATGAGGTGCTACATCAACAAATTCTCCACCCCAAGCGAATCCATCCAGCGCAGGATGCAATCCTCCGCCGAGGGATAAAGGAAGTCATTTTCCGCCGGGTCAATCCGCGCCAGCAGTGTCTCCATCGGCGGGAGCTTGTCCAAATCGTAATAGGCGTAAAAATCGTAGTTGGGCGGGAGGGCGGCGATTTTTTCGGCAAAGAACGCAACGGACTGCGCGGCCAAATTCCCCAGCAGCGCAGTATGCGCGCCGACATTGCCGTGGTGCAGATTCATCTGCGAATCCGCATGAAGGAACATCCAATCGGGCGCTTTTGCCTTTTCCTTTCTATACTCAAACGGCAGCGCCTGTTGCAGCTGCGCATGGACGCGCGTTTCGCAGCCGTTTTGCAGGGCCTCCGCCAGCTGTGCGGTGTCCGTTTGCCCGTCCGCCGCCATTTCAAGCAGCGCCTCGCCCTGCGCGCGGGTGATGCGCTGACGCTGATACGCCCGCAACCGCGCCGTGGGCATATATAATGGTATAGCAAAACGGCTTTCCGCCTGCGGAAATCTTTTCAAAACCGCCGCGATGGAGACCCAATCCGCCGGGAAGCGGCGGTTCACCATGAGGTTGAAGCGCAAAAACAGGCCGCTGTCACGGATGTATTCCGCCGCCGCAAGCAGCGCCGCGTGCGCGTTCGGGTTTGCCGTCAACCGATTGTGCTGCGCGGCATCGCCGTGCAAGGTCAGCATAAAGCCGTGCAGTCCATGCGCGGTGAGCGTTTACAGGAGGGCATCCCTGTCTGCCCGCGCCATCAGGGCAATCCCCGTGGTCGGCACAACGCTCTCGCCGTTGAAGTCAAAATAATCCCCCGCGTTCCGTGCCGCAAAGGTCACCAGCTCCCCCGCCGCGCTGTGCCGCAGCAGGTCATTGCCGAGCGTGATGGCCGCTTCCCCCGGCAGCAGGGCGCAGATGCCGCGGATTTTCTCTATGGCGGCATAGGCGCTCGCCAAAGGCATTTCCGCCGCCGCGCCGCCGTTCACATAGCAATGCGCGCAGCAGGTATCACAGCCCGCGACGGTTAATTCGATGGTGTATTGCATCACAACCTCACTTCCGCAAATCATCGGCTTGCAGGGTATTCCTCCGCGCGACCATTCGGTTCCAGCGCATGATTTCGTTGTTGTGGGTTGCGTCGTGCCTGTCCATTATTTTTGCCCATTGCTTTGTGACACGAACCCCATCGCCGTCCAAATCATCCCCCAGCTCCACGGTGAACAGCTTTGTTTTTTCAAAATGCCATTTCCACCAATCCAGGGAATGAAAATAATAGAAATCGGGCCACCAGCTTTCGGCGACCTCCGCCGGAACTTCCCCTTGAAACTCTTTGTCCGGCCCCCAAACCGCAAGCCCGAACTGACCCTGCGGCCGAAGCAAATGCGCCATATGGTCAATCAAATAATTGTCCGCCGTGCCATACATCTGAAAGGAATTGATGCAGACGATGGCATCAAAAAAATCCTTTGCATAGGGCAGCGCGTGCGCTTCCCCATGAATCGGAAAAACCAAATCCTGCATGCCGCTCTCGCAAATCCGCCGCCAATTGTCGGACGGGCTGACCCACAGGTCATTCGCAAAAACGGTAACGCCGAATTCCTTTGCGAGAAAAATGGAGGTCAGCGCATTGCCGCAACCCATATCCAGCACGCGCATCCCCGGCTTCAGCTCCATCACCCGGGACAGCGACTCCGCCAGCCACAGGCACTGGCAGCCCATTTTGTTTTCATACATCCATTCGGGGTCATATTTTGCCGCCAGCGGATATTTTTCATCCGCAATCAGCCGCATTTTCTCCTCATGGCTTGTCATCTTTTCAGTCCTCCTCTTTGTCGATTCTCACTGCCAACACACATTCCTCATCGCCGGAAAGCACCGTTCGGCAAGGCGCAATCCGCACCCTCTCCCCGAATATCGGCGCAAACATCGGACGGTAGAATTCCGCGCCGCACTTGCAATAATGCTTCGGGCGGATTTCCGCAGAGGCGTTGTAATGGTCGCAATGGCAGCGCTCCCCAATGCGTGTTGGATTACCGGGGCATCCGCCGCCGCTTTCGCAGGCATATTTTTTGGAGATGTAAATGGTATTTTCCGCATACCATATCCTTTTGCCGATGACCCGCTCGCGCTCCAGCTCCTCCGCAAACACTTTTGCGTCCTGCACTCTGTTGTAGATTTCCATTGCGCGCGTTACCGCTTCCCCGCCGATTTCGCAGAGGCAAACGCCGTTTTTCGTGTAAGGGTGATTTTCATACATCCGCAACCGCCTCCTGTTGCCATTATACCACAAACATTTTGACAGCAGTATGTCATATTATGATTTTTTTCTGCTTTTCCCAACCGCCTTCACCACCTCCATCACCAAAACCGGCGCAAACGACAGCCCCGCCACCGCGCCCCATTGCGCGGGGTTCAGCGCGGCGGTACCGAAAATCGGCATCAGCGGCGGGAGTGTGATGACGGCGATTTGCAGCGCCGCGCACAGCAGGACGGAAAGCGTCAGCTTCCGGTTGCCGCGCCGCCCCACCCGAAGGATGGATTTGCGCGAGCGCACGTTCATGGTATGGCACAGCTCACTTAGACTCAACACGGCGAAGCACACCGTCCGCCCGACGGCGGGGCTGCCGAAGCGCCCGACTCCCAGCAGAAATGCGCCCAGCGCCAGCAGGCCGATGAGGATGCCTTCCAACAGAATATATAGAAGCCCAGAAATACACCGCCGCCGCTGTCAATCAAGCCATGAATTGTCCCCAGATCCACGGCGTAATTCGAAAACCCTATCGCCTTCCCTTGCAAGAACGCAATTTCAAAGTGCATATCGCTTCGGCTCCCTTGAATCTTGATACGGCGAGCCAAATCCTGCGCGATGTCTCTGCCCGGTGTATGCTCGCCGCGATTCGCGTCCAGTTCACGGCTAAACGAGCGCCACAGGGGGCGCAGCAACGCACGCTGCCGAAAGCTGTTCTTTCGGACTTGAATGAATGTCAATTGGTGCATGGTCGTTCCTTCTTTCATCACAATTTGTTGGGATTGAAAATGCCCCCGATAAAATCGGAGGCACACCAAAACCGTTGTGATGAAAGAGAAGAACTATCTCAAGCAAGCGGACTGGATGACTTTCGATTCCATCGGAAAATATGTTCTTTTCATCTTTATCCGCCTCGCTTTCAAAATAGAATGGTCTTATTGTAGCACACAAACCACACAAAAGCAAACATGAATTTTCACGCCAAATAAAATCTCTTCGCGGCACAATCATCAAAACAACTCATGCAGACAAAGACGGTATTTATGTTACGGACGGAAAGAAAAAAGAGAGAGCACCCGACAATGGACACCAGCGATAAAAAGTTGCTTCAACAACTAGCGTTCGAGAGTTGCTTAGAATGGCACATAAAGATTGAATAGCCTCTTTCCTTTCCCTGTTGCTTGAGATTATACCAAAAAAAGCACATCACCTGTCAAGTGTCAAGATAAACGGCGTTCGCCGCCCTGTGACAGGCGGTGCTTTTTTTGTGCCCTTGCAACTATCAGGGAAAGGGATAATATGAAATTTGACATTTTATTTTGCTTATAAGGAGTATTAATTTTCAAATTACACAAAGTGCGGAATTGAAAAATCCAAAAAAGGCTTGACACGGGAAACGCTTTCATGTATAATGTTCAGAGTTAGGCTGAGGGAAAGAAACCGCTTGCTCTAAATTAATGCAATTGTAGTTGCTCTAGATAAATGAATGCAATGCTACAATGCGGAAAAAGCAAGTGTAATCAATGGTTTTGTCAGTCTTTAAGTATTAAATATGTGGCGGCATAGCTCAGTTGGCTAGAGCATTCGGTTCATACCCGGAGTGTCGTTGGTTCGACTCCAACTGCCGCTACCATTTCCCAAAGAAGCATTCCGAGACATTGCTTTGGATTGTTTCTTCCACCTGGCCCGGTGGTCAAGCGGTTAAGACACCGCCCTTTCACGGCGGTAACACGGGTTCGATTCCCGTCCGGGTCACCACGCAAGGACGCATAGCTCAGCTGGTTAGAGCGCTCGCTTCACACGCGAGAGGTCCACGGTTCGAGTCCGTGTGTGTCCACCAAAACCAAAAGCCCCGCAGCCCTTGATTCATAAGGGCTGCGGGGCTTCTTGTTGCCGCAGCGATTTTTTCAATTTTTATCATTCAATGAATCGACTAAGACAGTTGTAAGACACTTGACAGATATCGGGGCGCTGCTACTTGCCGATAATCTCCTTAACCGCCTGATTGCTCTCCCACATCTTCTTCGCGGTATCCAACGCCGCCTCCATCCATGCCACAAGCCGCGTCTCTGTGATAAATGGCTTGAGGTATGCCGGGATGTACATGTA
>JGI994J12354_10001724_pt1 | contig 21972 bp, 17 predicted proteins | sample IntmicLarv3ML3BL_FD_12354 | JGI IMG/M metagenome (IMG submission 12354) | reverse complement strand
AGAATTAGATAGCACGGAACAGTGTTCGTTACAAAACTCCGTCCATAAAACTTGCCATTTTGTCGGCTGCTGTTTGTTGCATTTGGCTTGTCACGTGAGTGGCGATGAAAAGTTTGACCGCTCTTTAAAACCTGACGATTTAATCCATTATTCTCTCAATGACGCTCCTGAGCCGAAAATTGGCGAGAAGTATGTGCTCTTTTTGGCGGATGACGAGCTTTTACCTGGTGGTTATGCAGTATATGGAGAATTCATGGGCAAGTATTTTGTCGGTGAGTTAGGCCTAAGTCGTCATGTACCTGAAAGCGAACCTTATATCTATGGCAGTGAGAACCAAAAAGGTACTCAAGAAACTCTGGAGGATATTATTTCAGCAGCAAAAAATGTCCCACTTCAAGATAAGAATATCCAAAAATCTGAGTAGATATATCTACTCAACGGCGGATTCACAATATTGTGAATCCGCCGTTGTAAACTTGGGAATTTTTGCTTTGCAAGTACTCGCTTATGTGATATAATACTCACGTCTAAACATGCACTTTATCCACGAGTACGAAATAGACAGCATCCCTTTTTATAGTGAGGTTTAAATATGAAAAAGTATTTTTCAATCATGATAATCCTCTTGACGCTTTTATCCGCATGCACCTCAACGGCAGAACCGGCAAGCGAGACTCCGTCGCCGATAGAATCAATTTCACCACCGACTGCGGAAACCACTGAGCATTCGGAAGTGCCGGTGCCTGACGGAATTGACCGCACAGCCGATTTAAGCGGATATTTTCCGTTCACACCGGACCTTGACGAAGCCGAAATTATAACGTTGTCGCCCAATATAGATCTCCAGCCAATTCTTTTGAATTCGGAGCAGTTATGTGAAGGTGGCGAACATATCGTTATTGGCAAAGTGACAGAAACCTACTATGTTGATGTTGCCGGACTTGACAGAGTTTATTATGATTTTCAACTTGAGGAAGTGCTCAAAGGAGATTTAGGGGCTGGCGATACAATAACAGTGGTACGCAGTGGCGGTTACGTCCGCGGAAATGTTTTTGCCGAGTTGAACGGGTTTGTGCCCCTGCAATACTTTGATAACACACAACAATTAACACTGACAAACAAACATCTGCTGCGTTGGGACTATGGCATACAAACTCTCGTGCCGGGTGAGCGGTACGCTCTGTTTCTTGTCCCTAAAGTCTACCTTGACGGGGTGTATGGGGAGAGCAGTGGTATGTCCGGCATCTACCGCATTGACGGAGAAGCAGTGAACTATTTATTTTCTGAATTCCTGGACAACTCCTCCGACTTACTGAGCATAACTACGTTGTCTGAGCTCCGCACTACAGTTGAAAAGAATGTAGTACAATCGCTTGCTCCAGACAGTTCCGCACCCGGGAGCGCTTATTCACCGGCAGGTGTAAACCGCACAGCCGATTTAAGCGGCATAGACACCTTCATACTGCCCGAAAATGTCACAGAAGTTCAGCTTTTCTATCAAGATAACATTGAGTATATGCCTCATCGCACAGTTGGGGAGCTCTGCCGGGTGGCTGAGACAATTATTGTCGGAGAGGTAATGGATATCCTGTACACCGATGAAGATTTTTATGAAAGAATCTTTTTGAATGTCAAGTCTCTTGAGACTATCAGAGGCGGCTTGACCGCCGGAGACATAGTAACTGTACAGCGCGTAGGGGGATATATACGCGGAAGCATTTGGGCGGCGGAATACGGTGAAAACAGCCTTGGAGAAATTCCGCTTTCAGACGACTATATGATTCGGCGCGATATGTTCAACGACATCCCGTACCCGAAGGTTGGAGATAAGTATGTGTTGTTTTTGTGCCAGAGCAACAGTCTTGACGGAGCATATGATGCTTTTGGATATAACAGGCTGTCTTTTACTTCATTCTACGTTGACGGCGAGATAATAACACAGGTTTTTCCGGAAGCACAGAAGCAGTTTTTCGCATCCTCCGGCGTAACGAGCTTGCAACAGCTCCGTGAGTATGTCACACATATTCCGAGAGCTATAACCGCTTAATGGTTCAAACATCAAGGTTCAAGTATACCGTTTTTTTACCACTCTTAACCTACTACATTAAAAGAAGACTCTATCACTTAAATAATAAGATGGGAATTAAGAAGCACACTCTATATCGTTCGTGATATAGAGTGTGCTTCTTCAATGTATTTTAGCTATTTATTGCATGAGTGTATAGCTAGCGAAGTGGTTTCGCGTTGTCTATTAATCGTCAAGAATTGCCTTGATTTTTCTCAACGCATCCAGTGGCAACAACGCTATGTTATCGTTATCGAAAACCCTTCGGATTTCCTTGCACACTTTTTTCGTTTCTTGGTGTTCTTCAAAAATGTACCGCGTCGAAAAAAGAAGAGAGGGCATGTGGTAACATATAGATAAGAAAGAGGGGATACAACATGGCAAGCAATAAGAGTAAATATTCGCAGGAGATGCGAGAGCAGACAGCAAAGCACATAATAGAAAGTGGTAAATCAGCAACAAGTATGGCGGAGGAAGTGGGGATAGATACGAACACAGTGTGCCGATGGGTGAGAGATTACCGGAGAGATCACAAGATGCCAAGCTGGGCCGAAAGTAAGGGCATAGCGGAATCAAAACCCAAGACAGAGAAGGATTTGCTTTTGCAAAACCGGAATCTAGAACGCGAAAACAAACGGCTGGCAAAGAATCTGAAGGATGAAAAAGAAAAGGTGGAGATATTAAAAAAATCCCTGCACATCTTCATGCAAGCTCACGAATGAAATATGAAGCAATTCATCAATTCAGCTCCGAGCATTCGGTGAGGAAGATGTGCGAGGTATTGGGGCTAAGGCAATCCGGATACTATCAATGGTCAAAACGTCATGAAAAGAGAGCAAAGATAGAGGCAGCAAATGCAGTGGTTACAAAGCAGGTAGGTGCGGTGTTTGAAGAAAATCGCAGAGTATATGGGTACCGAAAGATGCAGCGTGCATTGGATAGGATAGGTCTATCAATGAGTGTTTATCGAGTCCGCAAAATTATGCGAGAAAGCGGGTACTATCCGATTGTAACAAAAAAGTATCGACCTACTCGTAACGGGAGAAGCGATGGACGATATCTGCCGGATAAGGTTAAACAAGAATTCAGCCCAAAGAGGCTGAATCAAGTATGGGTTGGCGATATAACATATATAAAAACAAAGTTAGGATTTGTGTATTTTGCGGCGGTTCAGGATCTCTGCAATCGCGAAATCATAGGCTATGCGGTAAGTGCAAGCATAGATACAGAGCTCGTAAAGTCGGCGTTGGGTAATGCAATCGGACGCACCGGCGGGAACCCTGACGGAGTAATATTTCACAGCGACCGAGGCTGTCAGTACAGCAGCAGAGGCTATCAGTCTTTTCTTGCGAAGTACAAAATGATTGGCAGTATGTCGAGGCCTGCTTGTCCCTATGACAACTCTTGTATGGAGAGCTTTTTCAGTAGTGCAAAAAGAGAGTGGATTTATAGAAAAGATTATGATAATATAGATGAAGTGAAGCGTGATTTATATGAATACATAGAGTTGTTCTATAATCGAAAGCGTATACACGAAACTTTAGGATATCTCACTCCGGTTGAGTTCCGTATGAGGCTTGTCGCAAGCTAGCATCACTAATTTCCGGAACTTCAACTAAGTTTTCACAATATGTATATGCTCCACATCCCTTCTCCCTTTTTTCACCCTAGCACAATATTGGTCAAATTGGGTTTGATTTTAATAAAGTTCATATCTTTGGTAAAGAAACTAAAGCGACGATTATCGGTACTACACTTTCGCCGAATTTAATAGCACTGGAGGATTTGATATAATTGAAATATTGTTTGACTTCTTTCTTGATTATTATGATGTTAGTACTAACTTCCTGTAACAATTTGAGACAAGCACCTGACAGCAACATTTCGTCGCCCGTTGCTGAAATACCGAGTGAAGTGCCATCACCAACATCGGCGCACGAAATTATTCCCCCAACTTCCGAAATACCCCCGCAAAAGACAGTCTACTCTCCGCCGAGAAGTTTCATCATAAATTCCCAAATAACGCCGGAAATGACTTTTGGACAGACCTGGTCGGATGGAAACTATACCATTTGTGACTTTACTATCATGCCGGATAACAGCGTACTGATCCTGGATGGAATGACAGGGAAAATATTCCGTTTTGGCGATGGGGAATTATTAGAAATTTACGATTATGACTTAAACCCTGACTACTTGCCGCATAAAATAGCTTGTGATACTTTTGGGAATATTTATCTTGTAGCGGCAAAACACAATTGTTTGATTACGATTGATACTAATGGCGAAATCCATTTTTCCAACTTTAATGACTTTGACTTGGCGTCTGTTTCAGAATTTGCCGCCGATGAAAATAACCGCGTGGCTGTTTCGCTTTATGACTCTGAAATTGGCGACACTAAAACACATATCCTGAATATTACGGGAGAAACCGCCACAAGTGTAAATTCAGTTGCCGGAACCATTGCCGATACTTTTATTTGTAGCCCTGCCCACATGAAAGACCTAGACGATGAGTTGGAATACCGTGAAATCGGTCATAGATTGCGTATAGAGTTATTTAATCTCAATTTGGATAGTGTTTTTGATGTAACACTTTCATCCGATAATTGGATTTTGGGTACTGTGTGTTATGGAAAAAACGGCAACGAATATATATTTAAGTTGGTTGAGGTAGACGACGATAACAATTATTACAACTCGCTTGTATTCGTGGATACTCACGGGGGAATGATAAGCCGATATGCAATTCCGGCATACGGAACGCTTAAATCCTTTAATGGAGTGCTATACCTTTTTTCTCAAATGCAAACAGAAATTCAAATAAGCGAAGCGGTATCGTTGTTAGAACAGATAGAGTAAGGATCTTTTTGCGGAATATGAAATAGCGGTGATGATGTCTATAAAAGAACAAAAGTTGTCTTTGCATTTTTATCCTGCTTACAGTTTCCGACAACAAATATGTCCCGCAAGAACCAAAAAAATCAAAAGCCTTGCAGTATTTGCGAAAAAAGTACTGCAAGGCTTTTGATTTTTTGTATATATGCAATGTATGTTGGTGGTTCTGTTTTTACCTAACATTTGTGATATTGTCAATAACACTTCCGCATTAGTTATCTATTGGCTCGAGCTACTGTGATGGCATCAAGCAGGATTTCGTATGCGCGATTAATCTCCGATTCGGAGACAATAAGCGGCGGAACCATGCGGATTGTATTCGCGTTGAGTGATGTTATGAGCAGCTTTTTGTCAAGGCAGATATGCTTGATGTCAACGGCAATGGCATCCGGGAACTCCACTCCAATGAGCAATCCTGCGCCGCGAACATCCGTGATGTTGGGGAGTTGCTTCAGCCTTTCGGTAAAGTATGCGCCGGCGTCGGCAGCTTTTTTTGCGTAATCACCTTCAAGCAATTCCGTCACCTGTGCGTAGGCGGCGGCGCAACAGACCGGGTTTCCGCCGTATGTTGTGCCGTGCGTTCCGAATCCGAAAGCCTTTGCGACGTGTGCCTTTGCGCAGATTGCCGAAATAGGCATTCCGCCGCCCATAGCCTTCGCCATTGATACAATATCTGGCGTGACACCGTAGCGCATGTACGACATAACGGTTCCCGTGCGGCACCAGCCTGTTTGCACTTCGTCAAACAGCAGCAGCATATCGCGTTCCTCACACAACTGTTTCAGTCCGTCGATAAATTCCTGTGTTGCGGGGTTTACTCCGCCCTCGCCCTGAATGGGTTCAATCATGATAGCGATTGTGTCGGGAGTGCATGCGGCTTTGAATGATTCTAAGTTATTGAACTCCGCGTAGGAAAAACCCGGGAGAAGTGGTAAAAATCCTGCGTGGAGTGCGCCCTCGGGTTGACCAGTCGCACTGAGCGAGCCGTATGTGCGTCCGTGGAAGCTGTTTTTTGCCGTGACGATGTGATAACGGTTTGGTCCGTAATTGTCGGTTCCGTATTTACGTGCCATTTTAATCATCGCCTCGTTTGCTTCGGTTCCGGTGCTCTGATAGAAAATCTTGTCCATTCCGATTGCCTCGCATATGGTTTTTGCCAACAGGGCTTGCGGAATTGTATACGGATAGTTAAAGGTGTGAATTAAGTCACCAACTTGGCCACGGACTGCTGCGACGACTTTTTCGTTGCGGTTACCGGTGTTGTTAACGGCGATGCCGCCATAGAAATCAAGATATGCCTGACCGTTTTCGTCATAAAGATACATACCTTCGGCTGTTTCGGCAATAAAGTCGAAACGCTCGTAGGTGTCTATCATGTAGGTTTTTACCATTGATTTTATTTCTTTGGAAGAATAACCGCTGTCATTTAATTTCATTTTAAACATCTTCTTTCTATGTGATTTACAGCGAATCGCTGTAAATCTCGTGGATTTCGCGTTCTGTGAACACGATGGGGTGTTGCCGTATTCCTGCGGCGGAGACTTTCATGCAGTTTTCGGTGAGCCAATCGACATCTTGTTCGACGATTCCGAAATCTGACAGACAGAAATTCATGCCAATCGATTCCGCAAAGCCGTCAAATGCTGCGGCACAGTCGTCCGCACTGTTTCCGCCGAGAAGTCTCGAGATTACGCCAAGACGCTCTGGTGCCGCGCTCGCAGTTCTGCGCAAAATTGCAGAAGTTATCGCAGCGAGCCCCTGCCCATGGGCAACATTCTTCAATCCGCTTACGGGATGCTCCATTGCGTGACCGGCGGTTATTCCGGCACTGTGGATTGCCATGCCACCGATTGTGCTTGCAAGTGCGATATTGTCCCACGCGTTGGGTGTTTGGATACCGGAATACAGCTTCGGTAGCGCTTCTGTAATTAGGCGCATCGCATAAATAGTCGTAACATCAACCAGCGGTTGCGCATTACTTGAGAGATAGGACTCCATACTGTGGCAGAACGCGTCAAGTCCGACGGAGGCCAGCACGGATTTCGGAAGAGTCTCCATCAGCGTAGAATCTATAATTGACGCACGCGGCACGATTTGCAAGCTTTTGATTGATTTTTTATCCATCGTTTCGGGATTTGTGAACACGGCAAATGAGTTGCTTTCGCTACCCGTACCACACGTTGTCGGCACGAGAATAGTGGGTAGCGCATTGCCTGAGGGTTGCTTGCCGAGGATGTAGTCGTTGATATCACCGTCGTTTCCGGACATAAAAGCAATGCCCTTTGCCGCGTCAAGAATGCTGCCGCCGCCGATTCCGACAACAATGTCGCAGGAATTTGATTTCACAACATTAACGCCGACTGCGACCATCGTAGTCAGCGGATTTGCCGATACCTCGTTGAATATTACGGGCTCTGCCCCATTTTCACGCAAAAGCCTGAGCACCAAGTCAAGCAAAGCGGACTTTCTTGCGCTGTTCTTTCCGATAACGAGCAGTGGTTTTGAGCCGTACTTTACCACCTGCTCGCCGAGCAATTTGATTTTTCCGCGTCCGAACAGAAGATTAACGGGAAGATTGAAGTTGAAATCCATATTTACTCCTCCTGTACCGCAGAGAACCCTTTATCCGTGATGTCAAGCGTCGGGAATTTGCGGCGCAGACAGTCGATTATAAGCTCAATGCAGTTTTCGATTCCTAAGCGATCGGTGTTCAGCGTGATGTCATAGTTTACGGGATTTGTCCAGTAGTTGCCGCCGGTGTAGTGCTTATAGTACTCCGCGCGGTATTTATCTGTGGCGGCAATTGAGTTGGATGCCGTTTCGGACGAAACTCCCATCTGCCACATGATGCGCCGGCAACAGAAGTCGCGAGGTGCCTCGACGTACACGCTCAGAACATTGTCGCGGTCACGCAGAATCCAGTCTGCGCATTTTCCGATTATGACGCACGATTCTGTATCTGCGAGGTTTCTGATAATCATTCTCTGGTACTCAAACAGACGCTCGTCGGAGACGAATTTTTCAGTGTTTGCAACGACATTTCTGCGTTTTGGGAGTCCGGAAAGAAGTCCGGAAAAGCCACCGGGGCGTAGCTTTTCATTGATTTCATCGAAAACCTTTTCATCTAACCCCGCCAGCTGTGAGGCAAGGGTCAAGATGCGGTTCTCGTAACTGCTTATCCCGAGACGCGCTGAGAGAGTGGTTGCGATTTCTTTTCCGCCGCTACCAAAGCCGCGGGCAACCGTGACGACAAAATTATTCATTCTAAGTTCCTCCATCTGCCATAAAGCGGCTCAAAAATTCTCTTGTGCGTTGATTTTTAGGTGCCGAGAACAGCTCCTTGGAGTTGTTGTCCTCAACGATGAAACCGCGATCCATAAAAATTGTGCGCGATGACACATCGCGGGCAAAAGCCATTTCATGTGTCACAATTACCATTGTGAGTCCGGATTTTGCAAGCGATTTCATTACCTTGAGAACTTCGCCGACCATTTCGGGGTCAAGTGCCGATGTCGGTTCATCGAAGAGCAGAACCTCCGGCTCCATGCACAGTGCGCGGGCGATTGAAACGCGCTGTTTCTGCCCGCCGGACAGCTGTGTGGGCTTTGCGTTGATATAAGGTGCCATTCCAACCGAGCGCAGATGTGTTATTGCGCGATCATGTGCCTCGCTTTTTGATATCTTTGCAACCTTGCGTGTGCAGAGCATACAGTTTTTGAGCACCGTCATATTGTCGAAAAGATTGAACGACTGGAAGACCATTCCGACGCGTGCGCGGTAACGGCACTCCGCCTTGTGTGTCGACTTAAGCTCCTCCCCGTGGAAGAATATCTTGCCACTGTAGTCCTTCTCAAGGTGATTCATGCAGCGAAGAAGCGTGGATTTTCCTGAGCCGGACGAACCGACTATGCACACAACATCACCGCGCGATACCTCAAAGTTGATATTTTTCAATACCTCGTGCGAGCCGAAAGACTTTGCAAGCTCCCGGACCTCAATAATGATATCTTTGCTCACCTCTACACCTCACTTTCTATGTATTCCGCCGCCAAAACGTAGTCCTTGCGGCCGCGCAGCAGCTTCTCAAGCAGAGCAATTATGCGGCCGAACACGAAGCATAGCACGAAGTAAATAACCGCGATTGCAAGATACGCTTCAAAGTACTTGTAATACGTTCCGCCGGCTGTCTTTGCCATATAGAATAATTCGGAGACGCCTATGACGTTGAGAACCGACGTCATTTTTAGATTTGTCAGAAACGTATTGCACATTTCGGGAATTATGTTTCGGATTGCCTGCGGCAGTGTGACAAAAATCATGGCTCCTATGCCGGAAAGTCCCATTGCGAGGGCACCCTCACGTTGACCTGAATCAATGGCACTGATACCGGAACGTACGGTTTCGGACATATAAGCGCCCGTATTAAGGAACATGACGAGCAATCCTGCTGTAATGGAAGTGATTTCTACACCGGCCTGCCGCAGACCATAATAGATTATCATGCCTTGCACAATCATTGGGGTACCGCGGAACAGCTCAACGTATATCTTTGATACAATTTTACCGATACAGACAAGGATGTTTCGCAGAATTCCTTCGTTCTCACCGGTCGCCGCATCCTGAACAAGTCCGACAATCAGACCCAAGATTATACCTATCAGGGTGCCGAGTGTTGCAACGTAGAGCGTAACCAAGGTTCCCTCCATAAACATCTTTGAGTATTTGATTAGCAAAAATACCAACCACTCAAATACATTGCTTGTTGCGTCAACGTTTGAAAACATGATAACCTCTCCCTTTTTACTTTTATACTTACTTAACGCTTATCCCATTGACGGCTGAAGCGAAATAGCTTTTTCCATTAGCGCGTTCATCTTTACCTCGTCCCACTCAAGCTTATTGAGTGCGGACTGGAGCATGTCGCGCAACGCTGTGTTGCCCTTCTTGCTGGCGATGCAGACGCGGTTACTGCCGTCGGCGGGGGGTTCAAGACCTTCGCCCGGCTCGAATTCAAGGATTTTCAAGCTTGCATCTGTCATTGCTGCCGAGAGCGACGTCGGTGAGTCAACGAGGCACAGGTCGGCAACATTGTTTGAAACTGCCATGAAGCACTCTGCCGTTGTTTCGTAGTTCGTTCCGAGCTTTGCACCGGGGATTTCGCTGAGCGCGTCAACCCACGCCGTACCCATCTGTGTGATGCTTACAGGCGCCAGACCTTCAAAGTCGGACAGCTTTGTTACGTCAGCGAACTTGCCGTTTGCGTTGACCGTGATACTCATGCCGCGCAGATAGTACTCAGAAGTGAACTCGTAAAGCTCGGCGCGTGCCGGTGTGTAGCCCATGCCGGCGATTATGCAGTCGTAGTCACCAACATCAAGACCAAGACCGATTGATGCCCACTCAACTTTGTAGATTTCGAGATCCATATTGAGTATTTCGGCGATTTTCTGAGCGACCATGACATCGTATCCGTAGGCGTAGTAGTCGGTGCCCTTAATAGGGAGCGCCTTTGTACCGTCAGGAAGCGTGTCGGATTCCTGACTCCAGTTAAACGGAGCATATGCGCATTCCATTCCTACGCGAAGGACTTGCCTTTCGACTGTTACCGTGTCCTCTGGCGCGGAAGACTCTAATCCTGCTGGGTCTGTAGCAACGGGTTGGCTGCTTCCGTTGTTTGTTGTGCCGGAAGAACAGCTTGCCAGTGCGAACAGCGAGATGAGCATTAGGGACATTGCCAGTGCTAAAATTTTCTTTGCTTTCATGATTGTTTTCTCCTTTTTTTATATGTTTTTTATAACAAAAAAGGCGCCACGAAGACTATCTTCGCAGCACCTTTGCTACCTGTTATGCTACACTCATTGTATCAAAGCATCCACTTCATTGCGGAGGCTTAGCGGAGAATGTGCAGTATTGTTAACTTTTTAATTTTCGGTGACCATTGTCAATTCAAACTTTTGCATACGCTAACGCACAAAGCATACCGCTCTCAATGCGATATAGCAAGTTTCTAACATATCTTTATGAAGTTTCGCTTTATTGCTATATGTGTAACATTAAGAAATGTTCGCGTTTTGCTTGTTGACCTCAAGCAAACCTCTAATTGACGCTGTAGAGCAAGTCTGTATACGTCGGTAACTGCCAATGACTTTTCGCCACGAGCGTTTCAAGCTCGTCAACGACGAGGCGAAGCTCTGCCAAGCCGACGAAAACGGAATCGCGATAGAATCGAGCAAGCTCTTCAAGAGTGCAATCGCGCTTTGTCTCCAGTAACGCAGTTTCCAGTGTGCCGAGATTTTTCAGTACGCAACCCGTCAGTACGGCGATTTTTCCGAGCAGATATTCCTCCGCCGAGATGTCAAAGGCGCCGACAACTTTTTTCTGTGCCAGTAGCGTGGAAAGCTCACCCTGATAGCTGAGGCAGGAGGGGATTATGCTCTTTTTCGTCATGTCAATCATAGTCAGCGCCTCAATGTGAATCGTTTTGCAATAGCTCTCCATCAAAATCTCAAAGCGCGAGCGAACCTCCGTCTCTGTGAAAACGCCGTGGGAGGTGAAAAGCTCAATGCTCTTCGGTGCGACGAAAGCGGGAAGCGCGTCAATCGTTGTTTTCAAATTCGACAGCCCGCGGCGCTCCGCCTCGGCGACCCATTCATCGGAGTAGTTGTTACCGTTGAAAATTATGCGTTTATGTGTACATATTGTCTCGCGAATAAGCTCTGCAAGAGCGGCGTGAAAATCCGTCTCTTTCTCAAGCTTGTCGGCGAAAATCCGCAGAGCCTCCGCAATAACGGTATTCAGCACGATATTCGGACCCGAGATTGAAAATGCAGAGCCGAGCATACGAAATTCAAACTTGTTACCTGTAAATGCGAATGGCGATGTTCTGTTGCGGTCTGTCGTGTCGCGCGGGAAGTGCGGCAGAGCCGTTACGCCAACGCCCATAAGGCTTTTCACGAGGTTATGGTGTTCTGCGCCGGACTCAATATCCTCTAAAATCCCCGTCAGTTCGTCGCCGAGGAACATCGAAACGATTGCGGGCGGAGCCTCATTCGCGCCAAGTCGGTGGTCGTTGCCTGCCGAGGCGACGGAGACGCGCAGAAGCTCTTGATAATCGTCAACCGCCTTAACTACAGCGACCAGAAATAGCAGGAATTGCGCGTTTTCGCCCGGCGTTTCGCCCGGCTCCAGAAGATTCGCGCCGTCATCCGTGGAGAGCGACCAGTTGTTGTGCTTGCCGCTGCCGTTCACACCGGCGAAGGGTTTTTCGTGTAGCAGGCACGCAAGCCCGTGTCGGTCGGCAACACTTCGCATAGCGTCCATCGTCAGCTGGTTCTGATCCGTTGCGATGTTCGTCGTGGTAAAAATCGGCGCAAGCTCATGTTGGGCGGGGGCAACCTCGTTGTGCTTTGTTTTCGCGGAGACACCGAGCTTCCAAAGCTCCTCATCAAGCGCCTTCATAAAGGCGGAGACGCGCGGTTTGATACTGCCGAAATAGTGGTCGTCAAGCTCCTGACCCTTCGGTGGGCGCGCGCCAAACAGAGTTCTGCCTGTGTGAACAAGGTCGGGGCGTTGCAAATACACGGATTTGTCGATGAGAAAATACTCCTGCTCCGGTCCGACGGTTGCGATTACGCGTTGCGTTGTGGTATTTTCGAACAGATGCAGAATGCGCATAGCCTGCTTGTCGAGCGCCTCCATAGAGCGTAGAAGCGGAGTTTTCTTATCGAGTGCTTCGCCGCTATAGGAGCAGAACGCCGTCGGAATATATAGGCTGTCATCCTTGACAAATGCGTATGAGGTGATGTCCCAAACGGTGTAGCCGCGTGCCTCGAACGTGGCACGCAAGCCGCCTGAGGGAAAGCTTGAGGCGTCCGGCTCGCCGCGAACAAGCTCTTTGCCGGAAAATTCCATAATAATTCTGCCGTCACCCGTCGGCGAGATAAAGCTGTCGTGCTTTTCCGCCGTTGTACCTGTCATCGGTTGGAACCAGTGCGTGAAATGAGTTGCGCCCATTTCAATCGCCCAATCCTTCATTACGTTTGCGACGACATTTGCAACCTCAAACTCCAGATGTGTGCCGAGCTGCATGGTTTTTTTCAGTGCGCGATACGTCTCCCGCGGCAGACGCTCCCGCATTACGGCATCGTTGAATACCATGCTACCGAACGTGCTTGTGACATTCTTCATTTTTGCTACCTCCATAGTAAAAAAAGACACCGTGAGCAAAAGGCGGCGCGAACCGCATATTTGCTCACAGCGTCTTTACTGTGATGCGGTGATTATACGCCCATGCTTATGGGTTTGTCAAGAGCTTTTTTGCTTTTTATGAAAGATGAATTACGTTTTGTTGCAAATATGACATAATCGAGCTTTGATTTCGCACAATTTACAGCAATGTTGCAAAAACTAATTCCGCTTCTTGCATTTATATGTTGACAAACGTGTGTGATAGGAGTATACTATCAAAGTTGAACAAAGGCGTTCACCGCATAGCGCACGAGAAAAATCGTGCGCTATGCGGTGAACGCTTTTTTGCTTTTAGGAGGCTTTTTGCTATGCGAGAGGGAGAAATAAGAATACCATCCGGCTGTGCGGTTTCGGGCGTGTTTCAAAAATCCGGGAAACGCGTGAGCGGCGAAGCGATTATACAGTCCATGACGGTTATGCATGACCGCTCAAACGGGCTTGGCGGCGGGTTTGCCGCGTACGGCATCTATCCGGAGTACGCGGACTATTATGCGTTTCACGTATTCTACGATACAGCGGCGGCGAAGCGCGAGTGCGAGGAATTTTTAGAGGCGCATTTTGATATCATCAATTTATCGAAAATTCCGACCCGTAAGAGTCCTGCGATTACTGATGAGCCGCTTATCTGGCGCTATTTTGTCACGCCGATGCCGACGAAGCTCGCCGACAGCCAGCTTGACGAGCGGGAATTTGTGGTCAAATGTGTGTTCCGTGTGAACACGGCTATTGCCGGTGCGTACGTCTTTTCCAGCGGCAAGAATATGGGTGTATTTAAGGCGGTCGGTTTTCCGGAAGATGTCGGGCGATTTTATCGCCTTGAGGAATACGAGGGCTATTGTTTCACGGCGCACGGACGTTATCCGACAAATACGCCCGGATGGTGGGGCGGCGCGCATCCTTTCGCGATTCTTGATTATTCCGTTGTCCACAACGGCGAAATTTCGTCCTACGATGCGAACCGCCGAGCAATTGAGATGTACGGCTACAAGTGTACGCTTCAGACGGATACGGAGGTTATCGCGTACATAATCGACTATCTGCATCGCCGCCGAGGGCTGAGTTTTTCAGAGATTTCCTCCATAATCGCCGCGCCGTTTTGGCAGACGATTGAGCGCATGGACGTGCCGGAGCGAAAAGTTGCGGAGTATCTGCGCAACGCGTTTTCGGCACAGCTGATTACAGGACCATTTTCCATTCTTGTGGGGTTTGACGGCGGCTTGATGGCGCTTAATGACCGATTAAAACTGCGGAGTATGGTTGTCGGTGAACGTGACGATGTTGTTTACATCGCGAGCGAGGAGGCGGCAATTCGTGTCATGGAGCCGAATCTTGACCGTGTCTGGTCGCCGCGCGGCGGCGAACCCGTAATACTCAAATTAGGCGGAGGTGCGGTGTGATGGCGGCAGGTTATATTTATCAGCCTTATGAGGTTGTGAGAAACAATGAAAAGTGTACGAATTGCGGCATATGTGCGAGGGAGTGCGCAAACGACGTTTACTCGCGCGCCGACGGCTCCGACAGGATTGCGTGCGATGACGCAAAGTGCGTGAACTGTCAGCGGTGCGTCGTGCTTTGCCCGGCGCGAGCCTTGAAAATCGTTAAATGCAACAACGCGTACCGCGAGAACGCGAACTGGAGCGCCGTCACGATAAACGAGGTATATCGCCAAGCGGAGAGCGGCGGAGTGCTTCTATCGAGCATGGGAAATCCGGAGAATTATCCCGTTTACTTCGATAAAATGCTACTCAATGCGTCGCAGGTAACGAACCCGTCTGTTGACCCTCTGCGTGAACCGATGGAGACGCGCGTATTTCTCGGCGCAAAGCCGCCGACGATTGAGCGTGACGCAGACGGGCGGATTATAGACAATCTTGCGCCGCAGATTTCGCTTTCGATGCCGATTATGTTCTCGGCGATGAGTTATGGGTCAATAAGCTATAATGCGCATGAGAGCCTTGCGCGCGCCGCGCAGGAGCTCGGCATCCTCTATAATACGGGCGAGGGCGGTCTGCACGACGATTTTTATCAGTACGGTGCAAACACGGTTGTGCAGGTTGCGTCGGGGCGCTTTGGAGTTCATATGGATTATTTGAACAGCGGTGCGGCAATCGAGATAAAGATGGGGCAGGGTGCGAAGCCGGGTATCGGCGGGCATTTGCCGGGCACTAAAACGGTGGGCGATATCTCAAAAACGCGTATGATTCCGGAGGGGAGCGACGCAATATCGCCCGCTCCGCACCACGATATATATTCGATTGAGGATTTGCGCCAGCTCGTCTACTCGCTGAAGGAGGCGACAGGCTATAGAAAGCCTATCATCGTGAAAATTGCGGCTGTCCACAACATCTCGGCAATTGCGAGCGGCATAGCGCGGAGCGGAGCCGATATCATCGCAATAGACGGTTTTCGCGGCGGCACGGGCGCGGCTCCGACGCGGATTCGCGACAACGTGGGAATACCGATTGAACTCGCCCTTGCAAGCGTTGATACACGCCTGCGCGAGGAGGGAATTCGCGACAATGTGTCCATAATTGCGGGTGGAAGTATACGCTCAAGCGCGGACGTAGTAAAGGCGATTGCGCTCGGCGCGGACTGCGTATACGTTGCAACGGCTGCGCTGTTGGCGCTTGGTTGTCACTTGTGCCGAAGCTGTCACACGGGGCGTTGCAATTGGGGTATCGCCACACAGGTTCCGGAGCTCGTTGCGCGCTTAAAGCCGGACGAGGGATATCGGCGGCTCGTGAATCTTATGACGGCTTGGCAGCATGAAATTACAGAGATGATGGGCGGCATGGGAATTAATTCCATTGAGAGCCTGCGGGGAAACCGGCTTATGCTCCGTGGTATCGGGCTGAATGAAAAGGAGCTTGAAATTCTAGGCATAAAACATGCGGGCGAATAAGAGCGCGCTTGAAAGGTGGAGTTGAATTGAATATATCAGCACAAAAACTTGATTTCAAGGAGCTGAATGAGCAAATCCGCGCCGCAGCAGAGGACGAGGTTTGCGTCGAGGATTGTTGCGGGCAACGCTTTATCGGTAACGGACTGGGGTCAAAAGCACTCACTCTCTGCGGAACGCCGGGAAACGCGCTTGGCTCGTACTTGAACGGTGCGTCAATCACTGTGCGCGGGAACGCACAGGACGCAGTTGGCGACACGATGAACAGTGGCGAGGTCATAATCCATGGCGATTGCGGAGACGCACTCGGCTATGCGATGCGCGGCGGACGTATTTTCGTGCGCGGCGACGCGGGCTATCGCACGGGAATCCACATGAAGGAATATCGTGATAAAAAGCCTGTACTTGTGGTCGGTGGGCGCGTTGGAAGCTTCCTCGGCGAGTATCTTGCGGGCGGAGTTATTGTCGTTTTGGGGCTTGGATATTCCGTTCCGCCGGTCGGCAATTTCACGGGAACGGGAATGCATGGCGGCGCGATATTCATCCGCACGGATTGTGAGCTTTTAACTCTTCCGCAGCAGGTTTCGGCAACGACTGCGTGCGCGGACGATTTAGCAGAGATTGCGCCGCATATTGCGGAGTTTGCGCGGCATTTCGGAGCGGACGCAGACGCGGACGCGATAATGCGTGACCGTTTTTATGTTTTACGACCGAACGCAAAAAATCCGTACAAGCGGCTTTACGTTGCAAATTAAGGAGGCTTTAAGTGAACAATACGATTAAAGAGGTTCTTAAATTCATACAGGAAAACGATGTGCAATTTGTCCGTCTTGCATTTTGCGACATATACGGACAGCAGAAAAACATATCAATTATGGCGGAGGAGCTACCTTCGGCGTTTGTCCATGGCGTATCATTTGACGCGCATGCGATTCGCGGATTTGGCGGTATTACGCAGTCGGATTTGTTGTTGTTTCCCGATGCGTCGACGCTTGCCGTTCTGCCATGGCGGCCGGGACCGGGGCGCGTCGCGCGGTTTTTCTGCGATATCCGTAAGCCGGACGGCACGATTTTCGAGCGTGATTGCCGCAATTTGTTGCGGCGCGTGACGGAGCGTGCGGAGCTAATGGGATACGTGTGCAAAATCGGTGCGGAGTGCGAATTTTATCTGTTCAAAACGGATGAGGACGGAGAGCTGACTGACATTCCGTTTGACACCGGCGGATATCTGGACATCTCGCCCCTTGACCGCGGGGAGAATATTCGACGCGAAATTTGCCTCTCGCTCCGAGAGATGGGCATCGCGCCGGAGTCATCACATCACGAGCAAGGACCGGGACAGAACGAGATTGACTTCCGTTTTAGTGATGCGCTTGAGTGTGCGGATAATCTGCTGACATTCAAGTCGCTCGTCAAGGCGATTGCACTGCGAAACGGGCTATTTGCGTCGTTTATGCCGAAGCCGATTAGCGGTGCGGCGGGAAGCGGAATGCATGTGAACATATCGCTCAGCAAAAACGGAGCAAATATATTCCAAAGCGAGACAGGCGAGCATATAAAAACCGCAGAGAGCTTTATTGCAGGCATTCTTGCAAAAACGGCAGAGCTGACCGCATTTTTAAATCCGATTGCGAATTCCTATGATCGACTGGGGGAGTTTGAAGCGCCGAAATTCGTGTCATGGTCACATCAAAACCGCTCGCAATTGATTCGAATTCCTGCCGCTAAAGGCGAGCGCGTTCGTATGGAGTTGCGTTCCCCGGACCCGTCAATGAATCCCTATCTAGGTTTTGCACTGATCCTCACGGCGGGGCTTGACGGTATCGAGGCGGGGATTGAGCTTCCGCCCGCTGTTGATTTGGATATGTACAGCGCGGATGCGGCGCAGTTGCGTGGGCTTGAGAGCCTGCCGCAGACGCTTGATGATGCAATTGCCCTAACCGCGGTGAGCGAGCTTGTCGAACGCGTTGTAGGTGCGGAACTTTTGAACGAATATTTAAACGCGAAACGTAGCGAGGCGCGTGCGGTGAACATAGCGCGTGACAGGAATGAATTCTATATGGAAAACTATTTCCCCATAATATAAAACAGCGCGAAAAGGAAAGGCGGTGACTGCTGTGGAAAGCGCCCTGATTGTCTCGAATACGGAAAAAAGCGTTACGTTGCTGACGGATATGCTAATTGCGTTCTCCTGCGGCGGCATTACCGCACGTCAATCCTGCGCCGAGGCGAGACGTTTATTGATGGAACAGGTTTTCGATATTGTTATAATCAACGCACCCTTGCGTGATGAGTCGGGCGAGAGCTTAGCGCGGCACATAGCCGGCGCGGGGACATGTCAGGTTCTGCTGATTGTAAAAAGTGAGCATTTTGAGGAGATTTCCGCGATTACCGAGACTGATGGCGTACTCGTCATTCCAAAGCCGATAAGCCGCGATATGCTATGGTCCGCGTTAAAGCTTGCCGCCGCGTCGCAGAATCGTATGCGTCGGCTTCAGGCGGAAAACAACAAGCTGACGCAGAAAATTGAGGATATCAGAATAATCGACCGCGCGAAATGTATCCTTGTCTCATTCCTAAGCATAACGGAGCAAGAGGCACACCGATATATCGAAAAGCAGGCGATGGATATGCGCACAACGCGTCGCTCCATCGCGGAGAGCATATTGAAAATGTACGAAGAATAGGAGCGGACAATTGACTAAGTTTATATTTGTGACGGGTGGAGTTGTCTCAGGTCTTGGAAAGGGAATTACAGCGGCGGCGCTCGGTAGGCTATTAAAACAGCGCGGATTGAAGGTCGGCGCGCAAAAGCTCGACCCGTATATGAACATCGACCCCGGCACCATGAGTCCGTTTCAGCACGGAGAGGTTTTTGTGACGGACGACGGTGCAGAGACGGATCTTGACCTCGGGCACTACGAGCGTTTCATCGACGAGAACCTGACACGGCTGAGTAATCTGACCTCAGGTAAGGTTTATTCCACGGTGCTTGAGCGCGAGCGGGCTGGCGATTACCTCGGTGCGACGGTGCAGGTGATTCCACATGTTACGGGGATTATCAAGGAATTCATCTACTCCGGCGCGGAGCAGAGCGGTAGCGATGTGCTAATCACGGAAATCGGCGGCACGACGGGCGATATTGAGAGCCAACCTTTTTTGGAGGCAATCCGACAGATTGTAATCGAAAAAGGCGCGGAAAACTGCCTGTTTATCCACGTTACGCTTGTGCCGTATCTTCGCGGCTCCGGCGAGCATAAGTCGAAGCCGACGCAACATTCTGTGAAGGAACTGCGCGCTATGGGTATCTCGCCGAACATTATAATTGCGCGGGCGGATGAGCCGATTTCTGAGGAAATTTGTGAGAAAATATCGCACTTTTGCAACGTCAAGCCCGATTGCGTCATTGAAAATACGACGCTTTCAACACTATACGCGGCTCCGTTGATGCTACACGATAACGGTTTGGATGATGTCGTCTGCCGCGAACTTGCGCTCGACGCGCCGCCGCCGGACTTAACGGAGTGGCGCGAGCTTGTCGCAAAAATCGGATGTGAGACAGCGGAAGTTGAAGTTGCAATTGTCGGGAAGTATGTCAAGTTGCATGATGCGTATCTCTCTATAATCGAAAGCCTGAGCCACGCCGGTTTTGCGACGGGCGCAAGGGTGAAAATCCGATGGATTGACAGCGAGGACGTGACAGAGCAAAATGCGAAATCCATTTTTGCCGGCATTGACGCGATGATTATTCCCGGCGGCTTTGGCAATCGAGGCATTGACGGAAAGCTTGTTGCATGCCGTTTCGTGCGGGAGCAGGGGATTCCGTTTCTCGGGATTTGCCTCGGTATGCAGATTGCCGTTATTGAGTTTGCACGGAACGTCTGCGGACTTGCGAGAGCGCACTCTGCGGAGTTCGACGAAGCGGCGGCGCACCGCGTAATCGACATAATGCCTGACCAGATTGGAATGCTCGGTAGCGGGGGAACTATGCGGCTCGGCGCATATCCGTGTTTGCTTGCCGCGGGCTCACGGCTGCGCGAGCTGTACGGAGAAAACGAAATAAGCGAGCGCCACCGCCATCGTTTTGAGGTGAATAACGACTACCGTACGGCGATTATGAGCGGCGGAATGAATATTTGCGGCACTTCGCCCGACGGAAAACTTGTGGAGGCGGTTGAGCTATTGGACAGAGCGTTCTTCGTTGGTGTGCAGTTTCACCCAGAGTTTAAGAGCCGCCCGAACCGCCCTCATCCGCTGTTTTTAGGGCTTCTACGTGCGGCAATGGAGTGCCCCAAATAAAAAGCGGTGTTGAGGAACTCTTCTCAGGCGCTTATAAGAAATATCCTATCTTTTTGCCAACAACAAAAGGAGGGCTCCCGTAATTCGGAAGCCCTCCTTTTTATTGCATTTAGTTATTTTACGACGTTCTCAACAAAACGCTGTAGAATTGTTGCGACCTGTGCTCTTGTGGCGTTGCCGGCAGGGCTTATTGTGGTCTCTGTCGTGCCATTGATTAAGCCGACAGCTACCGCCCATTTCATAGCGTCAAGTGCCCAAGGGCTGACACTCTCTGCATCCGTGAAGGATGACAGCGCGTCTGAGACAGATACATCATAACCCTTATCAATCGCATAGCGGTAAAGTATTGTGACCATCTGCTCGCGGGTGACGTTATCATTTGCGCCGAACTCGCTGTCGCTATAGCCTGTAACTATGCCGCTCTGCGAAGCCCAGAGAACCGCGTCATAATAATATGCCGCGAGGTCGGATACATCGTTGAATTCGCTATTGCCACTAACTTCCGACTCACCCTCCAAACGGTAGAGCGCCGTTACAAGCATTGCGCGAGTCATAGTTGTATTCGGTGCAAAGCTATTTTCTGAAACGCCTCTGAACAGACCCGCTTCAACGACGAATTCAACTGCGTCATGGAACCAATCCGATGTTTTAACGTCCGAGAACAGATTTTCACCCGTATCTGTGCCGTCATCCGTTTTGTCGTCATCGGTATCCTTATCTGCGTCATCTTTGTCATTGTTTGAGTCATGCGTTGTTCCGACAGAGCCGCCCGGGATAGTGGGCGCGTCGTAAATAAGCGTGATTTCGACAACGCTTGACGGACTGCGTGCGCCGGCGGCAAAGGTTGGGCCGGTATAGCTTTCTTGCGACACGCCGTAGACAAAGCGCAAGCTTCCGCTGTCATAAGAGCCTGCGGCAATCGTCGAAACTGACGCATCTCTGCCCGGAGGCACATCAAGCGCTCCGCTGTTCCAGTCAATCGCGATTCCGGCGGGAATTTCAACGTATGCTCCGCTGTCATTGACGTAGTATTTGCACTTGTTTATATCGGAGTAGTCAGGATACGATTTGTCATACGGGCCGACACCCGGACCATTCGCACTGTTTGAAGATACGTCAAATGCCAGATACGATCCGGATTTCCAGCGGGCGCTTATGCCGCCTGCACTGAAAAGCGAGTCCAGCGTGACAAGCTCTGTCGCAACGATTGCGCGCCATGCAGAGTTCTGATAATACATATATGCATGCTCTACGGTGTTAGAGATTGAGCTCAGCTCGGTTTTCGTGAATACGGCGGCTTTCACGCGCGCCGCGTTTGCGCCCTGCTGAGAATAGAGCGTCAGCACAATCGGCTCAAATGTCGCCGAAACAGTTGCATTGCCATTCGGCATGCTAAATGTGTACGTATTTGTGTTACCCGATACAGGCTGATTCAGCGTAGAACCGCTGACACTCAGCGCGGAGAGCGCATAGCCGCTCGCGGGAGTGACGGTCAGTGTGATACTGCGTCCCGCCTCTGCGGAGGTCAGGTTCGGCGTAACCGAGCCGTTAGCACCGGTGTAAC
>JGI994J12354_10001723_pt1 | contig 21979 bp, 11 predicted proteins | sample IntmicLarv3ML3BL_FD_12354 | JGI IMG/M metagenome (IMG submission 12354) | reverse complement strand
CTTCGGCGCAGTATACGACAGGACCGCGTTTTACCGCGATTCGCCCTGCACAATAGTGTACTTTCGGGTTGGCGTGAAGCTCAACGACGGGCATATCAAAATCAAGCTCGAATTTATATTCTTCGGGTTTATCCAGTTTTATACAATTATATCCGTTCTTTCCCGTTTGATTTTTACACCAGTCGGGAATCCTGAAATATATTTTCACGGGTTTATCTGTTGATATAGTGAAATTTATTTTACCGTTTCCGGGATAATCCGTTTCCTGCGTTATTTTTACCCCGTTATGCGTAAATTCAGACGTGTTATATAAATTCACGTAAATTTTATCGTCGTTATCTCCGTCAACATGATACATATATTGTCCGAGTGAAGCGATAAGGCGTATTACATTCGGGGGACAGCAGGAACAGCCGAAATATTCGGGTCTTTCATATTCGGGCGCAAACTGTGAATTTTTTATATTTGTATAATAATCTCTTCGGTCGGGGTGTACTTCGAGAGGGTTGCAATAGAAAAATTTATCGCCGTGCAGGGATATACCCGCCATGACGGTGTTATATAACTGCAATTCCGTTATGTCCATGTATTTTTTTTCACCCGTCAAAAGAAACATTCTCTGACAAAAGAAAACCATAGCGATAGACGCGCATGTTTCGGTATACGCAATCTCATTCGGCAAATCGTAATCGTAAGAAAACGCCTCGCCCGAATAATTTCCGCCGATTCCTCCGGTTACATACATTCTTCGGCTGACGATATTATCAAAAACGGTTTCACACGCTTTTCGTAAATTTTTATCGTTAAACTCAATAGCAATATCCGCCGCTCCGCAGAACATATATAAACATCTTACAACATGACCCTCCGCCGTCGCCTGTTCCGCTATCGGAAGATGGTCCTGCGCGTAATTCGGACTCGCCCAATCCGAGTAAGTCTGTTTTTCACCGTCGAGAGTTCCCCTCATATCAATAAAAAACCTGCTCAAATCAAGATATTTAGCGTCGTTTGTCTCATGATATAATTTAACAAGCGCGAGTTCTATTTCTTCATGTCCGGGGGTGACAAAATTTTTATCCCTGTAAGGGTCCGTAAATATTTCGTGTATATAATCCGCGTATCTTCGCATAGCGTCGAGAAATTCTGTTTTTCCCGTCGCTTTTTTGTACGCGACAGCACCCTCGATAAGATGCCCCGCACAGTATAATTCGTGGTTGTTTCTGTTTGTAAATCTGTTCGCGAGTTCTACTGTTTGATAATAACTGTTAAAATATCCCTCGCTTGTCTGACTTGTGACCAAATCGTCAACGATAGCGTCAATCAATGTTTCAAGGTTTTTGTCCCTCTTGTATACAAGAGTATACGCCGCGCCCTCAATCCATTTCGCAACGTCGCTGTCCCAGAATATATGCGGTTTATTGGGGTCGCCGCTCCGCCATTTTAATTTAAACGCGTCGATTCTTCCTGTGTTGTAAAATTGTCTGTATGTCGCGGGGATTGTAACATGTTTGTTCATGTGTTGTTTTTCGTAAAAATATCCGCCTGTTATTTTCACGCTGTTCAGCTCAATCTGCTTAGGCATAAATTTAAGCTCCTTTAAAATTTTCGAATCTGCACAAATCTACTCAAAATCAATTATTTTACTCAGTATATAATTTGAAACGAACATTCCCTCAATTGAAAACGCGTAACCCTCGTTTGTTTTTACGATATGCCCGCTGTTTATAAACGGCGAAATTTTATCGTAATACATACCGTCGAAATCCATGTAAAAAAGTTTGGCGAATTTATTTACGTCAATTCCCGATTTAAGTCTGAACCCAAGCATTATATATTCGCCTATTCTCTCATTCGGTTTTATTTCCGTGTGTTCATCGAACAAATTATATTTTTCAAGGTCAAAAACGTCTATCCCGTTAAGTTTTGTCTCGCTGTAATTGAAATTTTTTATATATTCTTTTATATCTTTTTTAAACGAAAAACGGCAGTTTGAAAAATACGAATGCGCTCCCGTCCCAAGCCCGATATATTCGGAGCAGGTCCAGTATTTCAGATTATGTCTGCATTCGCAGCCTTTTTTCGAAAAATTCGAGATTTCATAGTGATTATATCCCGTTCTGCCCAACAATTCACCGCACATAAAATACATTTTCTGTTCATCGTCCTCAGACGGTAAAAATCTCTGTATTTTCGCGTGATTTTTATAAAAAACCGTTCCGGGCTCAATCTTCAATCCGTAAGCCGATATATGCTCGGGTTTAAGCCGTATAATTTTTTTCAAGGTTTCATAAAAACTTTTCAAAGTCTGCTCTGGGATACCATACATAATATCGACATTTATATTTGTAAAACCTGCAAGTCTCGCGTTTTCGTAGCATTCCAGAAAATCGCCGTAATTATGTATACGCGAGAGAAGTTTCAATTCTCTGTCGATTGTACTCTGCAACCCCAAACTCAATCTGTTCACGCCCGATTTGTACAGTTTTTTCAAACTTTTTAAATCAACCGTCCCGGGATTCGCCTCAACAGTAAATTCCGTATCTCTCGACAACGCAAAATATTTTTTTATGTTTTTTATAATATTCAAAAGTTTATCTGTTCCGATACACGTCGGTGTTCCACCGCCGATAAAAACCGTGTCGATAATATTATCTTTAACCAAAAGGCTGTATTCTTTCATTTGTTTTATCAATGCGTTGATATAATAATCCTGCGTCTGTTCGCTCGCTTTAACCGAATAAAAATCGCAGTACGCGCATTTCGCCGCGCAAAACGGAATGTGTATATATAATCCTAAATACTTAATTTTACCGTTACCGTCCTTTAATATACTTTAATATAAATAATTTCAGCCTGTAACCCACTGTTTGCATAGAACAAAGAAAAAAGCGGAAAATCCTCCGCTCGTTCTCCCGCCTAATCGTCAAATTTAAGTACAGCCATAAAAGCCTCTTTCGAAACTTCGACAGAACCCAACTGACGCATTTTCTTTTTTCCCTCTTTTTGCTTTTCGAGCAACTTCTTCTTTCTGGTTATATCCCCGCCGTAACACTTCGCCAAAACGTCTTTACGCAATGCCCTCACGGTTTCGCGCGCGATGACTTTTCCGCCGATTGCAGCCTGAACAGGGACTTCAAATAATTGTCTCGGTATATGCTCTCTTAATTTTTCGGTGATTTTACGCCCTCTTTCGTATGCTTTTTCGGCATGGACAATAAATGAAAAAGCGTCCACTATATCACCATTGAGCAATACGTCGAGTTTTACGAGATTTGAAACTTTATATCCCGCGAGTTCATAATCGAGAGACGCGTAACCTTTGCTTTTACTTTTTATTGTATCAAAAAAATCATATATTATTTCATTTAAAGGCAATTCGTAATGCAGTTCCATTCTGTTAGCGTCGATATATCGCATATCCTTAAAAACTCCGCGCCTGTCCTGACATAACTCCATAATACCGCCGACGTAATCCGACGGGGTTATAATGCTCGCGTTTACGATAGGTTCCATAGCCGATTCAATCTCGTCGGGCGGCGGGTAATTTGTCGGGTTGTCTATAAATACGGTCTCGCCGTTTTTTTTGTTTATATGATATATAACGCTCGGAGCGGTGACGATAATCGTCAGGTCAAACTCACGTTCTATCCTCTCCTGAATTATATCCATGTGTAAAAGTCCCAAAAATCCGCATCTGAAACCGAAGCCCAATGCGATTGACGTTTCAGGCTCAAAAGTGAGCGCGGCATCGTTTAGCTGTAATTTTAAAAGAGCGTCGCGAAGCGTGCTGTAATCCGCGCCGTCCGCGGGATAAATGCCTGAAAAAACCATCGGGACGGCTTTTTTAAATCCGTCGAGAGGGTCTGACGCTCCGTTTTCAAACGATGTGACCGTGTCACCGACACTTATTTCACTCAGATTTTTTATACTCGCTGTTATATAACCGACTTCGCCGGCTGTTAAATTCCCGAAATTTACAAATCCGTCGGGTTTTAGATAACCCGCCTCGACTATCTCATATTCCGAGCCGGTGTGCATCATTTTTATCCTGTCACCTATTTTCAGTTTACCGTCCATAACCCTGATATAAACGATAACCCCTTTATATGAATCATAATACGAATCAAATATAAGAGCTTTTAAAGGCGCGTTTTCATCGCCTTGGGGAGCGGGAATAGCCGAAACGATTTTTTCCGTTACGGCTGAAATATTCAATCCGCTTTTAGCTGAAACCAACGGAGAATCCTCTGCCGGTATACCTATTATTTCCTCTATTTCTCTGATTGCGCGCTCAGGTTCCGCGCTAATCAAATCAACTTTGTTTATAACCGGCACAATTTCAAGATTATTATCCGATGCGAGATAGGCGTTCGCGAGGGTTTGCGCCTGAATGCCCTGCGACGCGTCAACGACGAGTAAAGCTCCTTCGCAGGCTTTGAGCGAGCGTGAAACTTCGTAGTTAAAATCGACGTGACCGGGGGTGTCAATCAAGTTAAAAATATAATCCTGACCATCGGCGGCTGTGTAGTTCAGACGCACGGCGCGGGCTTTTATCGTTATACCTCGTTCTCTTTCGAGTTCCATATTATCGAGTATCTGTTCTTCCATATCGCGTGAAGCGACTGTGTGCGTAAGTTCAAGAATCCTGTCGGCGAGAGTGCTTTTTCCGTGATCTATATGCGCGATAATGCAAAAATTCCTGATGTTATCAATTTTCCGCATGTATTAAAATATCCTTCCAAAAAAACAATTAAAGCAGTTTTTATATATTATATCAAATATTTTTGTTTTATTCAACAACAATTTTTTAAATTACATAAAATATTTACAAGAGTTTAAAAAGGTTTGAAAGGGGTTTGGGGGAAACTTTCCTAAAAAGTTTCCCCCAACGCGTCCCAACTCCCGTCGTTCCCATCCCAGAGCAAAAAAACAAGGACGGATTTTTATATCCGCCCCCATAATCTTTTAATCTTCGTCAACAACGTAGTCGCCGCCGTATATTACCGGCTCGTCGTCTTCGTCGCTGTTAAATCTTCCTGCGTATCCGTTGTTGTCGTCTTCGTCGGAATCTGCTGCTCCGTCCTCAAAATCGTCGTCGCCGAAATCATCGTCTGCGTCAATCGTCTCGTCGTCAAATACCACCGTCGTCCCCAAAACTTTCGTAATGGGTTTTATGTGAGATATACCGAATTCTCCGCCGGAAGTCTTGTTCAAGGAAACCCTTTCGGCGCGTCGGGCTTCTATATTGAGAGCCTCCTCGCTGTCGGATTCTATAACGCCAATATCCCTGTACGACTGCAATCCTGTGCCAGCGGGGATTAATTTACCTATGATTACGTTTTCTTTAAGCCCCAGAAGCTCATCCACTTTGCCTTTTATCGCCGCTTCCGTCAAAACCTTTGTGGTTTCTTGGAATGATGCGGCTGACAGGAACGATTCCGTAGAGAGCGATGCTTTGGTTATTCCCAGAAGAACGGGCGAAGCCGACGCAAGACGTAAATCCTCTCCGCCTTCGTCTATCAACGCCTGAACCCTGTCATTTTCGTCCTCAAACTCGTTGCCGTCAACAAGCGAGCCATATAATAATAATGTGTCGCCCGAATCCTCTATCCTGACTTTTCTCGTCATCTGGCGCGCTATAACTTCGATGTGCTTATCGTTTATCTCAACCGACTGACCTCTGTAAACCCTCTGGATTTCTCTGATTATATATTCATAAACAGCGTCGAGCCCGTTTATCTTGGTTATATCGGCGGGCGCGAGGTCTCCCTCTGTGAGCGGAGTACCTTTTTCAACGTATGTGCCGTTTTCAACCAAAATCTTTATACCGACCGGCGAAGAATAAACTTTTTCTTCCGGAGGAGATTTTTCCGATTCCGTCTCGGTTATTGTTATATGCCTGTTGCGTTTTACTTCCTGAATATTCACGATACCTGAAATCTCGCTGATTATCGCGGCTTTCTTCGGTCTGCGAGCCTCGAAAAGCTCCTCGACTCTCGGAAGACCCCTCGTGATGTCCGTGCCGGAAACCCCTCCCGTATGGAATGTTCTCATTGTGAGCTGCGTACCCGGTTCACCTATCGACTGCGCCGCTATTATACCGACCGCTTCGCCGATATTAACAGGTTTACCCGTAGCGAGGTCCGAGCCGTAGCAGTGTATACAAACCCCGCTGCGCGCGCGGCATCTCAAAATAGAACGCACGTAAACTTTATCTATATTCGCGTCGATAATATCCTTGACGTTCTTCTCTGAGAGCATAACATCGTCTTCTGCGATAACTTCGCCCGTTTCGGGGTTGATTATATCACCTATAATATATCTTCCGAGTAAACGGTCTTTAAACGGCTCAAGAACTTCGTTTCCGTCGCGGATTTCAGAAACCCACAAACCTTCTTTTGTCTGACAGTCCTCCGAATGTATTATAACTTCCTGTGAAACATCGACGAGCCTTCGGGTAAGATAACCCGAGTCCGCCGTTCTGAGAGCCGTGTCCGCGAGACCTTTTCTCGCGCCCCTCGCCGCGATAAAATACTCAAGTATATTAAGACCTTCCCTGAAGTTTGATTTTATCGGCATTTCTATTGTCTGACCTGTCGTGGAGAACATAAGTCCCCTCATTCCCGCAAGCTGTCTCATCTGGTTTACAGAACCCCTCGCCCCCGAATGTGACATCATGTATATCGGATTGTATCTGTCAAGATAATTCTGCAACGCTTTAGTAACTTCTTTTGTGGTGTTTTCCCATGTATCTATAACTTTTTTGGAGCGTTCGTCCTCGGTCAATTCGCCCATCGCGAAGAAGTTGTTTATCTGCTCAACTTCTTTTTCAGCCTGCGCTACAAGGGTATATTTCGCGGGAGGTATCGTCATGTCCGAAACGGCGATGGTGATTGCGCCCTGCGTAGAGTATTTGAATCCAAGCGATTTTATTTCGTCGAGAACCATGGCGGTTTTCGATGTTCCGTGGCGTTTTATGCACCTGTCAACTATATCTTTAAGCTCTTTCGACGTCGTTTCAAATCCTATTTCAAGCGCGAAAATATTTGCTTCATACGTTCTGTCAACATATCCCAAATCCTGCGGCAGTATCTTATTGAATATAAATCTCCCGAGAGTACCCTCGACGAGTTTCTCGTAAAATTTCCCTTCGTAATTGTCAGCCCTGTATATCCTAATCGGAACATGCAATCCTATATATCCGTTTTCGTAAGCCATCATGGCTTCGTCGAAATCCCTGAAAATCTTATTTTCGCCGACTTCGTCGTCGCGAATCATCGTCAAATAATACGAGCCGAGAACCAAGTCCTGCGAGGGAACCGCGACCGCGTGTCCGTCAACCGGTTTGAGAAGATTGTTAGCCGAAAGCATCAAAAATCTCGCTTCCGCCTGCGCTTCGGCAGACAACGGAACGTGGACGGGCATCTGGTCTCCGTCAAAGTCCGCGTTAAACGCGGAACAAACCAGCGGGTGAAGTTTTATAGCCTTACCCTCGACAAGTACAGGCTCAAACGCCTGAATTGACAGTCTGTGGAGCGTAGGCGCGCGATTGAGTAAAACAGGGTGGTCGGCGATTACTGTTTCAAGCGAATCCCATACAACGGCGTTCACTCTCTCGACTTTTTTCTTAGCGTCTTTTATATTCGAAGCTCTTCCTGTCTCTACAAGCCTTTTCATAACGAACGGCTTGAACAATTCGAGAGCCATTTCTTTTGGAAGTCCGCACTGATACAGTTTAAGCTCGGGACCTACGACGATAACCGAACGACCCGAATAGTCAACGCGTTTACCCAGAAGATTCTGTCTGAAACGTCCCTGTTTTCCCCTCAAAAGTTCCGACAATGATTTCAGGGGACGGTTGTTCGGTCCAGTTACCGGTCTTCCCCTCCTGCCGTTATCTACGAGGGCGTCAACCGCTTCCTGTAACATTCTCTTTTCGTTTCTTATAATTATATCGGGAGCGGAGAGTTCCATAAGTCTCTTTAACCTGTTGTTCCTGTTTATAACCCTCCGGTACAAATCGTTTAAATCCGAAGTGGCGAATTTTCCGCCGTCAAGCTGTACCATAGGTCTCAAATCGGGCGGTACAACGGGGAGAACGTCCATAATCATCCATTCGGGTTTGTTTCCCGAAAGTCTGAACGCCTCAACCACTTCAAGCCTTTTTATTATTCTTATCTTTTTCTGACCCGTAGCGGACGGAAGTGCTTTTTTCAACTCGGTTGAAAGCTCGTCCAAATCTATGTTGCGGAGAAGTTCTTTGATAGCTTCCGCACCCATTCCCGCCTTGAAATTGTCCTCAAACGCTTCTTTCATGAGTCTGTACTCGTTTTCATTCAAAAGCTGTTTGTGTTCGAGGGACGATTTTCCGGGGTCTATTACTATATACTGGGCAAAATACAATACTTTTTCCAAAAGACGGGGTGAAATATCAAGGATAAGCCCCATTCTTGACGGCAGCGTCCTGAAATACCAAATGTGCGAAACGGGGGCGGCAAGCTCTATATGCCCCATTCTTTCGCGACGCACTTTGTTTGTCGTAACTTCAACTCCGCATTTTTCGCATGTTTTGCCTTTATATCTTATTCTTTTGTATTTTCCGCAATGGCATTCCCAGTCTTTCATCGGACCAAAGATTTTTTCACAGAAAAGACCGTCGCGTTCGGGTTTAAGCGTTCTGTAATTTATAGTCTCGGGTTTTTTGACTTCCCCGTGCGACCAACCCCTTATCATCTCCGGTGAAGCAAGACCGATTTTAATAGCCGCGAAATCTTTATGTTCCATTAAATAATAGCCTCCCGTTAATTATTTACTTACTCACGTTCTTCATTCATTTATCATCATTTACTCATTCGTTATAATCGTCTGAATCTTCCTCAATCTCTCCGTCGTCGCCNTCGTACACTTCTTCATAATTGAGTGTGTCCTCGTCGTCTTCGTCATCGTTTTCACTGTCCGATTCGTTTTCATATTCAATGTCGTCGTCGCTCCTGAAACCGTCGTCACTGTTGCCGTCCGCGCCGTTGCGGTCAATGACAGATTCGCCTATCATTTCGGTAGTGACGCTCTTGGAGCGGTTTACGTCCTCCTCGGAGCTTTCTTTTATATGCACTTCGCGCATTTCTTTATCCAGAACCCTTATATCAAGTCCCAGCGACTGTAATTCTTTTATCAAAACCTTGAAAGATTCGGGAACTCCCGGTGTCGGTATATTCTGTCCTTTTACGATAGCTTCGTATGTTTTAACCCTGCCCAGAGTATCATCGCTCTTAACCGTGAGTATCTCCTGCAAAGTATAAGCCGCGCCGTAGGCTTCAAGCGCCCAGACTTCCATCTCTCCGAATCTCTGACCGCCGAACTGAGCTTTACCTCCGAGAGGCTGCTGTGTTACGAGCGAATAAGGACCGGTTGACCTTGCGTGAATCTTGTCGTCTACAAGGTGGAGCAATTTCAAGAAGTACATATATCCGACAGTAACCCTGTTGTCAAACGGCATACCCGTTCTTCCGTCATAAAGCACCGTTTTACCGTCGGGGTCAAGCCCCGCGTCTTTCAGGCACTGCTCTGTGTCGTATTCGTTCGCCCCGTCAAAAACGGGGGTCATGACTTTCCAGCCGAGATGCTTAGCCGCAATTCCCAAATGCACTTCGAGAACCTGACCTATATTCATTCGCGACGGAACGCCGAGGGGATTCAAAACAATATCGAGCGGAGTTCCGTCCGGTAAGAACGGCATATCCTCAGGCGGCAGTATTCTCGATATAACGCCCTTGTTTCCATGTCTTCCTGCCATTTTGTCCCCGACTGAAATTTTACGTTTCTGCGCTACGTAAACCCTCGCGACTTTGTTTACTCCGGGCGGCAGCTCGTCCGAGTTTTCCCTTGAGAAAACCTTAACGTCAACAACGATACCGCTCTCACCGTGCGGAAGTCTCAATGAAGTATCCCTGACTTCGCGCGCTTTTTCTCCGAATATCGCCCTCAAAAGTCTTTCCTCAGCCGTAAGCTCCGTTTCACCTTTCGGCGTAACTTTTCCTACGAGTATATCGCTCGCTCTGACTTCTGCGCCTTTTCTGATTATACCCTCGCTTGTGAGATTTTTGAGAACATCGTCGCCCACATTGGGTATATCTTTTGTTATTTCTTCCGGTCCGAGTTTTGTGTCTTTCGCTTCGTGCGCGTATTCCTCTATATGAATAGACGTATAAACGTCTTCTCTTACAAGTCTTTCGTTTATCAGAACAGCGTCCTCGTAGTTATAACCCTCCCATGTCATGAAAGCTATAAGCACGTTTTTGCCGAGCGCAATCTCGCCGTTATCCGTTGACGGACCGTCGGCGATAACCTCGCCTTTTATGACGACCTGTCCGCTCGATACTATCGGTCTTTGATTTATACATGTACCCTGATTGCTGCGTTTATATTTTATCAGATGATAAACGTCTTTGTGACCGTGTATATTTCTTACTATAATTTCATCAGCCGAAACACTTTCTATCGTTCCCGCTTCTTTTGCCAAAACAGCCGCACCTGAATCTATCGCTATTTTGTATTCCATTCCCGTGCCGACGATAGGCGACTCCGAAATCATGAGGGGGACAGCCTGCTTCTGCATGTTTGAACCCATCAAAGCCCTTGAGTTATCGTCGTTTTCAAGGAACGGGATAAGCGCAGTCGCGACTGAAACAAGCATTTTGGGCGAAACGTCTATAAAGTCGGCACGTTCTTTTTCGACTTCGAGTATTTCGTTTCTGTGGCGCGCGGCGACTTTCGCGTTTTTGAAAAACTTATGGTCGTCGGTGAGCGGCTCGTTAGCCTGAACCACGTAAAATTCGTCCTCTTGGTCGGCGGTCATATAAACGACTTCGTTTGTCAGTTCCCCTGTCGCCTTGTTTATTTTCCTGTACGGAGCCTGTATAAACCCGTACTGATTTATCTTTGCGTAGGTGGCGAGATACGAAATCAAGCCGATATTCGGACCTTCGGGGGTTTCTATGGGACACATTCTTCCGTAATGCGTATAGTGAACGTCCCTGACTTCAAACGACGCTCTCTCCCTCGACAAACCTCCGTGACCGAGCGCGGACAATCTTCTTTTATGCGTGATTTCCGAAACAGGGTTCGTCTGGTCCATAAACTGTGACAGCGGGTTTGACCCGAAAAATTCTTTGATAGACGACACAAGCGGTCTTATATTTATAAGCGACTGCGGCGTTATCTGCGTGGGGTCTTGTGTTGTCATTCTCTCTTTTATGACTTTGTCCATTCTCGCGAAGCCCATTCTCATTTGGTTTTGGAGAAGTTCTCCGACGGAACGCAGTCTCCTGTTGCCCAAATGGTCTATATCGTCCACAACGCCTATGCCGTAACTGAGGCATATAAGATAATTTATCGATGAGAAAATGTCTGCTTTTATTATATGTTTCGGCATAAGTTTGTCTTTCTGCCGTTTTATTTCGTCTTTTATATCTCTCTCGTCAGTGAAATTTTTCAATATATCCTGCAAAACCGAGAATTTGACTTTTTCTTTTATTCCCAAATCGGAAACGTCAAAATCCAAAACTTTGTTGAGATATATCATATCATTCGAGAAAACCTTGACTTCTTTTTCTTCGTCTATCTGGATATAAACTTCGTTTATTCCGTTGTTTTCTATCGCTTCCGCGGTTTTTCTCGTGAGTTTCTGTCCCGCTTCCGCCAATATTTCTCCCGTGATAGGGGAGACCGCCGGACGGCTGAGGACAAACCCTTCTATTCTGTACGCGAGCGCGAGTTTTTTATTGAATTTATATCTTCCGACCGTTGACAAATCATATCTTTTCGGGTCAAAGAATAAATTGTTTACAAGAATCTTCGCGCTTTCGACAAGCGGAGGGTCTCCGGGACGGAGTTTTTTATAAATCTCTTTCAACGCCTCGTCCGATGCGGTTGTTCCGTTTATCGCGGCTTCGCCGGGGGTCGAATCTTTTTCGAGCGTTGCGATTATTTTTTCGCTCTCGCCGAATATTTCTTTTATTTCCTCCGACGAATTGATTCCGAGAGCGCGTATCAGAATAGTTATCGGAATCTTCCTGTTTTTGTCTATCCTGACGTAGAAAACGTCGTTGAGGTCGGTTTCGTATTCAAGCCATGTTCCGCGATACGGGATTATGGTATTTGAAAACAAGCGTTTACCCGATTTATCCATGACTGATTCATAATATATACCCGGTGAACGTACAATCTGCGATACGACGACCCTCTCCGCGCCGTTTATGATAAAGGAGCCGTTTTCGGTCATGAGGGGGAAATCGCCCATATAAATCTCAGATTGCTTTACCTCGCCTGAGTTTTTGTTTTCGAGCCTTACCGTTATTTTGAGGGGAGCGGCATAGTTCACGTCCCTGTCCTTGCATTCCTCAACGGGATATTTTGGGGTAGGGTCGAGAGCGTATCCTGTAAATTCAATCATGAGATTACCCGAATAATCGACTATTGGAGATACGTCTCTGAGTACCTCCATAAGCCCTTCGTCGAGGAACCATTTGTAAGAATTTTTTTGCACCTCTATAAGATTAGGCATTTCAAGAGCCTCTTTTATTTTCGCGAAGCTCATACGGGTATTATTGCCGAGTTTCTGAGGTTTGACCATAAAATTAAATCCCTTCATAAATTTTATTAATAATTTTATTAATTTTTACGCGCCGCGCCGCCGGACGAAAAAAATCACTCGGTGAACGCGGACGGATATGGAGTGATATACGGGGTTATACAATAAGAACAAAATCACAGCGTAAAAAGGCGGATGTTTTGTGGGAAATATGCTAAAAACATGTCGAAAAAATTGTAAAAAATAGACAAAAAATCGAAAAATAGACATAATTCTCGATTTTAGCATTTTAATAGAATAATAGTTTATTATAACACAGAAATTTTTTCATGTCAAGGGACATTTTGCGAATTTTATAAAAAATTTTACAAAAAAATTATTCAGGCGGGTATTCCCCGCCTGTCAAACTTATTTTATGTAAATTTTCGCAATATTTTGTCAATACAACTCACGTATCGAAAATATAAACATATTTGTCATAAATATAAAACTTCCCGCTTCTCTCACAAGTGAGACCGTAATAACTTCAAGCGCGCTTTCGCTTCCCGTGAGCAGCAGAAATTCCGCGTCCGGCAGAAAAATCATAACCAGAGCGAACAGAAGTAAATTCACCGCTGCGAAAACAATATACGAGCTTTTCTTTTCAAGTATATACAAAAGAAAATATATCATAAAAATCACGGCAATATACAGATACAGCCTGTATATATATTGATTATCCCACAAACTGTAAGCGAAATCGGAATAACCGGTCGAATCGTCGTATTGCAAGTATATTTTAATGAAAACAAATATTTCCGTAAACGCGTACAGAAAAAACCCGACGAGCCAGAACTTCGCGTACATCATATTTTTATTCTTTTTATCCGCTTTGTTTTTCGCGATAAAAACAGCGATAACCACGCAGACCAAAAGGCAATACGCCATGTAAATATAATCGCTCAGGTAATCGAATTCGGAAAGCACGACCGCCTGCATGAAGAAACACACGGCAGAGGACAATAATTGCACGAGTATAACCGCCGACGCGGTGAACAGTAAATTACACGGTTTCCCGAAAAATTTTTTCATCGTTTTAATTGTTTACCCTTTATTTTTTACTTTTTAAAATATCGACCAAATCGAGTTTTTCCCACGATACGCCCAAATCTTCTCTGCCCATGTGACCGTATGCGGCGAGGGCTTTATATATGGGTTTACGCAGTCCGAATTTTTCGATTATCGCCGCAGGTCTGAAATCGACAACTTCGGAGATTATTTCGGAAAGTCTGGAATCCGAAAGATTTCCCGTCCCAAACGTATCAACCATAACAGACACAGGTTTCGCAACGCCTATCGCGTAAGCGAGCTGAATTTCGCATTTTTTCGCCAATCCCGCCGCGACTATATTTTTCGCCGCGTAACGTGAAGCGTAAGCCGCCGAGCGGTCAACTTTTGTCGGGTCTTTACCCGAAAAACAACCGCCGCCGTGGCGAGCGTAACCGCCGTATGTATCGACGATTATTTTTCTTCCCGTCAATCCCGAATCTCCCTGCGGTCCGCCTATAACAAAACGTCCCGTCGGGTTTACATATATTTTTGTCTCCGAATCCATAAAGTTTTCGGGTATAATCGGTTTTATAACTTCTCTTATTATATCTTCTCTTATCTGTTCAAGCGAAACGTCGGGGTCGTGCTGTGTTGATACAACTATCGTATCAACTCTTTTCGGCATACCGTCAACATATTCAACCGTAACCTGCGATTTTCCGTCCGGTCTGACATATCCCAAAATCCCCGCTTTTCTTACCTGCGCGAGTTTATACGAAAGTTTATGCGCAAGCGATATAGGCAGCGGCATTAATTCGGGCGTTTCATCGCACGCATAGCCGAACATCATGCCTTGGTCTCCCGCTCCCGTGTCAAACATCGAGTCCGAAACCTCTCCCGATTTCGCTTCAAAAGATTTATCCACACCCAGTGCAATATCAGGCGACTGCTCGTGTATCGAGTTTATAACCGCGCAGTTAATTGCGTCAAACCCGTATTTCGCGTCTTTATAACCTATTTCCTCAATAGTATTACGCACAGTTTTTTGAATATCCACATAAGTTTCTGTTGTTATCTCACCCATAACCATAACAAGACCTGTTGTCGCTGTGGTTTCGCAGGCAACTCTTGACATAGGGTCGCCTTTGAGAAGTTCATCAAGTATAGCGTCTGAAATCTGGTCGCACACTTTATCGGGATGTCCTTCCGTAACCGATTCCGACGTGAACAATATTTTTTCCATTTTTATATACCTCCTAATTTGGTTTTGTGTTTATTATATCACAATTTATTTGCGTTTTCAATAATAAATTTGCATTTTATTCGCTAATAAAAAGAATCTCCGTTAAAACTTGTCGAGATTTTCGTCACGTGTAAAATAATATATGTTTTTCCTCGAATTGACGCTCAAAACTAATCCTATTCCTAAGAGTGAACCCAGAATCGACGACCCCCCGTAACTGAAAAACGGCAGAGTTATTCCGACAACAGGCAATCTTCCCAGACACATGCCGATGTTTTCGATAGTCTGCGACACGAATATAGACATAACCCCGACGCAGATAAGGGAGCCGAGGGTGTTTCTTGCGTTTTTCGAAATGATAAATATGCGTATAACAATAAAAGTCAAAAGTAATAAAACAAGCATCGCGCCGATAAATCCGAATTCTTCGCCTGCCGCGGAAAATATAAAATCCGTCCATTGCTGGGGTAAAATATCACGCTGGGTGTAATATCCTTTTTCGTAACCCGCGCCGAATAATCCGCCTGAGCCTATCGCGCGTCTGGAAGTGTAAGCCTGAAATCCTACGTTTGCTGCGTCAAGCTCCGGGGTAAACCCGAAAATTATACGGTTTCGCTGATTTTCACTCATAAAATTCCACGCTAACGGAGAAGCCGCGACAATCGCGAAAATCCCCGCCAAAAAATACCAGAGACTGACGCCCGCAGTAAAACACATCGCGAGAAACATAAAAACAAAAACCAGACCCGTTCCCAAATCACCCTGTAATATTACAATCAAACCGAATATAACGGCGAAATGTAAACCGAGTAAAATTATGTTTTTGATACTGTTTATTTTGTTTTTTATCTGGTCGAGATGACGGGAAAAAGTTAAAATAAACGTGATTTTTACAATCTCGGACGGCTGTATCCCGACGGTTGTTCCGCCTATCGGTATGCGAATCCAGTTTCGGTTTCCCGTTTCGTCACCTTTTCCGACTAAAAACGTGAGAATCAAAACGATAATGTTGAATATATATAGATATTTCCAGTATTTTGTCATGTGGTCGTAATCCGATTTCGAGAGTATAAACATGCAGGCGATACCGATAACCGATGCCGCGATAGGAACCAGAAGAATCCTGAACTGTACAGAATCACTCATAAAATTCGTCGCGCTCATTACAAGAATATAACCGTAAATCATAGACAAAAACACGGCAACGACCAAAAGCCAGTCAATTGACGCGAAATGTTTTTTTATATCGTCTGCCCAAATACCCATATAAAAAATATCCCCTATGATTTACTGTTAATAAATATAATTATACATTAAATATATGTTAAATTGTTGAATATTTATCGGCATAATTTATTAACTTTCGTAAAAAAATCCGACAGGACCTATGTCCGGGGGCTCTGTTCCCGTTTCTTTCGTTATATTCTCGCAGATATATTTTTTTATATCAAAACATAATTCGCATTTTGACAAATACCCTTCGTTTTTAGGCACAAATCCCAAAACTTTTGATTTGTCGAAAAACTCTCCGAGACCGCCGTTTATAATTGACAAAAAATATTTGTATTTATTGTTGTCAAGCCCGTTTTCGCATAAATCAAAAATATTAGCCCTGAATCCGTTGCACGACGGCGGTATTAAATCTCCGTTTATATCAATATGAAAATGATGCAGGGATTTTATTTTTTCGCCGCATTTGTTTTTGTTTTCGTTTAAAAAATAACCGTAAGGTTTTCTGTCTTTTGGGGAAGTTATATTTTTTTCGAGGATTTGTAAAGCCCTGCCGTTGTAACCTATGGCATAGCTTTCCGCTATCATTTTAACAAAATCATCGCCGAAAATATCTTCATATTCTTTGAGCGAATGGGTTGTGTTTTCGTCCAGCTGCTGAACTATACGCTCGTATTTTGACTGCCAGACAAAAGTCCCCATGCCGTTTTTTCGGCAGAGTTTAAGGAGGTTTTTAACTTTTATGTATGGTATAAACTCGTTATGAAACGGGTCAACCGAAACCAAAAGACAATCAACCCCGACAGACATTAATTTTTGAAGTTTTTTCGATACGCTCAAATCGTCCGTATACCATGAAGCGTTTGTTTCTATATAATCAATAGAAATATTGTGCCTGTAAGCGGATTTGCAAACGCCGAGAAGTTTATCAAAATTTATAAAAGGTTCTCCGCCGCCGATATGCACCGAATGACACCCGGTATTTTTAAGCAGTGAAAAAATCCTGTCAGCCGTTTCTTCCGACATATAATCGCCGCTCCTTTTGGGCGACGAAGAATAACAGCAGTGCAGGCAGGAGGCGGGACATTTGTATGTAACAATAATCCCCGCGCCCGAATAAAGATGGATAGCTTTATAATTTGACATAAAAATAACACCTTTATAAATAAAAATTCACGGGCAGGAAAAAAACCTGCCCGATAAAATTTTCTGCGTAATTTAAAATAAAATTATTTCTGTCCTGTGAGCTGTGCGATTTCTTCCGCGAAATTATCTTCTTTTTTCTGGATTCCTTCGCCTTTTTCAAATCTGTAAAACGCCGAAACTTTGACGTTTCCGCCTGTTTCTTTGTTGTAATTTTTGATGTATTCGCCAACGCTCATTTTGTCTTCTTTAACGTATCCCTGTTCCAAGAGACAGTTTGTTTCATAATATTTTCCGACTTTGCCGTCAATCATTTTTTCGATGACTGCGGCGGGTTTTTTAGCGTTCGCTTCGTCGGCTTTTATCTGGTTTGTGGTGATTTCTCTTTCTTCTTCTATAACAGAAGCGGGAACGTCTTCTTTATTTACATAAATAGGACTCATCGAAGCGATTTGCAGAGCGATATTCTTTTTGAGGTCGTTGAGACCTGCGTCCGCGAGGGCTTTTTCGTCCGCGTCAACTTTTACGATAACGCCGATTGTGCCTTTGTTGTGAACGTAAGTGCTGAGTATTCCCTCAACGATTATGAATCTTCTTATCGAGATGTTTTCTCTTATAACGAGAATTTTTTCTTTGAGCATACCGTCAACGGTAAGCTCGCTGTTGAACTGTTTTGTGAGGAGTTCCGCAACGTCTGCGGGTTTGTCTCTCAGTATAACGTTCAGACACTCTTTAACAAACGCCTGGAAATCAGCGTTTTTCGAAACGAAATCAGTTTCCGAGTTGACTTCTATCATAGCCGCGGTGTTTGTCGCTTCGTCAAATATTATATCAACGATACCCTCAGCCGCTATTCTGTCGGCTTTTTTAGCCGCGACCGCGAGACCTTTTTCTCTTAATAATTTTATAGCCTTGTCGAAATCCCCGTTTGTTTCTTCGAGGGCTTTCTTACAATCCATCATTCCTACGCCGGTTTTGGCTCTTAAAGCCGAAACGTCTTTTGCATTTATTGCCATTTTAAAATATACCTCCGTTTATTTTTATTGTTTAAACTATTCAAACTATTTAAATTATTCCTGAACCGCAGCAGCTTCAACAGCTTCCGCGCCGTCGTATTTAGCGTCCGGTTCTTCGGCGACTGCAACAGTCTCCGGAGCTTCCGCGAAAGATTCACCCTGTCTGCCCTCGATGAGAGCGTCGGATACTGCTGACGCGATGAGTTTTATAGCCCTGATAGCGTCGTCGTTTCCGGGGATGGGATAATCTATTTCGTCGGGGTCGCAGTTTGTGTCAACTATCGCGACTATCGGAATACCCAGTTTTTTAGCTTCGAGAACCGCGTTTCTCTCTTTGCGCGGGTCGATTATAAACAGAGCGTTGGGCAGGATTGTCATATCTTTTATACCGCCGTAGTTGTGTTCAAGGTCGTTCATTTCTTTCAAAAGGGCGATAACTTCTTTTTTCGGGAGCATATCAAAAGTTCCGTCTTCCTGCATTTTATACAGGCTGTGCAGACGGTTTATACTTTTTTTGATAGTTTTGAAGTTTGTGAGCATACCGCCGGGCCAACGCTGGTTGACATAGAACATACCGCTTCTTCCGGCTTCTTCTTTGATTGATTCCTGCGCCTGTTTTTTTGTTCCTATGAACAGAATTGAGCCGCCGTCTTCCGACAGCTGGCGGACGTAAGCATACGCTTCCTCGATTTTTTTAACTGTTTTTTGCAGGTCGATAACATATATACCGTTTCTTTCGGTAAATATATATTCTGCCATTTTGGGGTTCCATTTTCTTGTGTGGTGTCCGAAATGAACGCCCGCTTCAAGAAGCTGTTTCATTGAGATTACAGACATTTTATTTCCTCCTTAAGGTTATCTGTCGCGAAATTTATACGGATTAAAGCAATAATTTTTGCTTCCCGTATGCCCCACAAAGAAAAAATCCCACCTTTGGGGCGAATTGCCGAACGGGTAAGGTACAGCCAAAATTTCGCGTGAAAATATATTGAATTTTTTGGGACATTACATTATACCACAAATCCTCAACAATTTCAAGGGGTTTGGAAATTTTTTTTTAATTTAGCTTATGTTGGAAATTAAAAACAAAAAAACATTAAATTAACAAACAAGAAAAAATATATCCACATATATATATAATACAATGTATATAATTATTATAATTAATCAATTAACAGTTTTTAAATTTTTTAAAGGGGAATGAAATATTATGTGTGGTATTATAGGATATACCGGGGACAGAAAAATAAGCGATATTTTGATAGAGGGACTTTCAAGGCTCGAATACAGGGGATATGATTCGGCAGGGATAGCCGTAATGCAGAGCGGGGATATAATAACGAGAAAATGTCAGGGACGTCTCAAAAATCTTGAAACTATGCTTGAAAAAGAAAACGGCATAACGGGCTCATGCGGTATAGGTCACACACGCTGGGCTACTCATGGGGAACCCTCCGACATAAACTCGCACCCTCACACCAGTAAAAACGTCGTTATCGTCCACAACGGGATAATCGAGAATTACGTGAGCCTGAAAAATTTTCTCGCGAACAACGGCTATGAATTCGAATCCGAAACAGACACGGAAGTAGCGGTTAAACTGATTGACTACTATTATAAATCAAATAAAGACCCGTTCGGGGCAATCACGGCGGCGGCGGAAAAATTAAAAGGCTCATACGCTCTCGGAGTTATGTTCGGGGGAAGTGAACACGAAGGGGTTATCTACGCCGTAAGAAAAGGCAGTCCGTTAATTATCGGCAAAGGCAAAGACGAGGAAGAAAACTTTATCGCGTCGGATATTCCCGCAATTATAAAATACACGAGAGATTATTATATTCTTGAAGAAAACGAAATAGCCGTGATAGACCGTAAAAACATAGAGATTTTTAATTTTACTGGTGAGAATATAACAGGAAAAAAAGAACTTCGCACGGCTTCGTGGGATATTGAAGCGGCGGAAAAAGGCGGTTATCAGCATTTCATGCTCAAAGAAATGTTTGAACAGCCCAAAGCCCTCAGAGACACGGTTTCACCGAGAATAAAAGACGGACTTATTGATTTCGGAAACACCGAAATGATGGAAAAACTCCTGAAAGCGGATAAAATTTATATCGCCGCCTGCGGAACGGCTATGCACGCCGGTATAATCGGCAAGCACATGATAGAAACATATGCAAGAACAAGCGTTGAAGTCGATATAGCGAGCGAATTCAGATACAGAAACCCCATACTGGGCAAAGACGACTGCGTTATTATAATCTCACAGTCGGGCGAAACCGCGGACACTCTCGCAGCGTTGAAACTCGCGAAAGAACGCGGAGCGTATGTTGTCGCAGTTGTAAACGTCGTCGGTTCGTCTATCGCAAGAGAGGCGGACAGCGTTATATATACATGGGCGGGACCCGAAATAGCCGTCGCGAGTACAAAAGCGTACAGCGTTCAGATAACGGTTATGACAATGCTCGCCGTATCTATGGGCAGACACAAGGGACTTATCACGGAAGAAACCGAGAGAGAAACCGCCGCACAGATTATGCAGATTCCCGAAATCGACGAAGTTTTATTGAAAGACGCGGCACATTATCAGTATATAGCGTCAAAATATCAGAACGCGTCGAGCATTTTCTACATAGGACGCGGACTTGATTATGCCCTCTCAATGGAAAGCTCACTGAAACTCAAAGAAATATCGTATATACACAGCGAGGCATATGCCGCAGGCGAATTAAAACACGGTACAATATCGCTTATAGAAAACGGAACGCCGGTTATAGCAGTCGCGACACAATCGGGGATATTCGAGAAAACGGCGGCGAATATAAAAGAAGTGCGTTCGAGGGGCGCGAAAGTTTTACTTGTGTGCGGCGAGAATATCATCGGCGACAGCGATATAAAAATCGACGATTTGTGCGATGATTATATAACAATTCCGAAGAAAATAAACGGCGTTGACATATCGGATAATCTCACCCCGATAGCGGCGATACTCCCGATGCAGCTGTTCGCGTATTATACAGCCGTACTCAGAGGCTGCGACGTTGACAAACCGAGAAACCTTGCGAAATCAGTTACGGTTGAATAGTAATCAATTTTCAAAAAAATATAAAAATTATACAAAATATAGTTGAAAAACAAGGCTTTTTGTAGTATAATGTTTATATGTTTACGGAATAAAAATTTTGGAGATATGTCAGTAAAATGAAAAAGTCAAACTGGAACCTGAAAATTATATTTGCGGCAGTCTGTATTTTCGCGGTTTTGGCTGTGATAATTTTGGCAGTCAAAACTAAAATGAACGAAAACACGGGGACAACCGTCACCGAATCTGTCACGACAGAACAAACAACGGAGTTAAAAACCAATCCGAACGAAACAGAAGAAGATACGTCGAAAGAAGTAACGGAAAATACAACCGAAAAAAACTCCGAAACGGCGAAAACTCCCGATTCTGAGACGCCTGTTAAAAAAACTCCCGTAAAATCGGGAAAAGTATATCAGGAAAAATTCGACGCACTCAGGGCGAAATATAACAACGATGATATAATAGGTATAATAAAAGTCCCCGACAGTTCAATATATTATCCTATCGCATATTCGCCCGACAACAACGATTATTATTTAAACAGGAATCTTTACAAAAACAGGAGCGCGGCGGGTTCAATCTTTATGGATTACGAAAACAGCGTTGAAAGATATGACCCGAACACGGTTTTGTACGGACATCAG
>JGI994J12354_10001722_pt1 | contig 21989 bp, 18 predicted proteins | sample IntmicLarv3ML3BL_FD_12354 | JGI IMG/M metagenome (IMG submission 12354) | reverse complement strand
GTTGCAGACATCGGCATTTCTCCTCCCCACTCGAATGATGTTAATTGATTATCCAAATTAAATGCTGATGTTACAACGTTTCTATCGAACTTCATTTCCAAGGGAACTCGGAAGTTTTTAACGATTCTTTAGACGATACAAAAAAAAGGAAACTCCGCCAGCGGGATATTGACGATAAGAGAAAAGCAATATCGGGTTCCGATGTCGGGGTTTTAGGGGATTTATCTACCGGAATCTAAGTTATAGCACGTCCAAATGATATATTTAAATGTGATAGATAAATCTTAGTAATAAGACCGAATGATAAATTATGATTTGCAAGTAAATAATATTATTTTTTATAAAATAGTTTTAGTTTGGGATATTTTAAGGCTTAGTAGAAAAATTCCATTCCAATGGAATTTAGTGGAATTGCCTATTTCTTATTTGGGAAGTTTAGTTTTTCATATATTAATGAAAATAAGAATACCCCTCCTCCAACTACAATTTGCAATAAAGCATAACTTTTCGTCTGATCCAATTCCATTGCACTATAAACGGTATAGAATGGCACATTAAAAAGATATGCGAATATTGCAACTATAGAACCTGTAAAGAAAAAAGCTAAACCAATAACCCGAATATTGAAAAGATTCATTCGCATTTTAATGAGAAAAATGATGGCAAACAGAGACCCAATCACAAATGTACTCCAAGAAAATGCGACCCCTATAAGAATATATCTTTCAAAAAAATCACTTAACATACAATCAACACATACATGATGATCTATTTATATTTGAAGATGAACTACTATAATTATTATAATTATAGGAATTATAGACAGATGTTTGAGATGGAAGTATTTTAAAACTAGAAGCGTTTAAAGTCATTCTAATGTGTCTCCTTCGTTCCAATTCTTTATCTTTTTATAGTACTTTCCATCATGAAAGCCAATCTCTCTTCTTCCAAAATAATTCAGAAAAGAAAAGCTCACCGCAGTTACATTGTTTTTATTATGATAGTCTTTTATAACGCTTCCCGCATAATCAAATAATGAAATATAGTTCCTGAAAATTATACTAGACCACCCTCCATTATTATACAGTCTCCAGCATCCACTCGATTTAAGTTGTTCATTATTCTCTAGAATTAAAATACTTTGCTCGTACATTTTATCTGGTTTTATGAGTAGTTTTTGTTCTATATATTCATTCTTAAACTCGTATGTACCATGCAAATTTTCCTCAAAAAAATCTGGACACCCGAACAAGAACAATGTGCTTATTAACATAAGTAATAGTCTTACCATTTACAGCCTCCTTTATTTGACGGGGTTGGATTTACAATTATATTATTTATCCTACTAAAATCTATAGGTGTAGTCCAAATGAAAGTTTGTTTTATTGTGGAAAACATTCCTTCTTTACTTTCTCTGTTAGATACTGCATGAAAGAAAAATGACTTAGCACCCGCTTCATTATAAATTCTATATGTGACTGTTCCATTTCCATTATTTACAGCACTTGCACCTGCATATCCTCCAATTTGTAATGCAACGTTACCGGTTTCACGCCCTATAGGATCTGTTATAGATGCATACACACCACCAATCCCCGTAAGATTTTTAAATAATGCAGGGAGCGCTGAATCCTTAGCAGCTTGAAATGTATCATAGCGTACCCCTGTCGTCGTTTGACCATTATTACTATAAAATGCATTTTCTAGATGCAAGCCTGCAGACGAAATTTTCAATTCTTGAACCAAGTGATGATCATCATAGTATTCTCGCTCTCGACTTCCATGTCCTGTAAAAAAATCAAAAAGAAACATAGCATGATCTACAGATGTTTTTCCATTGGGATCGATAAACTTAATTGGATTACCATTTGCATAAAGGTACCAGTTTAATCCACCATCGAAACCCGAGGGGTCGGAAGATATAAACGACTGAGTAACTGGATTATAGTAGCGGGCACGCATATTGATTAAGCCGCTAAAGTCAGTTTGAATTCCGTATAAGCCGACGTACAAGAATGGAGTGTCGGTTGTTCCTGTCGTATGAGCGGAGTAGCCCCAGGTGTCGTAGGAGAATTTGTCGGTTATTGTTCCTGCGGAATCGGTTAAGGCTATTGTGCTTCCGACTTGGTCGTAGTGGTAGAATTTGATATCGATTTCATTTCCTGCACTATCGAAACTTACTTCGTAGCCTAAGCCTGCGCCGTGGATGTAATAGGTTGAATGTGTTCCGTTATTTGGACTTTCTATACTATCTGAAACTGTTTTATTACGTACTAAAACATTTGGCAAACTACCACTTCTATCGTAGACATAGGAGTTTGTTATTGTTGAACTGTCTTTGGTGTACGTCACTGTTTTTCGGTTGTTTTCGCTGTCATAGCTATATGTTACCCCTCCTGCGTATGTCAAGCGATTACGAGAATCGTAATTAAAATATCCTGCTTGGTTTTCTGCGATTGGGCCAAATGTCATATTGCCGTTATCATCGTATTGTGGCGTTGCGCTCATTGGCATTTCTCCACCCCATTCGAATGATGTTAACTGATTATCGAGATTAAATGCTGATGCTACAGCTTTTCTATCAAATTTCATTTCCAATGGAACTCGGAAGTTTTTAACTATTCTTGAATCGCTATCGTATTCAAATTTATGCAACAGAATTGGAACGTTTGTTGCGGTACGTTCTTCGATTTTCAGAAGCTCACCTGTTAATGAATCGTATTCAAGGGTTCTATAGCTACCGTTTGGTCTATCGATTCTTGTGAGTCGATTTCCGTTATCGTAAGTATAAAAAGTTTCTCTATTTGCCCAGTCTTTGACTAGAGACAATCTACCCAAATCATCATAAAAGTAATTTACTGTTTTTGGATTTATTCCATTTTGTTGAGGATATGTAATTGATGCTATTTTGCCAGATGGCGTATATGTATAATTTACTGTTTTACCCTCTGCTGTTGATGAAGCGACTCTACCTAAAACATCATAGGTATAAGAGATTACGTTCCCATTTTCTGTTAGACTTTGTAATCTTGAATTTGAATCGTAAGCATAATTAATTGTATCTACTGGGTCGTTAGTACTTGTAAGTTGCCCTGCTGAATTATATGCAAAGGTTGTCTTATTTGCATTCCCAGAAGCTGGAATAGCTTCAACAACATCCCAAGTTGTAGGGCTATATTTTACAGTAGAAACTTTACCCATTGGTGTTGTAACAGAACTTTGTTTATTTGGAATATCGTTGTTCATTAAAAATATTCCATTGCGTCTATTCTTTAATGATATTTGTTCGCCAAATGTATTGTAAGTATAATTTACAGTTTTGCCCTCGCCATCTGTCATTGAAGTTTTGCCTAGTGCATTGTATGTAAATGAAACTTCGATTCCTTGTGGAGAAGTTGTTTTTACTGTGCGTCCTAAATTATCAAACTCTGTTGAGCTTGTGCGTCCTGCAAATGTAGTTGCTGTTGTTTGACCAACAGCGTCTAATGTTGCAACTATTTCTTTTCCATCTGGAGCAATTGTTTTAATCAATCTATCTGCCAAATCGTAAACGTATGTTGTAGTTTGTGCGTTTGCACCTGTACCGACAGTATCAGTTAATTTTTTCTTCTGAGAACTATATGTAGCAGTACTTACGAGACCGTCAACATCGACTGTTTTTATTACATTATCATCTGCATCGTATTCTACTGTGCTTTCTAAAGATACTCCTGTACCTGTAATCTTTGTTTTAATTGGTCTACGCTTTGCATCATATGTAGTGGTTGTTGTCAGACCCAAAGATGTACTTGTTGCAACATCTCCATTTTCATCATATGTGATATTCGTAACGATTCCTGCTGCATCTACAATTCTCTGCGGCAGATCAAAAACTTCATTATAATTTTCATATTTTGTAGTCCTGCCACCGACTGTTTCTGATGTTACTCTACCTTTATTATCATACGTATATGTAGTTACTACTCCCTTTTCATCTGTAATTTTAGCTGGTAGATTTGTCTTAACTGCATTTGATCCATTGCCTATAGAATGATAGCTGTCAATTGTAGCAGTCCTACCTGTTGTAGCATTTTCTCCAGAACGTTGTGTCACATTTTTCAAACGTGGAAAGTCTGGAATGATTTCTGCTACATTTTCATAAACATACACTGTTCCTGCAATGACCTATGGTATCTGATTTTGGATTCTGCGATTAAGAGCTTCTTGTGTTCTTGCATCGTCTAATTCTTGTAAACGCAAACCTTTTTCCGAAGCCATCCATTCGGACATGACTTCTTTTCGCTCATTCCAAGAAAGTCCTTTAAGTGATTTTCTAAGCGCTAAATACTCCTGCCTAAGATCTTGCTCTTCTTCCGAAATTTCAGGAATCTGGACTTCAATAACAGAGAAGTCAGCCTTAACTGAAAAATCACGTTGTCGCATCAATTCAGCGTTAGGTTCCGGTTTCGTGAATCCCTTTTCTAAGCGCCACTTTGCAAGTGCATCTTCTCTTTCTTTTTCATTCATGCCTCTAAGTGAATTAAACAAATTCACATCTGAAATACTGTCGTTAGAAACTTTTCTATGAATCATATTTTCACAAGCATCCTCATATTCTACTTGAGGCATTTTACCAATATTTATACCTGCCTCATCCATCATTTGCCAAAATTCTTCCCATCGAACATTTTTAAATATAGGAATTTTTCTCGGCTCAATTTCGTTATCCTCCGAAATGATTTTTTCATAATCAACTTTTTTTGCACCGCTTAAAATTTCACGTTTATCGAATTCATAAAATTTTAAATCCAGTCCAAACTTTATTTCCTCTGTAAATATGCTTTTAAAAAAACGAGAATTCTCATCGCCATCCATATCTTCTGCATTCCAATTCATAGGCGGCATGAAAATCGATTTAATTACTCCATCTTGCATGCAAATGAAAGTTAAAGAATTAGAGCCACTGCCTGCATGTCCTATGTCTACTATGAATTTTTGATCCATAATACTAATCACAGAAGCTCCTATTATAGCAAAAGCAACTGCAGATTCAACGACTTTTTGCCCTTCTTGACGTCCCATTAAAACCCATTTTCCATCTCCTATATTTTTGTATACATACCAAATCCAATATGAATTATTGCCATTACATTCTTCTGAGGCAGATATAGAGGTTATAAACAATTCTTTAACATTATCATCGTCTAAATCATAAGCGAGAACGGCGAGTTCATAATCTCCATTCGCAGTATCAAAATCGTATTTTCGCGCGAAATCTAAAAGAGGATCAGTACTTATGATTTCGGAAACTTTCAATTCACGTATTTCCGGATGTAATACACCTACACTCATTAATGCTATTAGAAAAATTGATATTTTTAATATTTTCATATTAGTCCATTTGATTAATTACTTTTCTTGCATGTTGATTTTGATTATCTCTGAATACCCACTTAGGATTCCCGTTTGGATTAAAAGTCCAAGGATTTGTGAATGGACGTCCATCGAGATATTGTCGATCATAATAAGGATAAGGAGCTCCATTATACAACACTATTGTTGAGATAACTTTTGCAGGAAGTGCTTTATTTGTTCCCGGAACAGTAAAAGATAATGGAGGATTTGCCGCATCTGGATCATTTGGATATGCAGCAGCAACCGCAGCAAAAAACCTGTTTGTTGCGCTAATTTTCGTTTCAAGTACCTCTATGCCTCCCTTTAAGTTTTCTTTCCAATCATAAACTTCTTTTGTAGTGATCTGTGTGCCTCGTGCACTATCGACTTGCATTATTCCCCAACCATCAGGATGCCCCCAATTAGGAGTTCCGGCCAATTTACCTGTAGTTAAATCACCTTTATTAAACTGATAAAAATATTGGTTTGGTTTTAATGATCCACTCTCTAAACGAGCAATCCCTACAACAACTGCACTGTAATTGGAAATACCTCTTTGCGAACATAAGGAATTTATTTCGGCGATAACATTTGATGAATATGGATTCTTGCCACGAATTTTAAATCTATAATCACCACTGCCACTAAATGAAGAAAACGATATTTCAGCATTTCCTCCAAAAATCAAATCGCCCATTTGCGATGAAACATACCATACTTCTGAACCGTGAGTAATAGCAGAACCGCTTCCAGGTATTCTTATATTGTCCTTATTTCCTCGCTGGGTTCTTTCAGATTTAGACGTAAAAACCCAGTCGACACGCTTGTCCGCAGCGTTATCTGCCTTGCGGATTCCAAATGATGGCATTTTAGGACCTCCATTATTCGCATGAGGCTCTATGCACATAGTGCCTCCATATTTCACGATTCTTTCGGAAGTATTAAAAGACATAATGCCAAAAGTTTCGTAAGATTCCTCAGCAACACTGTCGCTGGTTAGCTCTATCTCTACGATTCTAAATGCCACGCTCGAATCCAAAATTCCATCGCTAATATTTTGCACCCCACCCATTAACATCAACGATGGTGAACTTTCGTTTGAAGGCATTGTGAAGATATATCTGGCAACAATGCATCTTCCACCTTCGTCAAACGCGTTGTGTAAATCATTCACGTTTATAGATCCACTCACAGTACTACCCCATGAAGCTTGTATTTGCCATGAAATGTAATCATTGTATTCCGACTGATACCCAGTATAATAAGGATATTCCGATGAAGATGCGATTACCTCTACTAAACATATTGTCGGCTTTGAGAAGGAATAATTTGTGACCTCTTCCACATAAAATTCGTCATATGTAATAACATAGTGCGCCTGACTTCCACCCATATAATCATTTGGGTCGGAAAAAGATACTTCCTTTGCATTACCTGGAAGAGGTGCAAGCGGTCCGTCGTCTCCATCTGAGATAGGCTCCCAAGGATCACTTGGAGTGGAAGAGTCTTGTTTTAATACTAAAATGGAAGCCTGTGATGAATCAGCAGGATACGACTGATTGTAAACTGCAATTGCGGTATATTCATAAATTCCTGCTTGCGGAGCTGCGTTATCAAGATGCACATAAATTGGTGCATTTGCATAAATTGTCTTCAACAAAACGCCATTTCTATACAGTCTCACTTCTTCTATTTTATCAGAATGAGGAACATCTATCCACAAATTAATAGCTGAACCTACAAGAAAAACTGAATTATTTGCTGGAGATATGAAACGAATGTCACAAGGATTTGTTCCTGCTGTATATTCTTCTATATTCGTTAAGCCATCTCCGTCAGCATCTTCATCTGCATCGCTCGCATCAAAGGGATTTAAACGGAAACCCATCTCAAACTTATTTGACATTCCATCATTATCCCAATCACCTTCAAAATCTGCATCGGTCAATGGATTGCGTGGATCTAAATTATTGTCGACTTCAAATTTGTCACTAAATCCATCTCCATCGGTATCCTGATTTAATGGATCCGTGAAATATATATTAATTTCTTCACCATCTAATAGGCCATCATTATCACTGTCTGACAACGTAACATAAGTACCATATTGAAATTCTTCCAAATTTGTTAAGCCATCTCCGTCTGGATCAAGCAACGCATCCGTGGGGTCGAAAGGATCTAATTCCCAATCTAATTCCCAATATGTAGGAAGTCCATCTTCATCGTAATCAGCTTGCAGCTCTTCGTAAGAGGCATATACTAATGGATTAAGCCCAAATTCAATCTCTCGTTTGTCAGGCAAACGATCTCCATCGGTATCCGAGTAATTTGGATTAGTACCGTATTGAAATTCTTCCAAATTAGTTAAGCCGTCATTGTCTTTATCTTCATTTGCATCGCTCGCATCAAAGGGATTTAAACGGAAATCTAGCTCAAACTTATTTGACATTCCATCATTATCCCAATCACTTGCAAGCTCAGCAGGAGTCAATGGAGTCAGCGGATCGAAGTTATTGTCGACTTCGAATTTGTCACTTAATCTATCCCCATCGGTATCCTGATTTAATGGATCTGTAAAATATATATTGATTTCTTCTCCATCTAATAAACCATCATTGTCACAGTCTGGAAATTCCGCATCCGTACCATAAAAATATTCTTCATAATTAGTTAAGCCATCTTCGTCTTTATCAAGCAACGCATCCGTAGGATCAAAAGGATCTAAACCACAATTCAATTCCCAATATGTGGGAAGTCCATCTTCATCATAGTCAGCTTGCAATTCATCGTAAGACGCATATTTCAGTGGATTCAGTCCAAACTCAATCTCTCGTTTGTCAGGCAAACGATCTCCATCGGTATCTGAATAATTTGGGTTAGTACCATATTGAAATTCTTCCAAATTAGTTAAGCCATCATTGTCTTTATCTTCATTTGCATCGTTTGCATCCAAAAGATTTAATCCAAATGTATGCTCCCATAAATCAGGAATTCCGTCGCCATCGGTATCTGTAAGCGTAGGATTTGAACCTAATAAGAACTCATCCATAGTAGATAACCCATCACCATCGTGATCCGCATTTATATGCGTGACTAATTCGCCAAAATATTCCAACTCCCAAGAATCGGGAACTCCGTTGTCGTTGCTGTCTACGGCAGATTGTTCTTCTTCGATTTCTGATACGCTCCAGCTAAACAAAAATTTAATTTGTCCTACATTTGCGACAGTGTAATTTTCTTCAATCTGGGATTGTGTTGGAGGATTGCTCATTGCTCCCCAAGGATATTTATGATTACTTGAATCCGTACCGCCACTTATTAAAATTATATTATTCCAATTCACAGTTCCATCAAATGTTGTTGACAACCTATCATAGAATTTTTGTGCAACATATTTCAACTGTCCGATATTTAGCGCTGCGTAATTTGCATCTGGATTTTCTGAATCATAAAGAGGAAAACCATCAATCATATTATCAATTTCAGAACCAGCACCACCTTGCAACTTGTCATTGAGTTCTACAGCAGCTTGAGTTGCGACGAGCATCAACTGCCCTACATTTGCAACAGAATAATTATCTTCCACAATACTACTCGTAAATTGGTTTTCTGTAGATGTCACAATTCCTTTATCAACCCACCATTGAGGAATTACAGTTTCAGTACCGTTTGCAACGGCAGAGCAAACCATTGTAATCAATATTGCTAGAAAAGTTTTGCCATTTTTCATATTCTAATTCATTTAAAATTATTCCGCATTATCACATACAAGCTTCGATCAAAAGACGTACTATTATTCTTGAACACCAAATGCTCCCATAGGGATTCCTTTAGGTATCTTAACTGAAATTTCGTTTGCAGTTAATTTTCCATTAATGGTTGTGTTGCCATTTTTCAACACAACAACTGCATTAGATCTACTAGTATCAGATGTTCCATTTCCTAACACAAGCAATGGTTCAGCAGGAATCCAATGATTTACGTTTGCAAAAGAGTTGCCGCCTTCACGCAATGAATCCTCATATGAAGCATCATTATATTGTCCAAAAATCACAGTACCATATGCTTTGCCTTTTAAATTTCTCCCTATCAATGTTGCGTGAGAATAATAGGAGACATTTGATTCTCCAAATAATGTGCAATGACTTCTACGAATCAATCCTCCCGAAATATCTGACAATGAAAGTCCATATCCCATTAGAAAATTATAACCACCGCTACTACTACTATAATTATACCAATCGTCAGACAAATTTTTTCCTAAGAAAAATGAATTTGAAGAATAACGACTTCCAGAAGCCATATTAAATGTATTATCGCAAGAATCCAAAAAACCTCCTATTGCGATAGAATTTGAAACATCATAACCTGAACTGCCAATCATGAGTGAATTGATAGCATACGCGCATGTATTATTGATCATAATAGAATTACTTGCACTGGTTGCTGAACTACTGACAGCTATTGAATTACTTGTATCATTCGGAGAACTATTGATAACTATGGAATTACTAGCAGTATTTGGCGCAGAGCTGCTTAAAATTATAGAGCGAATAATATTCTCTTGATTTTGATAACTACGTGACAAAAGAACCATACTTGCATGCGCGGAATTAAAACTTTTTCTATATTCATCACTATTTATAGCAATTGAACCTGTGATATTACTAGTATTACATCCTATAATAAAATTATTATTCCCAGTATTTTTACTAGCATCAAACATTATATTATAATTACCATTTACCTGTATGGAATTAAACATTATGTTCTGCTTCAGTGGATAATCATAAGTGTACAATGGCGCAGATGAAATAAGAGAACCAAGTAAAACTATGTTGCCACCAGTAGTAGAAGGTGGTTCATATCCATTAGGTCCATCATAAGAAGCCTCTATTGAAGTTCCAACAGTTAAATCTCCATTAATAAGTAAATCATTATCGATAGTAATAGTTGAAGATTGTGCAAATGAAATATTTGATATGCACAAGAGTACGGTTATGAATATTTTTGTCTTCATTTTATTTATTTTGTTAAAGATTTTTCGTTGCTTTGTTCATTAATTTGAACTCTTTGAGTTTCATAAAAAAGTTCTTTTTCAGATACACTCATACTATTGAAATTCTTTTGAAACTGAATAAATGCAATAGATTTTTCTATCTGCAAAATATGTTCTGCACCTAATTTTTTAGATTTTGATTCACTTAATGCTTGCTCTAAAAATGCGATTTTTTTCTCTTGCATTTTCTCTCCCTGAATATCAAAAATTTCTTTCATACGAATTCCATCAATGCTGTTTTGCCAAGACTGTACTCGCAAAAATTTCTCTTCATCACTTTTCCCCATGAGCGATTTTTGCATCTTTGCCCATTCAACAGAAAGTTGCATTTGCTCGATTTTCAAATCGTCTGATAATTCAAAGTTTTTTTCTTCAATGAGCGATTCATTTAAACCTAACAGCTCAATCTTTCCTGATTTTCCCACAGAGAATTCATCTATTTTTCTTGATCGTAACATTTCTATTTTTGCAGGAATTGATTCAATTATGTTGTCAAGAAATTCGAGATATTTTACTTCCTTCTCTTCCGGAGTAAGTTCGACTATATTCATTCTTGGTGGGTTTTTAGCTCGAAATTCTTCCATTGCAACTCGTTGTTGTTCGGAAGTCATTGCTTTAATAGACGCATAAAATACTATGAGCTCTTGCTCTCTTATATCAATAGCAATGAGATTTTCTTGCACTGCGAGTTCATTGATTTTTGTACTATCACCTTGGGCTGATAAAAAATGAGTAGCGACAATGAGTCCTAATGTAATTAATTTTGTTCTCATAAGTTTATTGTTTTTTTATACGCACATTTCCTACCGCACGTATTATAATTCTTTTACCCGATGACAATAACATTGAAGCTGATTCATAAGGTAATAATGATTCTTCCAGAATAATTATATCATCAGAAATTGCATTATCAATAGCATTGCCAAGCGTTCGTTTTGGAAATTCAAAAGAACCATTAAGCATATCATCGCCATAATCTGCATTTACAAAGATAGCTTGATTGCTTATTTGATTTTGTAACACACCAATTACTGATGGATTCGTAATTAAAATATCTTTTATATTTGATACGTTCACGTCAAAAATATTCACTCCATTTACGAATGCGAAACTCTGAGAAGCGTTTGTAGATATTTTACGTAATCCCAAATTGCTCAATTCATTTTGATTTAATATTGAGTCTTTTAATGCAGTAACCTTCAAATCACGAATAACTATTTCTGTATTTTTTGAAATTTCAACATCAATGAATAATTCTGAAGTCAAAATCTCTTCTTGAGAAATTTCTACTAATTTTAAAATATCATGCCTAGAATTTGAAAATGATTTCGAGTCTAATTTCTCAATTAGAACATCTCCTAAATATACTTTTACACTTGCATTAGAAAGCGCACTTATACTTTCAATTCCCCCAGTCAAAACATATTGGTTGTTCGAATCAATACCGCAAGAAAGCAGTCCTAGACTAACTAAATCGCTTTTTTCAAAACTAAATTCAGAAGCATTCGCCACTAAATAAATGTAGAATAAAATTAGACATTTTTTCATAAACACCGATCAGATTGCGTCCGCAAATATCCAATCTTCTAAATAAATGTCAATGAAAAAAATGCGATCGCTTTTGTGAAATTTCAGTTCCACATATATAACTATGTAATTATCAAACAAATTCAAACCGCATTGATCATTAAAAAATAATCCTTAACAAAGCGCACAGTATGGCAATCGTAAACTTTTTTCACGCACCCTGTTTTGCGATAATAAAAATCCAGCAAGCCTCCGAATCGTTCTTTTTTTACGATCAGTCGCTCATCCTTTTCTGATTTATACAGCATTTCAAGCGTATTGCTTTTCTTCGTCGAATCTAAATACTTTCAAAATTTATTTTCTTCTGGCAAAATTAATTCATCTTTCAAACTTTGATGAGGTCGCTCGGTATTGTAATGATCGACATATTAATTGACTGCTTTTTTTAACATATTTTCCCCAAAGAAAATTAAATGATTCAAACATTCTGTCTTTATACTTTTTACAAATCTTTCTGCATACGGATTACATACTGGCGACGGCACTTGCCTTACTTTTACACCACTTTCTTCTAAAACTTTTCTGAACTTCTCTGTATACAAAACATCATGATCACAGAAGAAATATTTTTTGCCTTTTAAAATTCCATCAAATCTATCTGTCATATTCAAAGCGAGACGCACCATTTTATCTCCATAAAATTCATTAGAAATATGAATAATTTTTACCTTTTTACTAGCACAATCCATCACAAAAAAAACCATGTATTGAACCAATCCTTTCATAGTCCAAACTTCTTGAGTAAAAAAATCCGCACAAGAAATTAAGTCGATATGCCTTTTCATAAATTTCAGCCAACTACTATTGACCTTCGTATGACCTCCACTTGGTAGAGGATCAAAACCATTAGCTTTCATTATTCGTGACACCGTTGTCTTGCTTCGCCTTATTCCTAAATGCTTTAATGCTCCAACAATTTTGCCTGCGCCCCAGTTAATGTTGTCACTCGCCATCTCACAAACAATTTTTACAATTTTTTCACGAGTCGCCTTTGCCTTCGTAGGATTAGGATTCTTTGCAGTATATTTTTTCGCAATATACTTGCTGTGCCATCTGATAATTGTTTCAGGAGTCAATACACAAGAATACTTCACTAAAAGCCTTCCAAGATAATTTTCTTCCCTTTCGAGCTAACCTAGCTCTTTCTGCATCAGTATATCGAATCCGCTTCCCATTGCTTTCTAACTTTGCCTTTAAAATCTTGTTTGCTTCAAGTAAATATTCAATCACATCCGACTTCTCTTGACTAATCCAACTCGCCACCATCCCCAAAAACATCAACTTAAAAAACTTCAGCTTTCTTGTCTTCATAATCTTCTACTTTCCTGTTTCTATTTTTTTTGAACTAAAAATTCCCTTGTCTCAAAAACTGAATCTATCTCCTGTAACTTGCCATAAAACGAATGAAAGTAATTTTAGACTATATACAAAATTTTTATTCATTATGAAGTTCTGGAACTAACTAATATCAATAAATCCTCTATCTCTCCATCTTCTTCCTGCAACCAAATTCTCAAAAGAAATTTTTAGAGATGGATCTAATGTAAGATTATCTGCATGATCTGTAACAATGATTTGTGGACTAATTCCTGTTTGCCTTTTTGTTTCGTTAACAAAAGTCGCAAGACTCGAATAAATATTTGATACAGCTTGTAGGTCTTCATCAACAGATGCTCCGTTTTTTCCTAGTTTCGTTTTTATCTCTTTCGGATTGAAAGCATTATCATAGTCAAGAATGCTTGGAAAATACACTTGACTCGGTTGATCGATAAACAAGATAGAGGGAATCAAACATTTTTTTCCAAGAGAACAAAAATAGCGTGTGAGCGATAAAAACAAAACCAAATGTGAAGAAAGCCAATTGGCTCCACTACCCATCGCTCGAAGATAAATTTTATTCCCATCTTTCGTTTTAAAGAAAAGATCGAAAGTCGCAATATCGAACATCAATTGATAATCTCGATAGGATTTCTCAAATTCAAATTGAGATGACAATATTTTTAATTCGCGATTTATTGCTATTTCTGCAGTTTTTAGTTTTTGTTCTAATTGATACTTTTTCAGTTCGGACTGTAAATACTCCACTCTAGAAATAACTGAAGAAAAATCAATAGGAGTTGAAATTTTAACCAAATCTTCAACAAGAGATTCCAGTGAAACTTTTTGTTTTAGCGTTAATTCATATTGCGATCTATGCATTCTGAATTCTTCTAGTATATTATCTAATTTTTCTATTTCTGCGTCAACATCCTGAACTTCTTTTTTTAGTGCTACTATTTTTTCTTCCGTCGTTTTTCTATCTTTTTCCAAACTGGAAATCGTGTAATGTGTTTCAGTTATTTCATTATTTAACCAATCTATTGCTTTTCCAAGTTTTTCTGAATACTCATTAATTTTATTAGTATGAGTACCACAAAAAGGGCATGCGGAATTTTCCATTAAATTTGCTTCAGATGGCAAAGGAAGCTGATTTGATTTTTGCACTAATTTTTCTTGACTCTCTATAGAAGAGCAAATTCGTCGAAGTTGTTGTTCTAAATTACCCAAATCAAAGAGTTTTTTAGATTTAGCATTTAAATAATTTTGTCGGGTTTCTGCATGTTTAGTTCCCCACACCCCTAACTGAATTTGAATATTTTTAATTTTTTCAAGCAATATTTTTAAAGGCGCATTTGATGATAACTCATAATTATTTTCTGATATTGAATTGAAATCTTCTATTGACTTTTTTAACAACTCCCGTTTTTCATTCAATTCACCAGTTCGCACAACATCACGCCTTTTTAAAAGCATGTGTTCCAAGTTTAATTTATCCAACTCTTGCTTAAACAAAAAATATTTTTGATCTACAAAGCCTACAAATATTTTAAAATGTTCAATTACTTGAGCACGTTTCTCTGCTTCATCAAAACGATAAAAAATTGAATGTTTATTCGCAATAAGATTTTGATGTTGCAACATGAAAGATGTAAAGCTTCTTACCGATGGAGTTGGGGATTTGTTCGTTAAATTTCTTTCATCTACATCTGTAATATTTAGCCCAAAATACAGTCCAAGATGCTTTTTAAACTGCGGTAGCGCAAAAAAGTAATTCTCAGAAAAATATTCTGAACCCAAATTTTCAAGAAAAACATCTAAATCAATTAGTTTTTCTTCTTTTAAGAATGCTTTTGTTGAATCTTCTGTCCTAGCAAGAATTAAATCAGTTTCACCAAGATTAATAATAACTACATAGTATTTTGCAAAAGATGTGATTATGCCATGCGGAATTGTAAAATCGGATGCCCCAAAGCAATAATCAAAAATTTCAATCAGAGCACTTTTCCCTGTGGATGACTTACCTGTAATCACATTAAGTCCTTCTGTGAATTTTACAGCATGTATTTTTTCCTTTTTATCCAGAATAAGTATAGATTTTACAAATGATTTCATATTTTTTTTAAATTAAACATTTTAAAGATTTCAACTACGGTGTACTTATTAAAAATCATACCCAATTTTTCTGCTCTTTTAATAACAGTATCATCACCTTTAACGGATAATGGACGACAGTCTCCTATTCCTATCGATAAGTCGTCGTTAAGTATGATATAGTTATTGTCGAACGCATATTGCAGTGAATCTTTTGTAATTGAATTATAAGATACGATACGGTCTTGTAATCCATAGTAAACATCCCGCTTTCTTAAATCTGTCACATCGAATATACTTGTAATCTTTGAAACATTTTTTGCATATGCCAACCTCGTTGATTTTAAAATAATGGGGAGAACAAGAAAGGATAAAAAATAATTGTTTTCCTTTGGATCAGATAAATTCTCATAAAAAGCGTAAAAAACTGGAGCAAATCTAAATGGGTTATTTAGTAAAATTCCGTAATTCTTGAAAAGATCAGACATTTATTTTAACTTCCAATTTAATTCTTTTGTACTATCATCACACAAAATATGTAGAATACCATTTCGGAGAGGTATCGGAACGTTTTCCATTCCTTGCATTGTAGTTGGAGCTTCTGTAACTTTTCCATCATAAAAATTTTGTGATGCCAAAATTATATCTTGCCCGTTTAAATTTCTTACTGCTCTAGCATGGTGAGTTCTAAATAGTTGTTCCTCCACATCTTTGAAGTCTATATAATTACCTGAAGGCGTGTCTGAATTTTCCATAAAATCAGATAAAATCACATTATTAGCCCATATATAATCGTAAATAGCATATTTTATTGCACCATCATATGATATTTTCTTTATTTTTTGGACAAATAGTTTATCAAGAAAACGATCAATTTCTTGGTTATCAAATGTAGTCGGTCTTAATGGAAATTTCTTTGTTTCACCAGCAAAACGCCTTGTTAATTCTCTGACTTCTTTATCAAAATCATCAAACGATATTTCCCATACCTTCTTCGTCCAATTAATGGGATTGATTATATACCCAAGCAAAGAATTGAAAACTCTATCGCGATGACTATCAGGAAAACCTTTCATATATACAGTTTTCACATAATCAGTTTGCTTAATTATATCTCTAGAAGCTGTGATTATTGAAAATTTTGAAAGAATATCTAATAATTTTTCTTTGCATTTTGAATCCATCACAACATCCATTATTGCCTGTAATTTAGATTCTTCACTTGATTTATTTGATGTATATATTTTCGAAAGAATTTCATGTTTTTGTTCCACATTTAATTCATTCCATTTCTGGAAACTGCTTTTCTTTCCAAAGGATTGAGTTGTTAGAAGCAATAGAGTTGAAAACTTTTCTAATGGAAAATCAGTATGTATCCAATTTTTTAATGTTTTCCAAATGTTTTCAGATTTGTCCGTTAAATCTTTCTCATATTGTTTTACTTCAATTTGCGTTGCATTCCCAGAAAATTGTCCAACCGATATATCCCCATATGACTCTAAAAACAAAGAATCTTGTCTTTGCATTTTGTATGCGAACTCTAGAGCAATGCAAAACTGATAAAAAAAACCAGCCATTTGCTTTGTTGAGTCATTAGAAATTTTCTTCATAAATTTTTCTGTAAGTTCGTGAGATTATTAATTTATCACTTTACTTCAAGCGAAAATGAATTTAACCGATAAAAAAACCAAAATAAAAAGTGATAATCTAACACATTTTATATTTCTTAAAAAATATTTTTGCAAGCAAAATACAGAATATCGTAACACGAATATATATTATTGCATTCGTTTTTTAGTATTACAAATGGTATTAGGAACTAATAAAGAAAATGATAGGAGGATTTATACGATTTTCTGACTAGCCAACCTTCTTTTTCTAAATCAGATTTTTCTTTCAAGAAGAATTCATTACATCATGCATTGAAGCCACCATTAACCTATAGAAACTTTTTTGGTTAATTTGTCTCAAAAAGAACTTTTCGACGAGACAAATTGTCCCATTTATTTTTTATATAATTACACCTTTTGCACTCAAGTCTCTATAACACTAGATTTTTAATTTTGGCATGGGAATTGCTAGTAATTTGTTAATGAGAAAAAATCTTCAAAAAAAATCTGCACATGCAACGCTGAATGCCAACGATGAAAAAATTCTTTGGGCAAAATCGGCTGGTCGATGCCAATATGACGGATGTAATAGAATTTTATATGAGGATGAAAAAACTCATCATATCTTTAATTTCGCAGAAAAAGCACATATTGTCGCAAATTCTAAAGATGGACCTCGTGGTGACAACATCTTATCAGATAAACTCAAACGTGATCCTAAAAACTTTATGCTTCTTTGTGATTTTTGCCATAAACGCATTGATGAATTTATCGCTGAACATGGAATAGATAGATTAATAGAGATGAAACAATTGCATGAGAATCGTATAAGAATTTCCACTTCCATTTCACAATCAAAAAAAACCAATATAGTGGTATTTTTCGCACCAATTGCTTCTGCACCAATAAAAATATCTTTTGAAGAAGTTGCCCCCGCCGTCTTGGAAAATGGGTACTATCCTACAAGCACTGATAGATACATAGATTTGTCTCTGAAAACTCAAAGAGAGGATAACGATGACGAATATTGGAAACAATCAAACTATGAATTAAAGAAAAATTTTGAAAGTAAAATAAAAAACTATACATCTGCTGATGACATTAATCATTTTTCAATATTTGGACTGGCACCAATTCCTCTGCTTATAAAATTTGGATTTTTAATGGGAGAGGCAATCCCCTGTGAAGTTTATCAGCCTCACAGAACAGAAGAAAAATGGACATGGAAAGACGATTCTAATGACCTTGCATTTAAAATATCCGAAAGCACTACTAATGTTTCTGCAACAGAAATTGCTATTAGCTTATCTATAAGTGGAAGTATTCCTAGTGAAGATATTAAAAAAGTCATAGGCAATAATATTGATATTTGGGAATTATCATGTCGTTCACCTAAATATGACAACATACAATCAAAAAATCACTTAGAAGAATTTAAGGCGGTTGCAAGAGAACTCATTCCTCAGATTTTATCAAAATATAAAAATATAGAAAAAATAAAAATCTTTCCAACAATTCCTCCTTCTGTAGCTATAGAATTTGGGCGAATATTACCTCAAAAATATTCGCCCCAAATAGAATTATATGATAGAAATAATAAACGTGCAGGATTTTTCAAAACAATAACAATAAGCTCAAATGAATAATAACATAGATCTAATATTAGAAGGATTATCAAAAAGTTTAGATATATCTAGAACTGATTTTCAAAAGGCAGAAACTGCATACAACGCTGTAGGTAAACATCTAGGAAACGGATTATATACAGGGATTCCATCAGGAGCAAAAATTCCAATTTATACTCAAGGCTCTATGCGATTAGGAACCGTAGTTCGCCCACTGCGTGATGGAAATGAATCAGACTATGACATAGATTTAGTATTTGAACTTCCTATTACAAAAGAAAAAACTAGTCCTTCTCAATTAAAAACCGAAGTTGGACAGCAGTTAAAATCAAATGCTGCATATGAATCAAAGCTGAATGAGAGCAAAAGGTGCTGGACTTTATCATATGAGAATTTTCATATGGATATTTTACCAGCTGTAGCAAATTCCAACTCAAGAGGTGCCATAAATATTACTGATAATGACAATGGCATTTTCAAGTGGAGAGATAGCAATCCTAATGGATATGCCGATTGGTTTGATAATAAATGCTTAGAAAAATTACACTTATTCGCCGTTGCAAATGCCATGGATGAAAGCACAAATAAAGGCGTTGCTGAAATAGAAAAAGTTCCTGAATTCTTTGAAAGATCTGTTTTGCAACGAATAGTACAAATAATGAAGCGACATAGAGATATATCTTTTAAAAATAACGAAACAAATAAACCTATTTCTATGATAATAACAACACTCGCCGCATCTTTTTATGGAAGGGAACATAGCATTTATAAAGCATTGAAAAACATTATAGAGTCCATGTCAGACTTAGAAACATGGTTAGATGAAAATAGTCAAAAGTTTGTGCAGGTTCTTGCTGCAAATGAAGCTCGAAATTTTGCAAATGCCATGGATAGTGCAGAACAAATTACTATAACTCGCAATTCTAATGGATATTGGAATTTGCCAAATCCTGTAAATCGTAACGAAAATTTTGCAGATAAATGGCATTTAAATAATAATGCTAAAGCGAAAGCTTTTTTCTCTTGGATAAAGAAATTTCAACATGATATGGAGATCGTATTATCTACATTGAATTCTGGCAGTGGAATGAGCAAATTGGCTGAAGAAATTGGGAAAAGTTGGGGAGAAAAAGCTGCCAAGAGAACTATTGAACATCAAGCTTCACTATATAAAAATTGTCCATTGATATTTACTGGAATTGGTATTGCTTTGGCTACAAACAGTACAGAAAAGCCTATCAAAAAAAATACTTTTTTCGGTGAAAAATAAATTTTTTAGACAAAAGGAATTGAACTCTTCTGAACAGCTAGAGTCTATTAAATATGCCCATTGCAAAATTTTGGAATACCAATTTATTAGAACTGAATTAAGATGCATAATAGAGCTTCAACCAGTTGAATATTCACGAATATATAAATTGGAATTAAAATATGATTTGAATACCTATTCACCTAGAAAAGTAAAAATTTGGGTAATCGAACCCGAGTTAAAGCTACCAAAAAATTTGGCAAATATACATATCTGGCCTGCAAGTGGAGATTTATGCTTATTTTATGGAAACGAATGGACCCCCTGTAAAGCAATCGGAAAAACGATTATTCCATGGGCTACAAAATGGCTTCTTTTTTATGAAGCATGGGAAGTAACAGGCAAGTGGCTTGGAGGAGGAATTCATCCATCGTCAAAATCTAAACCTAATAAAAGAGATAAGGAGAAATCTCTAGGAAATCCTAAACGATTACTATGCAACTGAACTTTTTGAAGCCTTGTAGCCTTTTGGGTAAATGTCAAAGTATTTCAATCCGTCTTTTTGAGTAGCCGCTGCTTTGTAGTGTTGAAATAGGATTTGCGTTCCTGTATGTGACATTATTCTTGCTGTAGTTTCAAACTTATCGAAAGCGGCAACGTGATAACTTGCGAAGCTATGTCTAAAGGCATTATGTGGTGGAATCTTTTTATTTGCTTCAATGCCCTTTTTCTCAAGACGCTTTACATCCATTGCATTAACTAGCATTCCTGCACGTCTCAATGCAAACTCTCGTCTCCTCTTATATTTTCGCTCGCACCAATCGAAAGCCGTTTTCGGAGTCTTTTCAAGCCACGCCCATAGATTTTCTGGCAAGCCCTCTATGATACCTCTGCGTTTAATTTTGGTCTTTTCTGCAGGTGTATGAATTATTCTTGATTTGAAATCAATTTCATCGAAATCTACTCTTGAAATTGCGGATGTTCTCATTCCTGCGAACATTCCCAATGCCATAAGTCCGCAAACTTCTGGGTCTGCTTCTTCGTTTGCTCGCAAAAGCTTTTCGGCTTCTGCAGGTGTTAATATTCCTATTTCTCCCATAATTATTTTTTCTGTTTGTAGTCTATCTGCGACATTTTTATCTATCCAATCGTTTCTTTCAAAGAATCCCCATGCCGCCCTTATGGTCGATTTGTAATTCTTTTTTGCCACTGCTCCATAGGGTAAATTTGCAAGCCATTTTTCTAATGTTTGACGTGTTATATCCGTCACTAGAGTGTCTGAAAAATCCCTACAAAGTAGTTCCATTATTCTGCGTGCGTGATTAACATAAGACGGACATTTATCTTTATTCATATTCAATGTTCGTATATATTCGTCAGCACAATCCCAAAGCTTTTTAACCTCTGTAGCTTTGTGATGTTTATTCCAAAATCTGCCTATTTCTGTAAGAGGTACATCCTCTGGAATCATTTTTAAAAGAGAGAGCATTTCGAATCGCCTTGCTGGTGATAATTTGAATAATTCAGTTTCTCCTGCACACTCGATTTTATTCAAGTTGGTGATAAAATCCTCTCTCTCTTTGTCGGTCGTGAAAAATCTCGACCAGCGTTTTCCGTCAACAGTCCATTTAACTTTAAATGGAGATTTTCGGTCTTCGTGATATGTCTTTATAATGGTTGCCATAGTGCTTATATTCTAATGCAACTTGTCAAAAAATGCAAGATTATTATTTGCATATATGTCTGATATATAGATACTTGGATATAAATAGAGCGAGAGAAAAGCTCTCCGAACAAATATGAGAAATAGCTAGAAAAACAGCAGATTTTTTCTATAAGTGAGAATGCAACTTATTGGCGACAAGTTTAAAAAAAGTTGTCGCCATGTTTCAATATCCGAGAGGATGTGGCAAATAGTGGCAGAATCCCTTAAAATTCCGTATGTCTAGGACCCGCATGAATACTATGGGCGCAAAATGGTCGTTTATTTTCGGAAGTCCTGTAAATATGCTAGAAAGCCCTAGAATACTAGGTTCTAGGGCTTAAAAATCTCGGAGAGGATGAGATTCGAACTC
>JGI994J12354_10001721_pt1 | contig 21991 bp, 27 predicted proteins | sample IntmicLarv3ML3BL_FD_12354 | JGI IMG/M metagenome (IMG submission 12354) | reverse complement strand
ATCGGAAGTGTAATAGGAAGTCACACGGGAGCAGGAGTGGTTGCAGTGTTTTACATGGGAAATAAAAGATAGGACAGTCTGCTAGGTGAAGATGACTACATATTAGAATGGAGTCAATATTTTGAATAGGTACAATAGGTACAAAATAAAAATTAAGCATTGACGAGTTGAACATTATATGATAAATTAATATGAGTATGAAAACGAAGTAGAGTATCCACTCTCACCATAGCACAACGTGACTATTGGTTGATAACGTAATACAAAGGCGCAGTAGGCGTTTTATGTAGATATGTAAGTGGATAGTCGTGGCTATTCACTTTTTTTATGTAATTAAGAGATTACGTCCTGTTACATAAAAGTCCTCTGGAGGAACGCACTACAGTGTACGGTGAATAAAAAAACTGTTTTCTATGAAACAAAATTCTTTATTCTTTCAAATGGAGGTATACGATTATTAACGATTCAATTATTAACGAAAAAATTCGAGACAAAGAGGTACGTCTAATTGGCGAGAATGGAGAACAATTAGGAGTTGTTTCTTCAAGAGAAGCATTGCGCTTGGCACAAGAGGCAAATCTTGACTTGGTAAATGTTGCACCAAAAGCACAACCACCAGTGTGTAAGATTATTGATTATGGAAAGCATAAGTATGAGCAAGCACGCAAGATGAAAGAGGCAAAGAAGAAACAAAAGGTGGTAGATCTAAAAGAAATTGTGTTATCGCCGAATATTGACACAAATGACGTGAATACAAAGATGAACAATGCAAGAAAGTTCATTGCAAAGGGCAACAAAGTAAAAGTTACATTACGTTTTCGTGGAAGAGAAATGGCACATGTACAAAAAAGTCGCCACATTTTAGATGATTTTGCTACTGCGATGGAAGATGTTGCTACAATCGAAAAGACGCCGAAGTTAGAGGGGCGTAATATGACAATGGTTTTAACTGAAAAACGTTAAACATAGATGTAAGGCTATAACCGAAAAATTAAGGAGGAATTATCATGCCAAAAATTAAAACAAATCGAGCTGCTGCAAAGCGCTTCAAAAAGACAGCAACAGGAAAGTTGAAAAGAAATAAAGCTTATAAAAGCCATATCTTAACTAAGAAATCTACTAAGAGAAAAAGAAATCTTAGAAAAGCGACGATCACAGATTCAACAAACGTAAAAAATATGAAGAAAGTATTACCATATTTATAAGATTGGTAGATTGAGGAGGACTAGAAAATGGCAAGAGTTAAAGGCGGAATGAACGCTAAGAAAAAACATAATAGAGTATTAAAACTAGCAAAGGGCTATAGAGGAGCTAGATCAAAACAGTATAGAATCGCAAAACAATCAGTAATGCGTGCACTTACAAGTTCCTATGCAGGTAGAAAGCAACGTAAACGTCAAATGCGTCAGTTATGGATTGCACGTATCAACGCAGCGGCGAGAATGAATGGGCTTTCATACAGTAAATTGATGCATGGGTTAAAATTAGCAAATATTGAAATTAACAGAAAAATATTAGCAGACATGGCAGTGAATGACGCAAAAGGATTTACAGCATTAGTAGAAACAGCAAAGAGTAAAGTTGCATAAGAAAATATGAAAGGAAGGATCATGTAAATGGTTCTTCTTTTTGTTGAATTACTTGAGGAGGGTTATATGTTATTTGCATTAATATTATTTTTGGTAACGTATGCGTTACTTTTGATTTTACCGAAATACAGAGCAGTTGTTGCACTTAGTTCTGCATTGATTTTTATTTTGACAGGGATTATACAGGCTAAAGTTGCCTTTTTGGCGATTGACTTTAACGTGATTTTGATGTTGACAGGAACGATGGGACTTGTGGCATTGGTTATTGAATCTAAAATGCCAGCATTGTTGGCTGATTTATTGCTAGTAAAGGTTCCAAACGTGAAATGGGCAATTATTACATTGGCTGTATTTGCAGGAATTATTTCAGCATTTGTAGATAATGTTGCGACGGTGTTAATGGTGGCACCTGTGGCATTAACGATTGCAAAAAAACTAAAGATGTCGCCAGTTACTAGCATTATTACGATTGCGATTGCGTCTAACTTACAAGGTGCTGCAACATTGGTAGGAGATGCAACGGCGATTTTAATGGGAAGTCATGTAGGAATGACATTTTCGGACTTCTTTTTCTATGATGGAAAGGTAAGTATGTTTTGGATTGTACAAATTAGTACAGTGGCATTTACCTTTATTTGCATGTGGCTCTTTCGCAAGGACAGCAAACCATTACCAGATGAAGTAAAGCAAAATCGTACGGTAGTAACTGATTATTTTCCATCGATTCTTTTGGTGGGAATGATTTTCCTTTTGATTGGTGCATCATTTATAGAGCAAAAGCATGAACTTACAAATGGGTTTATCTGCGTAGGACTCTTTGCACTTGGCTTAATTGTGGCATTTTACCGTGAACGAAGTAAAGATGTACTTATTAGAACATTCAAGGAAGTCGATGTTGCTACATTGTTATTGCTTTCAGGTTTATTTATTGTGGTAGCAGGTATTACAGAGGCTGGCGTGGTGAATGAAATTAGTAAAATATTTGTCAAATTTAGTGGTGGCGGGGATAATTTATTTGTTTTGTACTCGTTGATTGTATGGGTATCAGTTGTAATTTCGGCATTTGTTGACAATATTCCTTATGTGGCGACTATGCTCCCTGTGGTTTCGGGAATCGCGACCATGTTGAATATAGATCCTACGATTCTTTATTTTGGACTGCTCACAGGTGCGACACTAGGAGGAAACTTTACACCGATTGGAGCGTCGGCAAATATTACAGCGATTGGAATTTTGCGTAAGAATGGGTATGAAGTGAAGTTAGGCGAGTACATGAAGATTAGTATACCAACGACATTAGTAGCCGTACTTACAGGATATGTATTGATTTGGTTTATTTGGAGTTAAGCAGTAAGGGAATCTATATGTAGGGGAATGGTAGCGTACAAAGAAAAGTTCGTGAGGACTTTATTAGAATGAGATGAGGAGGCTTTATTTTGGATAAATTTTTTAAATTGAAAGAACATGGTACAAAAGTTTCAACAGAGATAGTAGCAGGACTTACTACATTTTTTGCGATGGCATATATTTTGTTTGTCAATCCAGCGATGCTTAGCCAAACAGGAATGCCATATGGAGCTGTATTTTTGGCTACGATATTTGCGTCTATAGCTGGCACATTGGTTATGGGACTGTTTGCAAATGTACCATATGCACAAGCGCCAGGAATGGGGTTGAATGCATTCTTTACTTACACTGTGTGTTTTTCTCTGGGCTTTTCATGGCAACAGGCGTTGGCGATGGTGTTTTTGTGTGGTGTGATTAATGTATTGATTACGATTACAAAAGTGCGAAAAATGATTATCAAAGCCATTCCATTAAGCCTGCAGCACGCAATAGGTGGTGGTATAGGTGTTTTCATTTCTTATATTGGAATTAAAAATGCTGGATTGTTATCTTTTACAGCAGAACCAGGTAGTTATGCATTGCTAGGTGATGGAAACCCTGAGACAAGTACGATTGTTGCAAATAGTGGGATTGTGCCAGAGTTGGTACATTTCAATAATATGGCAGTTGTGTTTGCAGTGATTGCTATTTTAATTATGGTAGTATTGGTACTTCTTAAGGTGCCAGGTGCGATTTTTTTAAGTATTGCTATATCAACACTTGTCGGAATTCCTATGGGAATCGTTTCCTTTGAGGGGGTAAATGTTCTAGGTGGTGTATCAGAATCATTTTCACAGCTAGGAACAACGGTTGGAGCAGCATTTGGTTCAGAGGGATTAGGTTCCTTGTTTAGTAAAGCAGAACAGATTCCACTTGTACTTATGACAATATTTGCATTTAGCTTATCTGATACATTTGATACACTTGGTACATTTATTGGAACTGGTCGTCGTACAGGAATTTTTACAGATGAGGATATGGACGCATTAGAAGAATCATCAGGATTTAATTCGAAAATGGATAAAGCGTTATTTGCAGATTCGGTTGCAACAAGTGTAGGAGCTGTATTTGGAACATCAAATACAACAACTTATGTAGAGAGTGCAGCAGGTATTGGAGCAGGTGGTCGTACTGGTTTGACATCTGTTGTTACAGCGATTATGTTCTTGGTTAGTATTGTACTAGCGCCTGTTATTGGTATTGTACCAGCACAAGCGACGGCACCAGCATTAATTTTGGTGGGTGTTATGATGCTTGCATCTTTTACAGAAATTAATTGGACGGATTTAGACGAAGCAATTCCGGCATTTTTTGCGTCAATTTTTATGGGATTTTCCTATAGTATTTCCTATGGTATTGCGGCGGGATTTATCTTCTATTGTTTGATTAAAGTTGTTCGTGGAAAAGCAAAGGAAGTGCACCCAATCCTTTGGATATCAACAGGATTGTTTATTTTAAACTTTGTTTTGTTGGCAATTATGAGTATGCAGTAAGTTTGGAAAAAGGTATAAAAGGTCCCTGTAAGCATAAGGAAAATATGCGAAAAAAGGTAGGAGAAAATGGTAGAGTTTTGTTGACAGAAAACTACCATTTATGCTATGATGAGGAAAGGAATAAAGTAAGGAACACGGTAACGTGGAAAGGGGACAACATGAGAAAAGGGAAGATATCTTTATGTATGGTATTAATAGCAGTCCTTATGTTCGGTAGTCAAGTTTCGGCAGCGTCTGGAATAAACGTTCATGAGCAAAAAGTACTGGATACATTGGGGCAGTCAGGAACTACAGCAGCAGGAGCTTCATTATCACTTCCAACACAGTACATTAATCAAGCGGTTACATATTTGCAAAGAGATGGTGTAGATTTAACGGAAACACAAAGCAAGGAACTTATTGCTAAAATTAACGAAGTGGTTGCCTTAGTGACAGCGACAAACGCTACGAAGTGGAGTGAGATACCAGCAGATGTTGTAGCGCAAAGTATTAAGTTAGCACAAGAAGCAGCAGATATAATAGGATTAACACTGACATTTGATGTGGCAAGTGGAGTACTTACAGTGAAGAATAGTTCTGGAACAACAGTATTGACGAATAACCAAGTGGTTAAGCAAACAGGACATTCACTAAATACTCTTTGGATAGGTGCCGTAACAGTGACATTGTGTCTAGCTATATTTGCCTTAGCTACAAAGAAAACGAAGATGTTACCTGTAACAGATCAAAAGTATGCTTCATGAGGAGTATACATAAACGATTAATGGCATATGTATATATGCCATTAATTTTTGCTGTTATGGGTTATTTTATTGTTTATATGGCGGTGTTGCCATTTCAAGAAATAGGTCTTGCACTTGGAAATATGGTATTTGCGAAGAGCGTACCTACATTTCAAAGTGAATTAGATTCCATATTTCAAGAACCGGATATTACGGCAACAGACATCGTTGGCTCGACTGATACGGTGCCTATGTCTGGGGTGGTGATTCCAGAGTATGAAACGCATTATGCAGAAATTACTTCTAATAGAATAGGGTTATCTGCAAATCTTTATTTTGGTGATAGTAATGAAGTTTTAAGGTATGGTGTTGGTCAGTACATGGGGAGTTTTTTGCCAGGCTTTGGTGGGACGGTTTTGTTGGCGGCTCATAATACAACTTATTTTCTTCCATTAAAAGATATACAGGTGGACGATGTGATTCAAATTACAACAAATTATGGAGTTTATCAATATCAAGTGACAGAAACAAAAGTATTAAAGAATGATGATTCGTCAGCTTTTGATTTATCGCAAAGGGAACAAGAGCAGTTAGTAGCATATACTTGTTATCCTTTTGAACAAATAGGTGCTGTGACACAAGAACGTTTTTTTGTTTATGCAGATAAAGTGAGTGGGCCAGACGTAATTGATGAAAATTAGGTGGCTTGTATGAAAAAGAAAAAAATTAAAATTAAAATAGTCAATGTTATTTTGGCGTTTCTATTATCTGTTATTATCGTTCTTTGTTTTGCGTTTCCAGTACTTTATCTTTTTGCATTATCGCAAGGGAGTATTTTTGGAACACTCGAAAAATCAAATTATTACGAGGGAGTGCGAGAAAATCTTTTGGAAAGTGCAAGTGATTTCTTGACGCCAACAGGACTGCCCGAGCAGGTTTTAGAGGGTGTATTTCCTAAGGAAGATGTAGAAGAGATGATAAAGGAACAATTACAGGGAGCGAAATCAGTAGAATGGATTCAATTTATTGAAACGAAGAATAAAACTAGATTAAAAGAAAATATTGCGTCTTACCTTGAAGAGATAGGACTTACAGAAGAGGACGTATCTAGCGAGCAGATAGATGAGATTGCAAATGCATTGATTGTTGAATTTCAAAACTATGTAGCTTTTCCGTTTGTAGCGCAATTACTTCGCCTTAGAGATGTATATAAAACATTGATGGGATTGGTTTTTGGTGCTGGTGTTCTTTTTGGCGCTGGGATTATTTATTGTATTTACAAGATAAATGGTTGGAAACACATACTTCTAAGATATTTAGCTTATAGCTGTGGAGGAGCTGCTTGGCTGCTAATTCTACTACCTCTTGTGATACGAATTATGGGAGCGTATGAAAGAGTGCATATTTCGCCACGCTATGTATATACATTTTTTGTTCAACACATTCAAAAAAGTTTAGATTCACTTATAGGCTGTGGTGTAATAGCTTTGATTTTCATGCTTGCCTTTGGTGTAATATCTGAAAAAAAGAGGAGACGCTTAGTAAGCAGATAAGTTAGTGATTACATAAGGGCAGAGCTGAACATTTTGGTTTTGTCCTTGTTTGTATATAAAATAGATTGATGTAAGTTGACAATATATCATAAATACGTCTATTTATTCAAAGGAAAATCGAAAGGAGGAGGGATAAAACATAGAAAATGGTAGAAAAAAATAAATATATTTTACTCGTTGAATATCAGAGGTGGAAATATAATACAAAGTGGACTTTGTTCAATATTTGTGGTATGCTTTACAAGGTTGGCAAATAATAGGATAGCTTAGTAAAAGAAAAAAATACAGGAATAAACTATAGGTATAAACTATAGTAATAATCTGTGACAATATTTATACTGGTGCCTTAGAAATGAAAGAGTTATTGCCATGCTTGTAGAAAACAAAGAGTCTAGGGGAGAGTAAACGCGAATGTATAAGAGAAAAGAGGGGTTGCTAAAGCATTTAGATTTTATAGTGGGAGATGTTTTTTGCTTGTTATTCGTATATGCACTTGCTTTTTTTATTAGAAATGGACAAGCTCCAACACTTATGGATATCTATCATCGGCAAATGGTTGTGATGATTGCAATGGTGAGTATATTTGTGAGTCTTTTCTTTGATAGCTATCGAGGGATTCTACNCAGAGGTTATTACNTGGAATTTCGAGCAATCTTGCAACATCTTACGATTACAGCAGGAGTGGTTCTTGCTTATGTATTCTTCTATAAACACGAAAACATTTATTCGAGAATTATATATATTTCAACATTTACGATTGGTGGAGTGCTAATCTATGCATTTCATATATGGTGGAAATCAGTTCTTCGAAAACACGCGATTAATAATCGCTTTAAATCAGGTGTCTTGGTTATGGCAGATGCAGAGTTTATTGATGAATTTGTCAAGGAGTTGGCTAGTGAAGTATATGCAGATTATCGTTTGGTAGGGTGTGTGTTATATAACCAAAAAGATAAAGTGACTGAAGTAGAGGGGATTCCAGTAGTTTGTGATATGGAAGATATAGTTACGTATACAACGAAAAATGTGGTAGATGAGATATTGATTCAGCCAGATAAAATAGGGGAAAATTTCAAAAATATTATACAAGATTTAGCGCGCATGGGTATAACTATACACGTGGAACTATCGAAGATATATGGTGTGTTTTTTAATCTGACTTCCAGTCGCTTTGCAGGATATCCAGTGACTACGATTAGTTATCGAGAAATCAAAGTGCGTCAACTTTTCGTGAAACGAGTTATGGATATAGCAGGTAGTATTGTGGGAATGTTTATTTTCGGAATTGCATTTATTATCGTAGGGCCGATTATAAAGTTACAGTCAAAAGGACCAATTATCTTCTCGCAAAAACGCGTGGGAAGAAATGGGCATATATTTAAAATATATAAGTTTCGTTCTATGTATATAGATGCAGAAGAGCGAAAAAGAGAACTCATGAAACAAAACAAAATGAAAGGTCATATGTTTAAGGTAGATAATGATCCACGAATTACGCCCATTCGGCAAGTTTATTAGAAGAAGCAGTATTGATGAACTTCCACAGTTTTGGAATGTACTAAAAGGGGATATGAGTCTAGTTGGAACAAGACCTCCAACAGTAGATGAATTTGAACATTATGAGAAGCGTCATCGTATTCGTTTAAGTATTAAATCGGGTATTACAGGGCTATGGCAAGTAAGTGGTAGGAGTGATATTGTTGATTTTGAGGAAGTTGTTAAACTAGACGAGAAGTACATTAGAGAATGGGATTTTGGATTAGATATTAAGATTATCTTTAAAACGATAGTGATAGTATTTAGTAGAAATGGGTCAGTATAAAATTAAATAAATGGAGGCTTATGGACGGAATTATAGATGTACATTGTCATATTATTCCAAATGTAGATGACGGAGTTGAGACATTTGAAGAATGTAGGGAACTACTGAAAATGGAATATGCGCAAGGGGTGCGAACAATTATTGCTACGCCACATTTTCGGCGAACAATGTTTGAAACTCCTTTAGATAAGATTTTGCAACAGTATGAAGAAGTGAAAGTAATTGCAAAAGAGATTGAGACTGGTATAGAAATAATTTTAGCTTGTGAATACTATAGTGACTTGGAAATGGTAGATAATTTGAATGCCAAAGCAAGACCCACAATCGGAGGCACAGCCTTTGTACTGGTGGAATTTCATGAAAGTGTAGAATTTACACTTATGCGAGAGCGACTATATGAATTGATTTGTAATGGTTATGAGCCGATTGTAGCGCACATAGAAAGGTACAAAATCTTAGTTGAAAATATTGCATATGTGGAAGAATTGGTGTCGCTTGGAGCTAAAATGCAGTTAAATGCAGAAAGCATTGTTGGTTTAGATGGCTGGAAGATAAAGCGATTCTGCAAAAAAATAATGAAAGAAGATTATCTTTATGTGGTGGGAAGTGATGCGCATGGTATTCGCAAACGTCCCCCATGTATGGGGCGCTGCGCAGTTTACATTGAAAAGAAAATGGGGCGTGATTATGCACAAAAGATAATGATAGAGAATCCCCAAAACATGTTATTAGGGGAAATATAGGAGGATAATTGAGTAGATGGAAGAAAGAATGATAAATATGAGTCAAGAAGATGCAGAAATTAATTTATGGGAAATTGTGCAGTTACTATGGGCGAAACTAGGTATTATTTTAGTATGTTGTATTGTTTGTGCAGGGATAGCATTTGGTGCTACCAAAATTCTTGTTACACCACAATATGAATCAGTTACGAAAATGTATGTCTTGACTAAGCAAGATGAGGGCAACTTGACACAAGGAGATATGCAAACAAGTACTTATGTTACAAGAGATTATGCTGAATTGATTAAGAGTCGAACAGTGACAGAAGCAGTTGTTAAAGAATTAGAGTTAGATATTACGGGAGCTGAATTATTAACGAAAATTGATGTTTTAATACCAGCAGATACACGTATTGTTGGAATCAGTGTCAAAGATGAAGATCCCTACAAAGCGGCAGAGATTGCAAATGCAATGCGTGAGGCATCAGGAAAACATATTCAAGAAGTTATGGAAATCGAAGCAGTTAATATGGTGGAAGATGCGAATGTTCCAAGACGGCCGACGAGTCCGAATGTGCTAAAAAATGCATTGATAGGAGGGGCAGTTGGATTATTTTTATCAGTTGCAGCAATTATCATTATGAATCTATTAAATGATGATATACGAGTAGAAGATGATATCAAAAAATATTTGAATATCAGTGTGCTTGGGACGATTCCCTTAGAAGACGGAAGCAAGAAGAAAAAAAGAAAAAAAACACCGTTGAAAAGAAGATAACAGTAAAGGAGTATTGCGAAAATGAAGATTGTTACTGTAAAAAAAGAAAAATTAGATTACCGAGCAGAAGAAGCTTTTAAATCATTGCGAACCAATATACAGTTTTGTGGTGATGATAAAAAATTAATTGTAGTTACAAGTTCTATGCCAAGTGAGGGAAAAACGAGTGTAAGCTTAAATTTAGCTGTGTCACTAACTGAAATAGGAAAACGAGTATTATTTATAGATGCTGATTTACGTAAATCAAGGCTGGCAGGACGCTTAAAAGCGATTGGGCGTATACATGGATTGACACATTTTCTTTCAAATCAAGAAGAATTGGATAAGATAATCTATGAAACAGACACACCAAATCTACGTTTGATATTGGCAGGAGCAGTCCCACCCAATCCTGCTGAACTTTTAGGTGGTGCGTTGTTTGAAGAAATGTTAAAAGCAGTTCGTAAAGAATATGATTATGTAATTATTGATACGCCACCACTAGGCAGTGTAATTGACAGTGCAGTTATTGCGAGAAAATGTGACGGAGCGATATTGGTGATTGAAAGTGATGCGATTAGCTATCGTTTTGTTCAAAGTGTAAAGCAACAGTTGGATAAGAGTGGTTGTCCAATTCTAGGGGCAGTGCTTAATAAAGTAGACTATAGTTCGAATGTACAATATGGTAAGTACTATGGCGAATACGGCGATGAAACAGAAGAAACTATGGAAATGGACGTAGAAATAAGTGAGCCACGAAATGAATCCTTAAGCGAACCAATAAGTGAAACGACTGTAGAGTAACTTTTATAGGAGAATGATATGATTATTGCAAAAACACCATTTAGAATGTCCTTTTTTGGTGGAGGCACAGATGTGGAAGAATATTTTAAAGAAAATGGTGGTGCTGTTTTATCAACTACATTTGATAAATATTGCTATGCAAATGTAAGGCATTTGCCACGCTTTTTCGATTATAGAACAGAACTATCTTATTCTAACATAGAACGTGTAGAAACCTTAGAAGAAATACAACACCCTGCAATTCGTAATGCAATGGAAATGCTTGACATGCACGAAATTAGGCTGACTTATGAGGGTGATCTTCCAGCACGTTCGGGGCTTGGCACAAGTAGTTCTTTTGCTGTAGGAATGCTGAATGCATTTTATGTGCTAAAAGGGAAGTATGCAGATAAGAAAAAATTGGCGGACGATGCAATTTATCTAGAACGTATTCTCTGCAAGGAGGCAGGCGGTTGGCAAGACCAAATCGCTGCATCTTATGGAGGGCTAAATCGTATTGATTTTCATGAACATGGATATGAAGTAACACCGATTATTATAGATCAAGAACGAAAGAATCAATTAAATAAAAACTTAATGATGTTTTTTACAGGTTTTACAAGATTTTCCTCAGAAGTACATAAAAGCGCAGCGCTTGACAAGGTGGAGAAAAAGGCGCAGTTAAAAGAAATGCACGCATTGGTGGACGAGGCAGAAAAGGTATTACAAAATAAAGAAACAAAACTAGAAGAGTTTGGACGTTTACTCGATTATACATGGCAACTAAAGCGCCAAACAGGAAAAGCAATATCTTCCAGCAGTATTGATGAATTTTATGAAAAAGGAATCGCAGCAGGTGCAATCGGAGGAAAGCTCTTAGGTGCTGGCGGTGGTGGTTTCCTAGTGTTCTATGTTGAACCAGAGCATAGACAGGCTGTCAAAACAGCAATGAGCGATTTACTATATGTTCCTTTTGAATTTGAAAATACTGGAACGAAGATAATACATTATACTCCAGAGAATTACGAACCATTGCAATCATAATCTGCGAGGGAAGAGGGGAAAGCTGATGAAAGTGGTAATTATGGCAGGAGGGCGCGGCACACGCATATCTTCCATTGCGAGAGATATTCCAAAGCCAATGATTAAAATAGATGAAAAACCTGTGTTAGAGCATGAAATAGAATGCCTAAGAGAGCAAGGTTTTACAGAGCTGATTATTACAGTTGGTCACTTGGGAAATGTTATTATGGACTACTTTGGTGACGGAAGTGGCATTTCGCCGATAACAAGAAAGCCTTTTGGCGTTCATATCACGTATTTTGTTGAAGAAATCCTCTGGGAAATGCAGGTGCATTATTTCAAATAAAGGAGCAGTTGACGGAAGATTTTTTGCTTTTAAATGGCGATGCTATTTTCGATATCAATTTCAACAAATTTGTTGCCTATCATAAGGCATGTGGTGGAACAGTTACGTTATTTACACATGCAAATAGTCACCCCTATGATAGCAGTATTGTGGTTGCAGGAGAGAATAAAGAAGTTTTAAAATGGCTAAATAAAGAAGATGAAAGACCGAAATATTACCGTAACCGAGTAAATGCAGGGTTACATGTTATATCGCCAACAATCTTAAATAAGAAGATGAATATGGCAAAAGTAGATTTAGATAGAGAGTTGTTAAAGCCACTAGCTGGAAGTGGAGAAATGTTTGTATATGATAGCCCAGAGTATGTAAAGGATATGGGGACACCAGAGCGTTACGAGAGTGTTTCACACGATTTTCAAACAGGTTTGGTACAAGCGAAAAATCTTAAAAATAAGCAAAAAGCAATTTTTCTAGACCGTGATGGGGTTATCAACAAGTATGTAGGGTTTTTGACAGATAGTAATCAATTTGAATTGCTACCAGGAGTGATAAAGGCGATTAAAAAGATTAATAAGTCGGGAAATCTAGCGATTGTAGTCACAAATCAACCAGTTATTGCAAGAGGAGATGTGACACGAGACGAATTACAAGAAATTCATAATAAAATGGAAACACTGTTAGGTAGCGAGGGGGCGTACATAGATGCCCTTTACTATTGTCCACATCACCCACACAAGGGATATGATGGAGAAGTTGCCGAACTTAAAATACAATGTGCATGTAGAAAACCAAAGGCAGGAATGTTGCTAGAGGCAGCAAAGGATTACAATATTGATTTGGAAAACTCTTGGCTAGTAGGAGATAGCGATATTGATATTATGGCAGGACAAGAGGCAGGGTGTAAAACGGCTCTTATAACAGAGCAAGAGGAAGAATTTGGACAAGATATTTCAAAGAAGAGCCTCATTGATTTTGTAAATAACATTTTGGGGGAAGAAAAATGAACAGATTAGATGGAAAGTTACAAAAACATATCGAATTGTTGTTGCATAGATACCCTAAACTGCAAAAAATTGAACAGAGCATTATAGATGCATACTTAGTCATGGAAAAGTGCTATGAAAATGATGGAAAGCTTTTAATCGCAGGCAATGGAGGTTCGGCGGCTGATGCAGAGCATATTGCAGGCGAGTTGATGAAGAGATTTAAGCACCCACGACCAATTACAGAAGAACTTGCAGATAAAATAAAAGAGATTGATGCAATACGAGGCGAAAAGCTCGCACGTAATCTAGAACGTTCTTTAATGGCGATTCCATTGGTTGCTCATGAGGCATTGACTACAGCCTATATCAATGATGTAGATGGTATGGGTATCTTTGCACAGCAACTCTTAGGATTTGGCAGAGAGGGTGATGTTTTTCTTGGAATATCCACATCTGGTAATAGTAAAAATATCATGGAGGCAACCGTAGTAGCAAGAGCAAGTGGAATCAAAGTAATCGGATTGACAGGAGAAACGAAGTCTGAATTAAGCACTATTGCAGACGTTGCAGTTATGGCACCAGAGGAAGAAACCTATATGATACAGGAATTACATTTGCCGATATATCATTGTTGGTGTTTGATGTTGGAAGATAAGTTTTTTGGGACGAAATAAGCATATTTGAGGAAGTGAAATAGATGAATAAGGAACCTTTATTAAACACACAAATTAGCAATATAAGTATGAATGAAAGTATTCATGAAATAGAGAGAAGAATTTCTGCAAAAGAAAAATCATATGTTGTAGCTATCAATGTTGATGTTGTGATGAAGATGGAAAATGATAACTATCTAAAGGAAATCACAGATAAGGCAGATATGGTTTTGGTGGACGGGAAGCCACTTGTGTGGATAGCAAAGTTATATAAGCGACCAGTAAAAGAAAAAATCTCGGGTTCCGATTTAGTACCCTTGCTTTGTGAAATGGCAGCGAAGAAAGGACATTCGATTTTTATTTTGGGAGGAAAAGAGGGTGTAGCAAAGCAGGCAAAAATAAAATTGGAACAAAAGCACCCAGAAATTAAAATCGTAGGAGACTATTCGCCACAATTTGGTTTTGAAAAAGATAGTAACGAAGTAGAGAAAGTAAATAAAATCATTTCAAGAGCCAAACCAGATATATTAATTGTATGTTTAGGGTGTCCAAAACAAGAAAAGTTTATTTATGAAAATTATAAAAAATATGATGCAACCATGTCTATTTGTGCAGGAGCAACCGTAGATTTCTTAGCAGGAAATGTGAAACGAGCACCAAGATGGGTATCTGATGTTGGATTGGAATGGTTTTATCGGTTTATGAAAGAACCTAGACGAATGTTTAAAAGATATTTTATTGATGATGTTAAAATTGTTGGATTGATTATAAAGTATAGGAAAGCAGTGAAATAGGAGGAAGTTGATTGAGTACAAGCGTGCAGATGATACCAAAAGCAAAATATGACTTTATCCCGTTTTTAAAGACTTTGGCAGTTTTATTAGTGATTAATTCACATTTAGATGCATATTATCCTATTTCTGCTATGGCTACAGGTGGAGCATTGGGAAATGCCTTATTTTTTATACTTTCTGGCTTTTGTCTTTCCAAGCCGCAAGGAACATTTTGGACATGGTATAAGTATAGATTTCTCAAAGTGTACCCACAAACAGTATTGATGTCTGTGGCAATGTATCTTATTTACGCCCTAGGAGCCAATCATTTACAAAGTGCAGTACTGTTTATCATTTGGCCAACTGCTTTTTGGTTTATTGGTGCGATTGTGTTATTTTATATTCCTTATTATTTTATCTTTAAAAATGAAACACAATTAAGAAAGGTCTTTTCTATTATCACAGTAGGAATCGCCATACTTTATTTTGTGGGATATCTATTTTTGGATACGAGTATTTGGATTGTGGAAAGTTCAGATATCATGAAAGTGTATTCCTATTTTCGCTTTATCTATTACTTTTATATATTTATTATGGGAGGCTATATTCGCAACAACATAGAACGCTTAGCATATCGGCCAGTTGCTAATTTTGTTCTTACAATAGGAAGTGTTATCTTGTTGTACGGTTCGAAATTTTTGATGGATATAGGAATTTTGAGCTATCATATACAATTTAGCAATCAGCTATTTGTGCTTCTATTCGCAGTTTGTTTTCTAAAGCTGTGCCTGTGCTTGGAGATGAGAAGTAAAAGGATAACACCCCCTAAAATTGTGGTGTTTTTATCGAAACGCTCGCTATATTACTATCTTTCTCATATGCTTATATTTCGAAATGAAATGCTAAGTGGTATACGCTTTCCATACAATGTAGTGGTGTTTATTGTTATAACAGTGATGTTGGCAGAAATTTTATATAAAGTAGTTGGAATGTTCCAGAAAAGGTATCTTGTGAGGAAAAACGACTAGAGGAGAAATGAAACGCATGAAAATAAAGGAAATGAGAATACGAAAGGATAATTTGCTTTTTATTTTTATATTATTGCTTTATACAGCGGCAGCGACACATAAATACCTAACTTATTTAGGATTGTTTGTATGCACCGTTATATTTTGGTTCATAACGATGAAATCGGTTCCCATGAAGTCTATTTTTTTGCCAAAACTAATCTTGCTTTTATTGTTATTTCAAAACACATGTATTGGAATAGGTGCACGTTTTGGTGGTAATATGGATAATTCCATTCAATTATTGACACAAATTCCGACCATATTGATATTATTATCCTCAATCTATATCTTTTTTAGCAAAAAGGTTACAAATCAATGGTGGTTTATCATCTATGCATTGCTCATCATTAGCTATGTGTTTGTTGGAAATGCGCATATTGAAACGGCAGTGGTGTATTTGCGAAATTTCTTGATTTTTTTCTTGGGTTTTATCATTGGGAAGAACAATCTTGATTCTGAAGAGAAACGAAAGGCATTCATTAATTTTTATATAAAATTGGCTGTGTTTGCTGGAATTTTTGGGTTAGTAGGTATTGTGTGGGGAGATGAATTTTTTAATATGTTAGGTGTTCGAGAAGTTTATTTAGGAAAAAACTGGCACGAACTAACAGCAGGAAGTACACCAGGTAATTTTAGGACACTCTTTTTTGGACAATGGGTAAATAGAATGGCGTCCTTTTATTTTGAACCAGTTAATTTTTCGTATTTTATGTTTTTGGCAACGATGTTAGCATATTTTATGAAAAAATATACGATAACGATTTTTCTATTCATTTGTAGTGTGCTGACATTTGGTAAAGGTGGGGCATTGGTAATTGGTCTTACAGTCATGGCAGTGTTTATGCATACATTATTAGGGATTAGAGTAAATAAAGCGAATAGAAATAGAATACTCTTTCTTATGCTATTTGTTTTCAGTGCATTGGTAATGTATCTCACAATGTTTCGAGGTTCTGATTTTGGTACACATCTTCATTTTTATGGTTTCTTCTCAGCAGTACCAACGATAATCAGAAACCCATTGGGGCATGGATTAGGTTCAGCAGGTAATGTTTTGCGAAGTAATTTGGGGACAAGAACCTTTGAGGCAACGGAGAGCGCACTGGCTACAATGGGTTATCAGATAGGAATTGTAGGTCTTAGCCTATTTATTTTGCTTATGCATAAAATTGGAAAAGAGCCATTTCATGCTTTGAAAGAGCAAGTAGGTAAAAGTCAATATATCTTGTGTCTGGCATCTTCTTATTTAGCATTTGCCCTACTTTTAGGAGCCGTTTTTCAAGAAAATATGTTATCGCCACAATGTGCGATTCCATTTATGTTAATCATAGGTTCTTTTGGAGCAGTTGATAAAGAACGAAGAAGAGAACGATATGTTTTGAACAAAATGGATAAGACTATATAAAATGGGGGTATGCAAAATGAAAATTGGTATTATGACCATGTATTATGGTAATTATAATTTTGGGGGACAATTACAAGCATTAGCTCTTCGACATATAGTTGAGGGTTTGGGGCATGAGTGTCAGGTGATTAATTTTGCGGCGAAGATACAATCATCTGTTTTTCGCAGAATACTCCATACACCAAAGCGTGTATTATTAAAGAGAGTAAAACAAAAAGCATTGTATGCTCTGAAAGAAAAGACGGACAAGAGTTTTCACAAGGACACTTTATTAAGGCAGAAGCGTTTTCGAAGTTTTATGAACGAAATTCCACACACAGAGTTTTGCACGACAGATTCGATTAAGGAAATGCTTCAGGAAGAATTTGACGCATGTATTGTGGGAAGTGACCAAGTTTGGAATCCACAGTGGTGGGTGCCAGAATATTTTTTAGATTTTGTGTCTAAAAAGACGAAAAAGATTGCCTATGCAGCATCACTTGGTGTAGACAAACTGTCGGAAAAAGACATTGCTTTTATAAAAAATAAAATAAAAGATTTTGTTGCAGTTTCTATTCGAGAAGAGGGTGGAAAGAGATTGCTTGAACATCATGTTACGAATCAATTAAAGGTTACGCTTGATCCAACGCTTTTATATACGAGGGAGATGTGGGATAAAATTGCAGTAAAACCGGAGATAGAAGAACCGTATGTTGTGCTTTATTTTCCAGGAGGAAAGAGTGAATCTGCACTGCGTACATGGCATGAATTTTGTAGAGCGAAAAACTTGAAACTTGTTGTTTTTCCACATTTTCAAGGGAAATATGATATTGCAGATGAGAAGTTCTCTGATATTAGAGATTATAGTTCTGGTCCGGCTGAATTTATTGGTCTGATAAAATATGCAAAATATGTTATGACAGGTTCTTTCCATGCAACGGTGTTTTCCATTATTTTTCACAAGCAATTTATTTCATTTCGTGAAAAAATGGATATGAATACGCCAGTTGAAATGCTTAGAAATGGTGCATTGTTGAAAGAATTGGGGTTAGAGAATAGGCTGGTACAACGTGACTGGATACCAAGTTTACACTTGCTTGAACAACCGATTGACTATATTAAGGCAGAAGATAGACTAGAGCTACTTAGAGAAGAATCTATGAAATTTTTGCAAGATGCGCTTGGTGAAGAGGGAAAATAAATGTTTGAAATTCAGAAAAAAAGAAAATGCACAGGCTGTGGTGCGTGTGAAAATGCGTGCCCTACACGAGCGATTACAATGTGTGCTGATTTGGAGGGTTTTTCCTATCCATCTATTGATAGTAGCAAGTGTGTAGAGTGTGGGAAATGCAAGAAAGTATGTCCGACACGCAAAGAAAATCAAACAATACCGACTTTGCGATCTTCTTCGGGAGGCGTTTTTTATGCACTTGCAATGGAGTGTATAAGCAGTGGTGGAGTTGTTTTTGGCGTAGAATTTGATGATAAATGGAATGCAGTTCATGTTGGAGTGACAGATGAGGAGGGCGTGGCACGTTTTCAAGTGTCGAAGTATGTGCAGTCGGATATTGGCGATACATATAAGGAGGCAAAAGCATATTTAGAAGAGGGGCGCTGTGTCTTGTTTTCAGGTACGCCTTGTCAAATAGCAGGTCTAAAAATGTTTTTAGGAAAGAGCTATTCTAATCTTATGACTTGTGATTTTATCTGTCATGGTGTACCGTCGCCAGGAGTTTGGCAAGATTATGTGAAACATCGCGAAGAAAAGGCAGGAGCAAAAGCTGTACAAGTTCACTTTAGAGATAAAGCGAATGGTTGGCTAGAAAGCTTCTTTTTCTCGTTTTTATTTTTGAATAAAAAAACATATCGTGAATATAAAACAACAGATATTTATTATAAAGGATTTTTAAATAACTTGTTTGTGCGACCTTGCTGTCATAGATGTTCGTTTAGAGGTTTTCGCCGGGTAGCAGATATTACGATTGCTGATGCATGGGGGATACAGGCGTATGCACCAGAATTTTATAACGAAACGGGTGTATCATTTGCCATTATTCATACGGATAAAGGTATATCGGCTTATCATGCGATAGATGGCGCACTCATTTCCAGAAATATTGATGTTGAAAAGCCAATTCAGCATAATGTGAATTTTTATAATTCAGAGGTGAGTTCTCTCCATCGTAGACGTTTTTTCTTGGATTGGAGAGCAAAAGGCATTGAAAGTGCTGTAGAAAATAATTTGAAGTTTTATGATAAAGTATTTCGGAAAGGCGTTCGCATTCTGAAAGGAATGCCTATCTATATAAAACGGTTTTGGGGCAAAAATTTATGAAAACATTTTTTAAAAATATTTCTTATAGTCTAGTTTCCAATGTTTCGAATATGGTTTTGGGTATGATTGCCATACTGGTGTTTCCGAAATTTATTGGTGTAGATGGATATGGATACTACCAGTTGTTCATGTTTTATTCTTCCATTATGATTATAACAGCACTTGGTTGGGGAGAGGGTTATTATCTTCGCATAGGTGGCAAGAAGTATGAAGAATTAGATAAGGAACAGGAAAGTACGCATTTTTGGTCACTGACGATGATTCAAACAGTGATTTATGCGCTGATTTTTATTTTTATCATGTTATACCCAAGTGAATCAGATAAACGTTTTGTATATATGATATCTTGCATATGGGCATTTGGTTCTAATCCAAGACATTTTTTAAAACTCACGTTACAAGCAACGAACAGTATTCGAAAATATGCGATTGTTACCATTACAGAACGTTTGATTTCGATTCTACTGACCTTAGTATTGATAGCACTAGGATATAGAAATTATGTTATGCTTCTTTTGCTAGAAGTAGTAGGACGTTATGTTTCATTAGCTTTTGCTTTGTATTTTTGTAGAGATGCGATACTGATAAAACCCAAATTTACGTTGGAACGTCTAAGGGAAATACGTAGTTTTATTTTCAGTGGTTTTATGTTACTTTTTGCATCACTTTCTAGTACGTTAATCATTGGTGTAGTCAGACTTGGAATTGAAAATTATTGGAGTATTACAGAGTTTAGTAAGGTATCTTTAACAATTAGCATTTCAAATCTTGCATTGCAATGTATCAATGCGATTGCGATTGTGATGTTTCCAACACTACGGCGTATGAAGTCGGATAGGCAACGTGAAATATATCCAAAGATAAACACATTATTAATGACAGCTATATTTGCAGCTCTTATATTTTATAATCCTGCAACAAGAGTATTAGAACTTTGGTTGCCACAATATAGTGACAGCATTCGGTATGCAGCAATACTCCTACCAATGTGCGTGTATGAATGCAAAAATGCGGTATTGGTTGTGACCTATATTAAGACACTAAGGTGTGAGAAGATACTTCTATGGTCAAATCTCATAGCACTTGGTGCAAGTGGATTGTGTACTGTGATATTTATTTATGGCTTGCAAAGTATAGAATTGGCAATGCTGTCGATATTTGTTGTTTTGATGTTACGGTGCAATCTTAGTGAGTATTGGTTGAATAAAACACTGCAAATTAAGTTGCATAAAGATACCATTCTTGAAATGATTATGTGTTTTGTGTTTATTATTAGTAATTGGTATATGGGGAGTCGTGGTGTGTATCCTTATATGATTTGTTATTTTATTTATTTGTTTGTTTTTAAAAGGAAAGATGTGGGTAGGGCGGTGAGATTGGTTCGGAAGAAATAGAGGAAATTCATACTTTACAAAAAATGAAAAGTTTGTTAGTATGGAAAAAAAGCAGAATAAATTCTACGAGTTGACTGGATGTGAAGAATCGTGAAAAATCGCATTTTGTTATAAGACACATTACAAACTAAGAAGGGAAATATCATGTTAAGATTAGATTACCAAGCACTAGAAGTTGAATCCAACAAACTGAAAGCAGAGGGAGATACATTCGAAGATTGTATCAATACAATGACCAAAATTATCAATGCATTGCCAGATATCTGGGAAGCAGAGACATGTGACCAATACTTAGAACAATTCACGAATGCAAGACCAACGTTGATGGAAGTTCGACAAATGATTCAAGACATGGCATTGCAAATGGATAGTATATCAAGAAACTTTGCACAAGCCGATAGTGACATGAGAAGCCAGATGCAATAAAAAGGTGAGAGTCGTAAGTATTATTTGCGACTCTTTTTTTAATATCTAAAGTGAAAGAAAAATTTTAAAGGAGGACATGGTAAATGGCGAAACAGGTAGCATTCATAGACAACGAATATAGTACTTTAGAATCAAATATTCGCACAATACATGCAGATTGTGAAGAGCATATAAAGCACTTACAAGAGAAATCAATACAGTAAGAACGACAATGTCTAGTATTTTTGAAGCACAAGAAGAGGTAATAAAGAGTTTTCAGACAGTTGTGAATGATTATGATTCATAATAAACAAAAAGAGGAAACAGTGTATGGGATTAGGAATAGATTACAATCAGGTAAAACAAGTAGCAACAGACATTCGTGTTAGTATAGGTGGAAACAATACATCGGCAGATTATGCAAGTCTAACAGGAAGATTTACAGAGTCAAAAGGGGTGCATGCAGAAGCAATCCAAGATTTACTAAAAGTGGAGGGAAAGCTCTCAACACAAGTCGATACTACACTGAGGAAATTTGCAGATAAAATAGAATTTGTCGCAGATGAATTTAAGAAACTGGATCAAAGTATGGCAAGGCAGATAAAATAAATATGAAAACAGAAATGAAAACAGAAATGAAAACAGAAATGAAAACAGAAATGAAAACAGGCATAAGAATAGATATGTGCAGTAAAACAGAATTCCAAGAATAGGAGACTTCAAAATGAATAGAGTTTTTGATAAAGGATACATAGATGAACTTTGCGATGACCTAAATAAGATTCTCACAGAGTG
>JGI994J12354_10001720_pt1 | contig 21993 bp, 21 predicted proteins | sample IntmicLarv3ML3BL_FD_12354 | JGI IMG/M metagenome (IMG submission 12354) | reverse complement strand
TACCCCGTACCTCCCTTGACTTCAAACGGCAGTCTGCACGGTTGCGCGCATAAGCCGCGGTTTCCGCTTCTGCCACCTAAAACACTGCTAAAAAAACACTGTCCCGACATACTCATACAAAGTGCTCCGTGAACAAAAACTTCAAGTTCGGCTTTGGTATTTTTTGCAATTTCCTCTATTTCTTTAAATGAAAGCTCCCGCGCAAGCACAACACGCGAAAACCCAAGCTCCTCAAGAAGACTTACGCCATCCGCGTTATGAACGGTCATCTGAGTTGAAGCGTGCATTTTTATATCTATGTCCTGCTTTTTTATTTCGGCAGCCAAGCCTAAATCCTGCACGATAACCGCGTCAATACCTGTGTTTACCGCGTCAAAAAGTGTAAAAAGGGCAGCGTTTATTTCGCTGTCCTTTATTAGCGTGTTTAGGGTTAAATAAACATGTACATCACGCTCGTGGCAGTAATTTACAGCCTGTCTTAACATGTCAATATCAAAATTTTTTGCATTTTGACGCGCATTAAAGCTGCCTGCACCTAAATAAATCGCGTTTGCGCCGCACAAAACGGCAGCAGGGACACATTCATATGACCCTGCCGGCGCCAATATTTCGATTTTATCGGAGTTACCCATTTTGTTTGTTTTGTAAAAGCTTGTTAAGGCGTTCAATTTCGCGCCGCGCATTGTCAATTTCAATACGGGTCTTTGCGCTTTCTTCTAAATAATCCTTAATCTGAGCACGCAGATTATCTGACGCTGTTATACTTTTTTTGTATTCGTCACAAAAATCAAGTGCGGTAAGTACCGCAGACATCGTCATAGAGTAACGGTTGCTTGAAGCAAGCATTGACTCCATTTTTTTAGACACTTCGTCCGCTAAATCCTTAACATAGCTTTCTTTATCCTCTGAAAGAACTATATATTCCGTTCCTGCGATATTAATTTTAACCTTGTTTAAATCTCCCATGTTTGTGTCTTCCTTTCTTTGATTTTTTAACCGTACTTATATGGTCAAAAAATCTTATTCCTCATCCTCTTCAGGCTCGTTTTCATCCACGCCGTCGGACTCGTCATCTTCAATGTCTGTATCAACCTCATCAATCTCGATTTCATCAGGTGACTCCGCGCCTTCGTCCGCGTCGCCCTCGTCAATTACTGCGTCGTGGTCAACCTCGTCCTCCTCATGCGGTGCGCGGGCGAGCGAAACAATGCTTGCTCCCTCTTCAATCCTCATAACCTTTACGCCCTTTGAAGGACGCGCGCACACACGAATGTCTGAAGCCGCAATACGAATTATAATACCGTTATTTGAAATTAAAATAACGTCCTCGTTCTCACGGTCAATAACCTTAATTGCCGCAACATCGCCAAACTTAGCCACACGGTAGTTTGTAACTCCTTTTCCTCCACGCTTGGTCATGCGGTAGTCATCTATGTCCGAAATTCTGCCGTATCCGGTTTCGGTAACCGTAAGCACCTGACCGCCCTCTCTCAGACGCGCCATGCCTACAACAAAATCGTCCTCCGAAAGTCTTATCGAACGCACACCGCGCGCAAGACGTCCCATTTTTCTGACATCGCTTTCCTTAAAGCGGATTGCACGTCCTTTTTTGGTTGCAACGATAAGCTCCTGCTCACCGTCTGTTAAACGTACATCCGTAAGCAAATCGTCTTCTTTAAGATCAAGTGCAATTACACCTGTTTTGCGGATATTTTTAAAGGTGCTGAGCGAAATTCTCTTAATAATACCCATTTTTGTAACCATGCAAAGATATGAGGTTTCGTCAAATTCGGATATTTTAATCATTGCCGTAACCTTCTCATCATTGGTCAGCGGCAGGATATTGGCAATATTAATTCCCTTTGAGGTTCGCGAACCCTCGGCAATCTCATAGCATTTTATTTTGTAAACACGGCCAAGCGAAGTAAAGAACATAAGAAAATCGTGGGTCGAACCGATAAACATTTCCTGACAAAAATCCTCATCGCGCCGTGTAAGGCCCGAAATCCCGCGCCCTCCGCGCTTTTGCGCATGATAAGTGTCAACCGGAAGACGTTTGATATATCCAAAATGAGTATACGTGAGCACGCAGTCCTCAACCGGGATTAAATCCTCAATATCAACCTCGCCGCTTATTGCCAAAATATCGGTTTTGCGCTCGTCACCGTATTTTCTTCTGATATTTTGAGCTTCGTCCTTAATAATGGTTTTTCTGCGCTCATCACTTGCCAAGATATCGTTTAAATCTTCGATTTTAAGTGAAATTTCGTTCATTTCATTCTCAAGCTTTTCTTTTTCAAGGCCTGTAAGCTGTCCAAGTCTCATCTGAACAATGTGATTTGCCTGGATTTCATCAAATTCAAACCTGTCCATAAGAGCCTGCTTACCTTCGGGAATAGATTTGCTTGAACGTAAAATCGCGATAACCTCATCAATAAAATCAAGCGCTTTTAAAAGGCCGCGCAAAATATGAGCGCGCTCCTCAGCCTTTTTTAAGTCAAAAATAGTACGTCTTATAATAATCTCGGTTTGGAATTTTATGTATTCCTCAAGCATTTCCTTAAGTGTAAGGGTTTTGGGAACACCGTTTACAATCGCAAGATTAATAACACCAAAGGTTACCTGCAGCTGGGAATATTTATAAAGCTGATTAAGCACAATCTGCGGCGCCGCGTCTTTTTTTACGTCGATTACAATTTCAAGACCGGTACGTCCGGTATGGTCCTCAATATTTGAAATACCGTCAATTTTCTTGTCGCGAACCATATTGGCAATACTTTCAATAAGATTTGCCTTGTTTACCTGATACGGAATTTCATTTACAATAATTTGAAAACGTCCGTTTGCCTTTTCAACAATTTCAGCCTTTGCACGTAAAATAATCTTGCCGCGCCCGGTAGCGTACGCCGCGCGAATTCCCGAACGTCCCATAATACTTCCGCCTGTGGGAAAATCAGGACCCTGTATGTGCTCCATCAAATCCTCAAGGTCGCAGTCCGGATTATCGACCAACATGCATATAGCATCAATCGCCTCAATTAAATTGTGCGGAGGAATATTTGTAGCCATACCAACGGCAATACCTGTAGAGCCGTTAACCAAAAGGTTTGGATAGCTTGTCGGCAGAACTGTAGGTTCTTTTAAACGGTCATCGTAGTTTGGAATATAATCAACCGTTTCTTTTTCAATATCATTAAGCATTTCGGTTGAAAGCTTGCTCATGCGCGCCTCGGTATAACGGTAGGCGGCAGCCGGATGTCCGTCAACCGAGCCAAAGTTACCATGTCCGTCAACAAGCGGATACCGTAAAGAGAAATCCTGCGCCATACGCACAAGCGCGTCATAAACCGACGCGTCACCGTGAGGGTGATAACGTCCCAAAACCGAACCGACTGTGTCCGCACACTTGCGGTATGCCTTTTCGGGAGTTAGATTATTTTCGTGCATTGTGTAAAGAATGCGCCTGTGAACCGGCTTTAAACCGTCACGCACATCAGGCAGCGCGCGTGCGACAATAACAGACATTGAATATTCCATAAAGGATTTTTTCATTTCCTTTTCAATGTCTACATTAATAATTTTCTGGCCTTCATATTCTACCATAAGCTTTTTGTCCTTTCGGGCTTGACCGAAAACCGGCGCAAACCTGCGTATATTTCATTTTATTTTGTAAAAACTACTTCTCGGATTCTTCTGTAAGGTCTTCTAAAGGACTTTCTTCCACAGAGTTTAAAAGAGATTTTTCTATATGTTTTTTAAGCTCTGCTCCATTCTCAAATTCCGAAAATTTTACCGGCACGCAACTGATTTTGTTTACCGCAAGCCAAATATCGTCATTTAATTTTATAACCGATGCGGCACCTTCAAATTTTATACTTTTGTCAAAATCATTAGCTTGCTTAACACCCTTGCTGTCGATTTGTATATCAAGCTCTGTTTGCGAAAGCTTTTTGGCAGTTACCTTTATTTTAAAAAAGATATTATAGCAAATATAGCTCAAATAAAAAATACTTATTGCAATAAAAAGAAAATTGCGCATTTCGTAATTTTTTTTGATTATCGCGTATATTCCGTCAGCGCAAATAAAAAGCGCTAATAAAATATTTACATAAATAATTGGCGAGCGCTTTTTTTCCGCCGCCTTAAGGCAGGCTGTATACTCCTCTTCCGAAAGCTTATACCGCGCATAAAAATTTGTTTCTATTTTACGTCACCCTTACTGTCACCAAGATTTATATATCCAAATTAGTAACATATTTTGCGTTTTTCTCAATAAATTCGCGGCGCGGCTCTACCTTGTCGCCCATAAGTATCGAGAATATTTCGTCGGCAATAACAGCATCCTCCATCTGAACCTTTAAAATTGTGCGGTCCTCGGGATTCATTGTGGTTTCCCATAATTGCTCGGGATCCATCTCACCAAGACCTTTGTAGCGCTGAATATCGGCATTCCCGCCCAACTCTTCAATATATTGGTCACGCTCTTCATCGGAATAAGCATAACGGTGCTGCTTGCCCTTGCTTATTTTAAAGAGCGGAGGCTGCGCTATGTATATATTTTCGTTTTCGACAAGCTCCTTCATGTATCTGAAAAAGAAGGTTAAAAGCAGGGTGCGAATGTGCGAACCGTCAACGTCGGCATCGGCCATAATGACGATTTTTCCGTACCGGAGCTTTGAAATATCAAACTCGTCACCGATTCCGCAGCCTAAGGCAGTAACAACCGGCATAAGCTTTTCATTGCCGTAAACCTTGTCTATACGTGCTTTTTCAACATTAAGCATTTTACCCCAAAGCGGTAAAATCGCCTGAATTCTACGGTCACGCCCGCTGATGGCCGAACCGCCCGCGGAGTCACCCTCTACGATGTAAAGCTCGGTAAATTCCGGATCTCTTTCCTGACAGTCGGCAAGCTTACCCGGAAGCTTTGCGTTGTCAAGCGCGGTTTTGCGGCGTGCCAAATCAAGCGCTTTTTTTGCAGCCTCGCGGGCACGCGCGGTAGAAAGCACCTTATCAAAAATAGAACGCGTAACGGCTGGATTTTCTTCAAAAAAAGTCATAAGCTTGTTTGAAATAAGACCCTCAACCATTGAACGCATTTCGGTATTTCCAAGCTTTGCCTTTGTTTGTCCCTCAAACTCTGCCTCTTTAAGCTTAACACTTATAATTGCGGTCATACCTTCGCGAACATATTCACCCGAAAGGTTTTTATCGTTATCCTTTAAAAATCCGTTTTTACGAGCATAGTCGTTAAAAACTCTGGTTAAAGCCGTTTTTAAACCAACCTCGTGTGTTCCGCCGTCGGTTGTGTGAATATTATTTGCAAATGATATTATAAATTCATTAAAGCTGTCGGAATAATATTGTATTGCAAGCTCTGCGCCTAAATCCTCTTCTTCAACCTTTAAATGAATAACCTGCTCGTTAATTGCGTCAAGCGCTCTTTTTTCACGCAAATAATCAACATATTCCGAAATACCGCCTTCATAACAAAAACGGTCGCTTTGCGCTTCTTCGTCATTTTCCTGCGTACGTAAATCCTCAAGCGTTATAATAAGACCCGCGTTTAAAAACGCCTGCTCACGAAGTCTTGTTTGCAATACCTCATATTCAAAATGAGTTGTCTCGGAAAATATTTGTGCATCCGGCTTAAAGGTAACCTTTGTACCGGTTTTGTCTGTTTTACCTATAACCTCAAGCTCGGTTGCTATTGCACCGCGCTCAAAGCGCTGTTTGTGAACCGATGTACCGTCCGATACCTCAACCTCAAGCCATTCTGACAAAGCGTTTACAACTGACGAACCGACACCGTGAAGTCCGCCCGACACTTTATATCCGCCGCCTCCGAACTTACCGCCCGCGTGAAGCACGGTAAATACAACCGTAACAGCCGGAATACCCATTTTTGCCTGAATACCAACAGGAATACCGCGCCCGTTATCAACAACCTCTATAATATTGCCCTCCAGAATTTTAACCGATATTTCGGTACAAAACTCGGCAAGAGCCTCGTCAATTGCATTATCAACAATTTCATATACAAGGTGATGAAGACCCTTTGGCCCTGTTGAGCCGATATACATACCCGGACGCTTGCGGACAGCCTCCAATCCTTCGAGAACCTGTATTTGTGTCTCGTCATAATTTTGCAGGTTTTGGGAATTTTCCATGTGTTGTAACCATCCTTTTCTTGTGGGGATTTAAATTATAATAGGCGTTCAAAAACATTTAATAAAAACAAAATATTATATTTATATCCATTCTTTTCGCACCGCTCCCGGTATTGGTAAAAGTTCCAATCTCTTTAAGAGTGTCGCACTTGAAATATTGCTTACATAAATTTTTTCTCTGCCATTTTCTTCTTTACATAAAATAAACGTTTTTGGCATTTCGTCTGTAACGTTTATTACATCGCCTTTTTTTTGAAAAACAGAGAGCATTTTTCTTGTATGTTTGTTTATTGTTGAGGTTTCCAAGTCAAAAATACCCACAACTGTTTGAGTTTTTACTATATAATCATTTCCAAGATGTAAATACAAAAACATGCTCCTTATTTATGAAATTATTTTACCGTTTGATACCTCAAAAAGTTCTCCGTCTGATTTTCCGAACACCTGTGACGGGTCACAGCAGGTTATAAATACCTGAAAATTTTTAATGTGGTTTAATATATAATTTTGCCGCTTTTGGTCAAGCTCACTCATTACGTCATCTAAAAGGCAAATTGGACTTTGCGATATATTTTCTTCTAAAACCGCTGCCTCCGCAAGCTTTAAAGCAAGAGCTCCTGAACGCATTTGACCTTGCGAAGCATACATTCTTGTTGACAATCCGTCAACCGTTATTTCTAAATCATCTCTGTGAGAGCCTGTTTGAGTTATTCCCTTTATGATATCTTCTTTTCTGGTTTCCTGTAATTTTTTATAAAGCTCTTTTTGATAATCTATAGCGCTTTCTTCAGTCGCAAAGCTTTTAAAAGTAATATCAAGCCGTTCTTTTTTTTCAGATAAATCGTTATAAATTTCGCACGCGTATTTTTTTAGCTTTTCTATATAGCTTTGACGTAAAAATGCTATTTTGCCTCCAAGCTCAGATAGCTTTATATCCCAAAAATCAAGTGTATCAAGCAGCTCGCTGTGTCTTGTAACATCCTTTAATAACGTATTTCTTTGTAAAAGCGCTTTACCGTATTCATTTAATAAATATGCGTATTTAGGTCTTATTTGACACATAGCGGTATTTAAAAAACTTCTGCGTACAACCGGACCGTCTTCAATCATTTTTTTATGAACAGGCGCAAATATCATTGCACAAAAATGGCCTGAAAGCTCGCTTCGGCTTTTTAAAAAAACCTCGTTTAAAAAAACCTCTTCTTTTTCTTTATATATTATTTTAGCAGACTGATCTCTTCCGTCCGCGTAAAATAAAAGCTTTGCAATACTTTGATCCTTGCCTATTTTTATAAGAGTGCTGTCTTTAATCGAACGAAAGCTTTTTAAACCGGTAAACATCCAAAGAGCCTCTATAATATTTGTTTTACCCTGAGCATTATCTCCAAATAATATATTAAGCTCACTGTGAGGCTTTAATGTAATGCTGTCAACATTTTTAAAATCCTTTAAGCAAATCTCTTTTACGGTCATTCGTTTTTAATCCTTACAGGAAGAATCAAAAACAAAAAACTGTCGCCCTCTACCGGCACTATTTTCATTGGAGATAAATTTCCGTTTAAAAGAATTTTAACCTCGTCACATTCGGAATATCTTAACGCATCAAGTAAAAATATATGGTTAAAGCCGATTTCAACCTTTTCTCCCTCAAATTTACATTCTATTTGGTCATATGCCTTGCCAAGCGTATTGGTACAGGCAAGCTTAACCGAATTATTTTCAAACAAACAACGAACAGGGCTTGTAAGCTTATCGCTTGAAAGCAGCGACACACGTTCAACCGCTTCAATAAAAGCTCGTGTATTTACAGTTGCCTCAGACGCGTTTGACGGAGGAATTGCCGCATTATAATCTAAAAACTCACCGTCTAAAAGCTTCGAAATAACAGCATTTCCATCAATTTCAAATATAATATGATTTTTACCCACGGCAACCGAAACATTTTTTTCGTCATCTATAAGCTTATTTACCTGAACCAAGGATTTTCCCGGAACAACAAACGAAAGCTCTTCATTACAGTTTATTTTTTCATCTCTCATAGCAAGTCGCACACCATCAACCGAAACAAGCTTAAGAGATTTTTCTTTAAATTCAAAAAACGTACCCTTATAAATCGGACGTTGGTCAGTCTTAGCTACGGCAAAATTTGTTTGCCGTATCATATTTTTAAGCAAATCACCCGGCATTGTAATTGCAGCTCCGCCATTAATCGTGGGAATTTCGGGATATTCCGAGGTTGGCATTCCGGCAATATTAAACTGTGCGTCTCCGCTTCTTACAACCACCATAAGCTTTTCGTCAATTTCTAAAGTTACTACATCCTCCGGCATTTTTCTTATCATTTCTAAAAACAAATGAGCCGAAAGAACAACAGACATCTCATCATCAGCCTTAACATCTATAGAGCAGGTTATAAATATATCAAGGTCAGAGCCTGCTAAAAAAAGTCTGTTTTTTGTAATTTTCATTAATATACCCTCCAAAGCAGGTATATTTGATTTTGAAGAAACAGCATATGACACATGTGTTAAGGACTCAAATAAATCTTTTTTTTGACAGGCCATTTTCATAAAAATTTTTCCTCTCCTTGAACTTTTTAATTTTATCAAATCAGTCTTTTAATATAAATATATAATAATATATATAAATAGTAGTAGTAGTAGAGTATGTTGAAAAGTTAAAAAAATAAAAAAATGTATATTTTATAAATATCTCGCATATAATATCTTTTAAAAAAACTTTTTTAAAATTTGTTTAAAAGTTTTTATTGACAGGACAATCTGTTTAAAGAGTTTAAAACTTTATGTTGAATGTTTAAAAAATGTTAAAAGTTTTAAACATACTGCTGTTAAGTGTTTAAAGTTAAATTACTGACCTTTTATATTTTTTATAATATCAGAAACAGTTGCTTTGTAAGGTTTATCAATATTCATATGGTCACGTGCCTGTGCAAGAGAGTAAACAACTGAGGAATGGTCTCTTTTCCCGAATTCCTTGCCAATCATTGACTGAGAAAGCTGTGTAATTTCGCGTACTATGTAAATTGCTGTCTGGCGGGCAATTGATACCTGTTGCGAGCGCTTGGAGCTGCGTATATCCTCGGGAGAAACATTAAAGGTTCGCGAAACCTCTAAAATAATTTTTTCAACTGTTATAGGGGTTGGAAGATCTGAATTTCTAACATCTCGTATAACATTTTGTGCAATATTAAGAGAAGGCTTTTCCCCTGCGAGAGAATAAAACGCTCTCATTTTTTTAACCGCACCCTCGAGTTGGCGTATATCAGTTTTAAGCTGAGTTGCAATATATTCAGATATTTCATTATCAAGCTCAAAATTATTTTCTTTTGATTTTTGTTTAATAATGGCGAGCCTGAGTTCAAAATCAGGAGCGGATACATCCGCCATAAGACCGCTTTCAAAACGGTTTCGAAGACGGTCGTCAAGAGTTGAAATTTCACTCGGTGGACGGTCGGAGGTCAAAATTATCTGTCGTTTATTTTCATAAAGTGTGTTAAAGGTGTGAAAAAATTCTTCCTGTGTTTGAACCTTTCCCGCCAAAAACTGAATGTCGTCAACTAAAAAAACATGACAGTCACGGTATTTTTTATGAAATGATTTGCGCTCTCCCGAACGAATAGCCTCAATTAAATCATTTGTAAATTCATCGCCCTTTACATAAGTAACATCAATATTTGGACGTGTTTTTTTTATATAATTACAAATAGCATATAAAAGATGAGTTTTACCAAGACCCGAGCCTCCATATATAAATAAAGGATTATAAACNCCCGGTTCGTTTGACACAGCCTGTGAGGCCGCGTGTGCCAAACGGTTTGTTGCGCCTACAATAAAGTTGTCAAATGTAAAGGTGTTGTCTATTTCTTTTTTTTCCTCCAATGAGGCGTCTGTTTTACTCGGTTCAATATCGGTTACTATTTCTATAATAATATTATCAAGTCCGATAACCTCGGCAAATGCTTCTATAAGAATTTTTTTATAGTTATTTTCTATTATTTCCTTTTGAAAAGGATTAGGTACATGAAGAGTAGCAATTTTACCGTCAAGAGAAATAGGTTTAATGATAGACAGCCATACGTTAAAAGCTGTCGGATTTACTCTTTCAAGACAATAACTTGAAATACTTTCCCATGTAGTTTCAAGTGAATACATTTAATTTAACCTCCGTTAAAAATATTAAAATCCCAAATAAACTCATATAAATTCATTATACCATAAAAAGGCTGATAAAACAACTAAAAAATAATTTTTAAAAAGATTTTGGTTGACATAAGCACATAAAATAGATATAATGCTGTATTACACAGGTTTTCATGCTTAAACATATTGTTTTGCTTCGTAAAATTTATAATATTTTGCAGTAAAACAGTAATTAAAAAAGGAGTTTTTTTATAATGAAAAGAACATTTCAGCCCAAAAAGAGACATGCACAAAGAGTACACGGATTTATGAAGAGAATGTCCACAAGAAACGGCAGAAAAATATTATCGGGAAGAAGAGCAAGAGGAAGAAAAGTTCTTTCTTACTAAAGTTATGGAAAGCATAAATAAAAACGGAGATTTCACACGTCTTTATAAAAAAGGCAAGCAAGCGGTAAACAGCGGGCTTGTCATCTATGTGTTGCCCACAAAAAAAAATAAACTTCGATTAGGGATTACCGCAAGTAAAAAGATCGGAAACGCGGTAAAGAGAAACCGTGCAAAACGGGTGATCAGGGCAGCATTCAACGAAGTAAAAAAAGATGTAAACGGAAGCTACGATATTGTGCTGGTTGCCAGAGCAAAAACCACGTTTTTAAAAAGCACAGACGTATATAAGGTTATGCAAAAAGAATTCAGCAGGCTTGGGTTATTGGTATGAGGAATATTTTTATTTTTTTAATAAAATTATATCAAAAAGTAATATCTCCCTTAAAACCGCCGGCGTGCAGATTTTTCCCCACGTGCTCACAATACGCAGTTGAAGCATATGAGCGTTTTGGCGTGTTTAAGGGCAGTTTTCTTGCAGTAAAAAGAATACTTAAATGTAATCCGTTTAATGAGGGCGGGTTTGACCCGGTGCCGGAGCGAAAGGTAAAATAGACGCCGGTTAAAATTGTGGGAAATTTTAACAGAAAAGGATAATCATAATATGGATTGTTCAAACATCAGTTGTACTAATATACCTTTAGTTACCCCTCTTTTGGGATACGTTTTTTACGCCTGTAGTTTTATTGTTGCAAATCAGTATTTGCTTGCAATTATTTTATTTACAATAGTTACAAGAGCAATAACGCTTCCGCTTGCTATAAAACAGCAAAAGGGAACTATTACAATGGCGCGCCTTAAGCCAAAAACAGACGCGCTTAACAAAAAGTACGGCAAAGACAAAACAAAGCTCAACGAAGAAACAATGAAGCTTTATAAAGAAGAGGGCTATAATCCCGCGGCCGGATGCCTGCCGATGCTTGTACAAATGGTTCTTTTATTTGGGCTCATAGGCGTCATATATAACCCGTTACAGTACGCCTTACATGTTGAGGACACACAAATTGAAAATCTTAATAAAGCAACCGTTGTTATGGCAAAGGGTGCTCCCGTAAAGGCAAATACAATGTCACAGCTTACAGCGGTTAATGACATTTCAACCATTGATATTGATGAGATTGTCCGTAAAGTTAATGAGCTTAATAAGGAAGATAGTAAAGAAACGCTCGTTTACACAAATAAGGTTGAAAAAGAAGATAACAAAGATGTTAGAATTATTCGCAAAAACGGCGAAAAAATTACTCAAGAAGAGGCGATGAATGAAGAGAATATAAAGGAATTTAAAATAGATTCTCTTATTAAATATGAAAAAGACGCAAAAGATGAAAACGGTGAAAAAATAGACGATTATTCTCTTTGGGTCAAAGAAGATTCACTTAGAGAAATACAAAAATTTAGCAGTAAGCTTAAATTTTTCGGAATTAATTTTGGCGAAACACCAAAGGTTCCCTTTATGGCGGGCGGCGACTTCTTTAACCTTTTATGGCTTATACCTGTACTTTCGGCAATCACAGCATTTTTAACAAGCTTTATAACGCAAAAAATAAATCCAACTCAGAATAACGCGGCGGCAGACGAAGCCAATCCAATGGCAAGCAGCATGAAGACAATGATATACATTATGCCGATTATGTCACTTTTCTTTGCTTTTTCGGTACCCGCGGGTGTTGGTTTTTACTGGATATGCTCAAATGTTATAAGCATAGGGCAGTCGCTTTTACTTAATAAGCTGTATAATCCCAAAAAGGTAATGGCTGAAATTGCGGCAAAAGAAGCGTTAAAGCCAAAAAAACCGCAGCCCAAAAAAGAAGAAATAGAAAAAAAGATCGAAGTTAAAAGCAAGGATTTATCAGACTTTGATGAATAAAAGAGATATCTGTTACTGATAAGCGTTGATTTTTATGAAAGGCAAGGTAATATAATGAACAAGGAAGCAATGGGCACAGGAAGTACGGTAGAAGCCGCGATATTAGATGCGTGCAAGCAGCTTGGTGTTACGCCCGAACAGGTAGAAACCGAGGTTATTAAAGAACCGTCAGCCGGAGCATTGGGTATTTTTGGAAAATCGCCTGCACAGGTAAAGGTTATCTTTAAACAGGGACCTGCTGATTTGGCGGAGGATTTTGTTAATAAAATCCTCACAAAAATGGGCGCCGGTGACTTTACAATTACACGAAAAGACATTGACAACGGAGTTACCCTTAATATTGACGGTGAGGACATGGGCTTTGTTATAGGACACAGAGGCGAAGCGCTCGACAGCTTGCAGTATTTGGCCTCTCTTATTGCAAATAAGGGCTTAAATGATTATTTCAGAGTACAGTTAAACAGCGGTACCTACCGTGAAAAACGCGAAAAAACTCTTGTGGCTTTAACTCAGAAAATATGTGAATCCGCCTTAAAAACAGGCCGTGTAAATCATTTAGAGCCAATGAACCCATACGAAAGAAGAATTATTCACTCCACAGTGGGCGAAATTGAAGGTGTTGCAAGTTGGTCGCTCGGAGAAAATAATGACCGTCATGTAGTAATCGGGCCAAAACACAAAGAGGGCCAGTCGGGCGGCGGACGTTCAGGCTTTAGCGGCAGAGACAAAGGCCCAAAAAAGAGCTTTTCACAAAACAGAAGTGATTTTAAACCAAGAACAGACCGTCCCGAAGTCAAAAAAGAGGGATTTAAAAGCCGATCAAACGAAGAGTTTGTTCCTCCCCCGCGCCGTGAGAACAAGCCGTTTGTCAGCCGTTCAAACAGCGCGGAGACAACAACCTCAAGAGATCCGGTTAAAGACGCTGATGACCAACCGCTGTACGGAAAAATCGACATATAAAACAATAAATTTAGTAGGGCCCGGATGCTTCGCGAATTAACAATTGATAACTGACAATTGACAATTAAAAGGATAAAGCAAACCTTCATTGTTCACTGTTAACTGCTCATTGTTTGTTGCGTAAGAACCGTGCCCTGCCTTTTTATGTACTCAGAAACGGAGACATAATATATATGAACACAGTTGCAGCAATTTCCACTCCGCAGGCGGCGGGAGCTATAGGAATTGTAAGAATTTCGGGAGATACCGCGCGTGATGTGGCCGACAGAGTTTTTAAAAGTGTGAGCGGAAAAAAAATTAAAAACGCAAAAGGCTATACAGCTCTTTACGGAAAGGTGTATAATAACGATGAACTGATAGACGAGGCGGTTTGTCTTGTTTTTGCCGCGCCGAAAAGCTATACAGGCGAGGATGTTGTCGAGCTTTCGTGCCATGGCGGAATGATCATTATCAATAAGCTTTTGCAGGCGGTGCTTGATAACGGCGCGCAGATTGCTCAGCCCGGAGAGTTTACAAAACGGGCCTTTTTAAATAAAAAAATAGACTTAACACAGGCGGACGCGGTTATGGAGCTTATAAGCGCAAAATCGCAGGAGGCGCTGCGTGCCGCTCTCAGCATGAAGGAAGGCCTGGTTTCAAAGCGTATAACAAGCCTTTGCGAAAAGCTTTTAGACACAGCCGGACATCTTGCCGCATGGGCGGATTTTCCCGAAGAGGATATTGAAGAGGTTAACAGTGATGTTCTTTTAAATACTCTTTTAGAGGTTAAAAACGAGGTGTCAAAGCTAATAGAAAGCTTTGACAAGGGCGTTTGTATAAGAGAGGGCGTTAAAACGGCAATTGTAGGACGTCCGAATGTGGGAAAGTCAACTCTCATGAATAAGCTTACAGACAGTGAGCGCAGCATTGTAACCTCGCAAGCAGGCACAACAAGAGATATTGTAGAAGAAACCGTCAGAATAGGAAAAATAATGCTTAATCTTTCAGATACAGCCGGAATAAGGCAAAGCAGTGACGAGGTTGAGCAGATAGGTGTGCAAAAAGCAAAGGAACGTATTGCTTCAAGCTCGCTTATACTTGCGGTTTTTGACGCAGGCGAGGAGCTTTCGCAAGAAGACAAAGAGCTTTTGGAAATGCTGCCTGAAGAACGTACGGTTGCCCTTATAAATAAAAGTGACAGACAAAAAAAGCTTGACGATACCGAAATTAAAAATAAAATATCAAATGTAATAAATATCAGCGCAAAAATCGGTGAAATGGAAGAACTTACCGAATGTATAGAAAAAATGTTAGGCGCAAACGACCTTGACCGAAGTGAGCCGATGCTTTGCACTCAGCGTCAGCGTTTGTGCGCGGTCAACTGCTTAAACGCAGTGGAGGAAGCAGTTTTTGCGCTTAANGCAGGAATAACCCTTGACGCGGTTTCGGTGTCAATTGAAAGCGCGGTTGATGCTCTTTTAGAACTCACGGGACAAAAAGCAACCACAGAGGTTGTGGACAAAGTCTTTCATAATTTTTGTGTGGGAAAATAAAGTAATAAGGATGGTGTGGGTGCTTTTATGAAGCTGCTTGTACTTGACGGAAATTCAATTTTAAACAGAGCCTTTTACGGCATAAAGCTCTTAACCACAAAGGAGGGAGTCTTTACAAACGCGGTTTTTGGATTTTTAACCACGCTTATAAAGCTAAAGGACGAAACAAACCCGGACGCAGTTGCGATTGCGTTTGATTTGCGCGTTCCCACCTTCAGGCACGAGATGTTTGACGGATACAAAGCAAACCGCAAGGGAATGCCTCCGGAGCTTGCCGCGCAAATGCCTGTACTTAAGGAGATTTTAGTTAAGCTCGGGTATACATTGGTTACCAAAGAGGGCTTTGAAGCGGACGATATTTTAGGAACCTTTGCAAAGCATTGCGGCGAAACAGATAACGACTGCATGATTGCGACAGGCGACAAGGATTCTCTGCAGCTTGTTGATGAACATACAACCGTGCGTCTGGCGACAACAAAGCTCGGAAAACCTGAGGTTACCCTTTATACAACGCAAAAGGTTTTAGAGGACTTTGGGGTTTTGCCAGAAGAGCTGATTGACATAAAAGCCATACAGGGCGATTCGTCAGATAATATTCCGGGCGTGGCCGGCATAGGTCAAAAGGGCGCGGCCGATTTAATAAGCGAATATAAAAATATTGAATATATATACGAAAACATTGATACCTTGCCAATAAAAGAAGGTACAAGGCAAAAGCTTAAAGATAGCAGGGATATGGCATTTTTATCAAAAAAACTCGGCACAATTGTTTGTGATGTGCCTGTAAACCTCAATTTAGAAGACTACCGTCAAAAAGAACCCGAGCCGGACTTAAAGGAAGCGCTTGTAAAGCTAGAGCTTTTTTCGATTGTAGATAAACTGTGTCCCGGAGATTCGGATATTGTGCCAAAGACAAAAGAGGCAAAAAAAGAGTTTAAAGTAAAAAATATAGACGGGCTTAACATGGATAAGCTTGAAAAAATTATTTTTTATACTGAGATTGAAAATAACGAAATTAAATGTATTTGTGTAGTTCACGAAAACACGGTTTACACAGCGCAAAATCCCGGTTTAAAGCTTATAGACAGCCTTTTAAATAACGAAAAAGAAAAAATCACGCACAACGCAAAAGAGGTGTACAAGGCTTTGATTGCCAATGGCGCGATTATGAATAATTTAAGCTTTGACTGTATGCTTGCAGCCTATATTTTGAATCCCTCAGCAAACGGATATGACCTTGATAGACTGATGACCGAGTATGGCACAGATTTTTCGGATGATTTAGAAGNCAATGTAAAAAAAGCTGCCGCAATAGACGAGCTTTATAAAATACTNTTAAAAAAGATAAACCAAAATAACCAATATTCGCTGTTAAGTGAAATTGAACAGCCCTTGGCACTGGTGCTTGCAAGCATGGAAAGCTNCGGCTTTTTACTTGACCAAAACGGAATNAAAGAGTACGGACAGGTTCTNTCAAAACGGATAGAAGANCTTACGGAGGGNATATATGAATCNGTNGGAAAAACCTTTAATATCAACTCGCCCAAACAGCTTGGAGAGATTCTTTTTGAGNATTTAGGNCTAAGAGGCAGCAAAAAAACAAAGACAGGCTACAGCACAAACGCCGAGGTGCTTGAGGGTCTGATAGACGAGCACGAATGTGTTGCCATGATTTTAGAATACCGTACCCTTTCAAAGCTTAATTCAACCTATGTTGACGGACTTATAAAATCGGTATCCAAAAGCGGACGCATTCACACAAGCTTTATTCAAACCGAGGCGCGCACAGGCAGGTTGAGCTCGGTTGAACCCAATCTGCAAAATATACCGGTGCGAACAGAGCTTGGACGCGAACTAAGAAAATTTTTTATTGCGAAGGATGGATGTGTGTTGGTTGACGCCGACTACAGCCAGATTGAGCTTAGGGTACTTGCGCATATGTCAAAGGACAAAAATATGATAAAGGCGTTTAATGATGACGCCGACATTCACTCAATTACGGCCGCTGAGGTGTTTAATCTGCCTCCTCTTATGGTGACGCCGCTTATGAGAAGCCGCGCGAAGGCTGTAAATTTTGGAATAGTGTACGGAATCGGAGCATTTTCGCTTTCAAAAGACATAGGCGTAAGCCGTAAGGAGGCTGAAAATTATATTGAGGGATATTTAAATCTTTATTACGGCGTAAAAAAATTCATGGACGAATGCAAGAGTGACGCAAGCGAGTGCGGATACGCAAAAACGATGTTTGAGCGCAGGCGTTATCTGCCTGAGCTTGCGTCGTCAAACCACAATATGCGCGCGTTTGGTGAGCGTGTGGCAATGAATATGCCTATTCAGGGAACAGCGGCGGACATTATAAAAATTGCAATGATAAAGGTATTTAACCGCCTTAAAAGCGAAAATCTTGAGTCGCGCCTTATTTTACAGGTTCATGATGAATTAATTGTAGAGGCTCCCGAAAACGAGGCAGAACAAGCTTCAAAAATTATAAGAGAAGAAATGCAAGCAGCTGCACAGCTTTCGGTTGAGCTTTCGGCCGATGTAAGTGTTGGAAAAACATGGTATCAGGCAAAGGGTTGATTTTTTATGGGAGTGAATTTTTAAATATATGAAAATTTTATTTGTTTGTACGGGAAACACTTGCAGAAGCCCTATGGCAAAAGCGATTTTTGATCAGATGACAAATAACGCCTACAAGACTGAAAGCGCGGGCTTAAGTGCAATTGAGCAAAGTCCGGCAAGCGAAAACGCGGTGCTTGCAATGCAAAAAATGGGTGTTGATTTAAGCGGTCATAAAGCAAAAAAAATTACAGAAGAAATGCTTGCAGAGGTAGATATAGTCGTACCTATGACCAAAACGCACGCGTATATTATTATGCAGTATGGTGTTCAAAGCGATAAAATTGTACTTATAGGTAAGGGTGAGGGGATTGATGATCCTTACGGCGGAAGCGTTGAAGATTATATGCGCTGTGCGCAGGAGTTAAAAGAGGGCGTAAGATGCTTGTTAGTGAATTAAAAGAAGAGCATATAACGCAAATAGAAGCAATCGAACACGATTGCTTCGCAGATGACGCATGGTCAAAAAACGCGCTGCTTTGCGAGCTTGACGCGCCGCACGCGGTTTATTTTGTGTGCACCGAAGGCGAAAAAGTAATAGCTTACGCCGGAATGCACAATAACTTAGGCGAAGGATACATAACAAATATTGCGGTAGATAAAAGCTTTCGCGGCAAAGGCGCGGCAAAGGCGCTTATAAATAAATTAGTCGATTTTGCAAAAACGAATACCCTTGATTTTTTAACACTCGAGGTAAGAGAATCAAATGAGGCAGCTATAAGCTTATATAGCGCATTCGGTTTTACAAAACAGGGAATGCGAAAGAATTTTTACAAAAATCCAACAGAAAACGCGAATATTATGACTTTGTTTATAAACTAGCCTCTGTAAGGATTTTACGGCTTTGGAGCGGTTGCTTCAATGTATTTTCCGGTATTATTTTGCAAGGAAAAGCGGGACGGAACATAAGGAGAGTAGCTGATGGTATTATCCGAATGAATCGTCAGAGGGAATTTTTCATCTAAGCAGTCTTTAAACTTAACTAAAAGCTCTTGTTCAAGCTTGCTGTTTTTGGTATAAGTAGATTCTAATTGTTTAAGCTTTTTTTCTGCTGCTTGTATGCTTATTCCAAAATGCTCTGTTAAAAAAGCGGTGTTTATTTCGTATCCTCTTTGTTTTATTTCGAGCAGAAGCGGTGTGGGAGCTAAAAATTCGGACGCAAAAAAACACGCTTCAATTTCCTCCTGTTTGCCGTGCTGTTTATGATTGCACTTTATGTGTCCGATTTCGTGAAGAACTGTGAAGCGCCTGCGTCTGTGAATTTTGTTTCGGTTATATAAAACAAGCAGAATATCTCTAAGCCCTTTAATGCACATTCCGTCATCATAGCTTCCGTTAAGCGTAAGCTGCTCAATAGGAGTATTTGTCAGCAACGCATAATTTTGAAGGCTTGTAATAATGATTTTTTTACCTTCAAAGTAAAAGTCGTGATGCTCGGTTATTTGTAATGTGCTGCAGCCTACATCAATAAGCTCGCGGTATGCAAGCAGTTTTATTTTTTCAAAGCGGGACTGCAAGCGGTTCACCTCTTACTGTTTTTTGTTGTTGTATTTGCAGTCAAAGGTATCAATTGTGCTGTTAAAGATTTTGTAAAGCTGCTCTTTATCTTCCTCGGTCATTGTCTCAATACGCCGTGCAATAAAGGCAACCTCGTTTGGGATGTCGCTTTCTTTGTCGATGGGCATATAATTTGCGGCTTTCATAAAATCCATATAGGTTACAAAACCGTGTGCGTGAAGGCTGAGCTTTTTTAAGAAGCCGATCGATGGATTTAACTGCCCTTTTAAAATTCTTGTAAGGGTTGCCGAGCTTACTCCGCATTCAGANGCNTATGCNTTTTGAGAGCGTTCCCCCTGTGCTTTTTTTATAATAGCGTTGAGCTTTTCGTTCATTTTTATTTCAGCCCTTTCTGATATGTTACGGGCGGCTTTTATCTGCCCTTTTCGCCTTTATTTTACCATCTGCATGTAGTTTTGTCAATAAATATTAATTTTTTTCAATATTCTGTTTATAGGATGGCTTATAGAATACAAAATATTTTTACCAAAAAGCTCACATAGGCTTACCTTCCGGGTGATAAAAATTTTATTTCAGCCGTTGATAATTTTATTAATAAGCGTGTTTGAAAGCAAAAATCCGCTTTCGGTTATGCGTATGCCGTTTTCATCGGCTATTACATATCCTGTACTTTCAAGTGCCTTTGCACGGGAAATATATTCTTTTGGGATATCTCCCGTAATGCCGCTTGCAAGGCGAAGATTGAGCATGGCTTTTTCTTCATAGCCTCCGCCGTCGCCGTCGTTTATTGTATTTGGATTAGAAATAAATTCTTTAATGCTTGACGGGTAGTAAAACCGTTTGCCGTTTATAAGCGAATGCGCCGACGGACCAAGACCTAAATAGTCGTCGCCCTGCCAGTATTTTAAGTTGTGGCGGCTTTCGAAGCCTTTTTTTGCAAAGCTTGAAATTTCATAATGCCCGAAACCGTTTTGGTTTAATCTTTTACATAAATGTATATACTGATTTGCTTGATCGTCGTCATCTACCGTAATATTTTTTTTGTAAAATGGTGTGTTCGGTTCAATTTTAAGCATGTAGGCGGATATGTGTGTTACATCAAGAGCCAGTACAAGGTCAATGCTTTTATCAAGACTTTTTATTGTTTGATTAGGAAGGCCTATTATTAAATCGAGCGATATATTTGCTATTTGAGTGTCCTTTGCGGTTGAGACGGCTTTTTTTATATCTTCTTTGGTGTGCTTGCGACCCAAAAAATCCAGTTCGTCACCGTTTGCCGACTGCATTCCTATTGACACGCGGTTAAGTCCGGATTTTTGAAGAACTTCAAATATTTCCGCAAGGTTTTTGGCGCAGGGATTTATTTCTATCGTTATTTCGGGCGTTTTAAATGTGAAGGCTTTTCTTGATGCGTCTATAACCTCTATTAGATTATCCGGCCCCAAGAGATTTGGGGTTCCGCCTCCGAAATATATTGTGTCAAAGACAGATGCCGATTTGTATTTGGGGTTTAGCACTTCTTTTATGAGCGCGTTTTTATAGTCGGAAATGATGTTTTTTTGAGGAACCTCCGAATAAAAGCCGCAGTAAGGACATTTGCCGTCGCAAAAGGGAATGTGTATGTATAATCCGTTTGCCATACCGCAGGGTCCTTTCTTCTTTGTGCCTTAGTGTCAATTTACAGAATGTTTTGCAGTCCTTTGAACAGCGCTCTGAGAGCCTTTCCGCGGTGGCTTAATTTGTCTTTTGTTATATCGTCAATTTGGGCAAAGGTTTTGCCGGAGGCTATAAGAAAAACATTGTCATAACCAAAACCGTTTTGTCCTATGGGCTTTTGCGCGATTGTGCCCTCGCAGAATTCGGTAACCGTTATTTTGCTGCCATCCGGAAAATAGCAGCATATCGCACACACAAAGCGCGCGGTGCGGTTTGTGTGGCACTCAAGATTTTTTAAAAGCTTTGCGGTATTTTTGCCGTCGCTTGCGTGTTCGCCGGAGTATCTTGCGGAATATATCCCCGGATCGCCGTTCAGTGCGTCGGCCATAAGTCCGCTGTCATCGCCTATTGACGGAAGTCCGGTTGCCTCACAGGCGGCTTTTGCCTTTAAAAGAGCATTTTCTTCGAAGGTTTTGCCTGTTTCTTCTACAGTTGGAATGTTTGCAGCCGTACAGTTTATTCCAAGCGGAGTTAAAATACGTTCAAACTCTTTTAGCTTGCCGTTATTTTTTGTTGCGATTACAAAATCCATGTGCAAGGTTTCTCCTTAATGTGTTTTGTTTTTATTGCCCAAAAAGTCCTTCGGCAAATATTTTTGGATTAAAGGGCTGTAAATCGTCAATTTGTTCGCCAACGCCTACAAATTTTACCGATACGGCAAGCTCTTCTTTAATAGATAAAACAATGCCGCCCTTTGCTGTGCCGTCAAGCTTTGTGAGCACAATTCCGGTTAAATTTGCCGCGTTTTTAAATTCTTTTGCCTGATTTACCGCGTTTTGGCCTGTCGTTGCGTCAAGGACCAAAAGAGCCTCTTTGTCAGAGTTCGGAAGCTCGCGGTCGATAATACGGTTTATTTTTGAAAGCTCATCCATTAAATGTTTTTTGTTATGCAGTCTTCCGGCTGTGTCAACAATGACGATATCAGCATTTCGTGCTTTTGCAGCGCTTATGCTGTCAAAAACTACTGCCGCCGGGTCGCTGCCCTCGCTGTGCTTTACAATTTCGCAGTTTGCACGGCTTGCCCAGATTTCTAGCTGGTCAATCGCCGCGGCCCTGAATGTGTCG